>Ga0315903_10000273_pt1 | contig 77575 bp, 125 predicted proteins | sample LakEriMetagenome_7_FD_203524 | JGI IMG/M metagenome (GOLD analysis project Ga0315903, IMG submission 203524) | Freshwater fungal communities from buoy surface, Lake Erie, Ohio, United States - Buoy 2 MA119 | ecosystem: Environmental > Aquatic > Freshwater > Lake | place: USA: Lake Erie, Ohio... | reverse complement strand
TATGAAGATTTTAGAATGGCTCACATTAAAGTAAACAGTGGCAAAGTTGTTAATATCAAATATTCTCACTACAGGCTTGACCAAAACAAAACTTGGAGTATAATAGCGGTTTGGGAGGCTAGATTTAATGAAAACTTATAAAGAAGAAATTAGAAAAGCAATTGACAATGTTATTTGCGATTGCTGTGGTCAATCTTGCGATACTATAAATATGGGGCCGTCATGGGCTAGTCTTTGTGCTACTTGGGGATACGGATGCAAAAATGATGGTATGGAGTATGATATTGATTTGTGTGAGAATTGCTTTGTTGATGTATTAAATTTTATCAAAGACAAACGACGAAAAGTTTTGGGTCCATTTAATTTTCCGCATGAAAAAGATCCATTAGAAGGGAGATGTTATTTTCCATCATGAAAGCCACATTGACTTTTGATCTTCCAGAGGATATGATAGAGTTTGAGAAGGCATCTAAGGCTGGAAATTATCATCTCGCATTGTGGGATTTGAACGAACAATTGAGAAAATATGAAAAGTATGGTCACAATTTTAAAACCGCAGACGATATGCTTGCTGCAATAAGAACACATGTATTTGCAACCTTAGAACACTATTTTATTAACATAGACCTATGAAACTAAACAAAAGAACCAGAATAAATTATTGGAGTTGCTCAAATTTTGCCAATCTTATTAGAGGCGAAGAAAAGCCCCACGCTTTGCCTTGGGACGAATGGGAAACTTGGAGACAAACATCAGCAAAGAAACATCCTTACCGATATTGGTTGGCAGAGGAAGGTTTGGATATTTTGCAGAATATTGTGAACTTTCCACTAGATGTTTACAATACGATAGAAATTTATGTTCGTAATCGTTATATTGATAAACTTCACTATCTTCGCACCGGACTAAAGCCGGGAACTTATTATGATTTGGATTGGAGAATTCTGAACGGTCTTTTTAATGAGTTGGTTATTTTTGTAGAGAGCGAACAAGCCCACTTGATGAAAGCCCATAAGGATAGAAAATATAAGTTTGTTAATGGCCGATGCAAAGAAGCGGGTTTGGATTACCTAAACTGGGCAGGTCAATTAAAACTGAATGAAGATTATGGTTTTAATCCAGACCATGAGGAATATGGGGAACCAACCGCTCAAGCAATAGATGCTCAAAGGATTTTACAACTTTACAATTGGTGGCTTGATAGAGATAATAGAATTGATCCTAGCACTATTTTCACAAAAGAAAAAGATGGTAAGTATTACTATCGTAAAATAGATAAAATGCTAAATGATTATGATCAAGAAGATACAAAGATGTTGATTGAATTAGTTAAGATTAGGAGTTCATTATGGACTTGAACGACACAATAAAAGAAAATCTTAATAATCCAGATCTAGAGTACGATCTTCTAAATAATGAGCGTATTGTAGCAAAATGTCTCAATGGCCCAGAATATTGCCGAGATTTGTACGGGGCATTATGTAATAATCGTTTTTTTTATGGCGGTAAAGAATGGACTTGTTCTTGGAGAATGGCTGGAGGAATAGTTGCAGATATTATTAAAGATGGAACGTACATGGATTGGTATTGTTCTGGTAACGAAAGCGTTGTAACTGAAGAAATTAAACTTGATTTAATGATGATGGGATGGATTGTTAAGCCTTACGAACCAAGATTAAAGCCCGGAATCTATAGAAATGAATGGAAATAATGCAAATTGATATAAACAAAAACGAAGCGTGGAAAATTATGGACGCATTACAATCTTACAAGAAAGATTATGCCTTGACTGCTCCTGTAGTTAAAACTATAGATAATCTTACAAAGAAACTTAAGAGCATTACCGATGAAAGTAAATAATAAGACACATATATCAATGACAGATGAGGATGTTAAGGATGCTATAATCAAGTATCTTTATCAGAATCAAGGACTTAGTGGTATTTTTGATGTAAAGTTTAAACTACGAAAACGAAGTATTCCATCTCAATATCCACAGGACTGTAATTATGTGCATGAGTTTGATGGTGCAGAAATAACGGTAGATTTAAATGAAAAATGAACAATTCAATTTTTGGCTAATTTGTTTAGCATATTTCATTATAGGACTAATGATTGCTAATAATTATGTGCATCATCAAAATTTAAAATCCATACAAAAATCTGTTGACACGCTAATAAAAATAGAGATGATAACTGAACAACAGTTTAATATATTACAAGGTAAACTTAATGATCTTGAACGAGACTTCTATAGAATCCCAAGAGATAGTAGAATTGCCAATACTAGGTAATAGTATTAATGGGATTAATGAGCCATTTGCTGAATTATACTTACTGGAGTTTGAAGAATGGTACACTGTAGAGTGAACAAATTTCTTGAATGGATTCAAGATAAAAATAGATTTGATGGGGTAACTATGATCAGGCTTGTTTTAAATGGCAAGGCTCATGATTATACCCGGTGGAAATTTAGTGGAATGAATATCTTTTTCTATGACCAAAACGGAAAAGTAGAAACTATTCTTTGGACATCAGAAAAAGTTAAAGTCATTGATGATAACACTATTGTTATAAACGAAGATCATGGATCTTGTGCTATAGGATTAGAACTATTCTATGGCGGAGCAATACTATGATTTCTTTTAATGAATTTCTTAAAAAAGTTGATACTATTTATTTGGATCATAGTTTTGAATGGAGATATGGTCAAACAGTTATGAATGTTTTAGCAGATATTTGGTCTGATAAATATAAAGAACTGGTTGCCACGGAGAACGATTGCTTCTATGATGATAGAATGGTACAACTTACTCTTTCTAAATTGGAGAAAGAATGGATGATAAACTAAATGAATATATTCAAGAATTAGTTGATAGAATCAAGTACCTTGAAAGAATAAATGATGATCTTAGGAAAGAAATTAGAACACAAAGAAAAGAAATTGCTGACCTAAAAGAAGAAAAAAGAACAATTCTAAATCAAGATTTACCGCCAGAATACAATTCCACGTTAGATTTTAAATGATAAATTGCAAACAACAACCTTATAATAGCGTATGGGTTTGGGCAGACTCTCAGGAAGAACTTGGGTTGACTTTTATGCGTTTCCAAGAGCATTACGAGAGTGCCAGCCCCCTTTTTAAAGGGAAAGTGTTCACACAGGGACAACTTAAAAGATGGTATTCTGAGACTTATGGAGCAAATAATTATCACACAACATGGGTTGGTTTTAATTTTCCAAGTTATGTTTTGAATCCTTTCAAAGAAGGTCTTTTTGATCCTCTTACAACAGAGGAACAAAGATTGCTAGACTTATTTAGATATAGAAGCGATAACTTTTACATAATTGGGGCTCAAAATAATAGTGTATTAAGGCATGAGTTGGCACATGCTTTATACGCATCTAATCCAAAATATAAATTTGAGATAGACTCATTTCTTCAAAAAAATCAAAAAAAATTGAAGGAAACAAATAAATATATCCTACAGAAAGGATATTGTAAAGAAGTATTAAATGATGAAATTCAGGCTTATATTACTGATAATGATGAAACTGAACTCATTAATATAACTTGTCCTTCAGTTATTTCTGGAATAAATAAAATCTACAAAAAATACAATGTGGCTAAGGTGAAAAAATGATTGAAGAAGAATTATGTGATGAAGAAAAAGGTTACTATGAGTGGGTATCAAATAACCTTGAATATATTCAACAAAATAAGTCTCATGTTAGTGTTATGAAAAAACTCTATATGGAAGGATTTGCCGCAGGATTTCATTTTAAAAAAGAACTTCAATCAAAGGAATGGTTACAAAAATGAGTCCGATGTATAATCCAGAAGATTGGAGCGAAGAATTTGATCTTACGCTAAAGTATGAGCCAATGAGTGAAAATACTATTAATAAAATGCTAATACAATATAAACATGATGATGTATTAAATTACATTAAAGAATTGTGGAATTTGATTGATTATCAAAGAAAAACTATGACAGAGTTAAATAAACAATTAGTCGCAATCAAACATAAAGTCGCATGGAAAAGATATGATAAAGATGATTCTATTTTTACTGAACATCTTGACAAACCCAAAAGAACTGATACAATGGGCTGTTAACCATGTTTAAAATTACAGAAGTCAAAAGTTGGGCAAAGCGTTGGGGATACTCTATCATTAAAGAAAAAGATGATAGTATCAATGGAGCAAGTTATTATTGGTGCAAAAATGATGACATTAATGCTACTGGTGTTGCTCTTAGTGTGAGTAAAGTTGCAACCGCTATTTATAATCATATGACAGAAAATAGATGGGTTGATCACCAAAAACAATATGGAGAAATAGAAGATGAGCCAAGTGAAATTAGTTAGTGTGACTCCAGATGCTGAAAAATTAATGGCTTATTGTGCGAGAGTAAGTAATCCAAATAATCAAAACAACGACAACTATGCTAAACTTTTAAAGTATTGTATTGACCATCAGCATTGGAGTATTTTTGAGCATGGTTTTATGACAGTGGAGATTAATACCACCAGAGGTCTTGCTGCTCAGATTCTAAGACATAGAAGTTTCACATTTCAAGAATTCAGTCAAAGATATGCTGACGCAACTTTGCTTGGCGATGATATTCAGCCTTTTGAACTAAGGCGTCAAGACAATAAAAATAGACAAAATAGCATTGACGATATTGATCATGAAATAGTTGTAAAATGGAATACTCAAATCAGAGAACATTTTTCTAAAGCAAAAGCGATCTATGATGGCATGATCAAAGATGGGATTGCTAAAGAATGTGCCAGATTTATACTGCCCCTAGCAACTCCTACAAGACTTTACATGAGTGGCACTGTGCGATCTTGGATTCATTATATTGAACTACGTTCTGCTAATGGAACTCAAAAAGAACATATGAATATTGCTAACGAATGTAAAAATATCTTCATAGAACAACTCCCTACCATTGGAGAGGCTCTTGGGTGGAAAAATGAAAAAATTTAATATTACTGCACAAATTTATGAATTGAATGATCCTTCCAAACAAACTATTCTAATGAATGAATTGGTTCAGTCTCACTATAAAGAATCTGCTATAGATTTTTTCAAATTAAATTTAATTGAACAAAATTCTATTCTTGTTAAGATACTGTCGGTAGAGGAAATAAATGAATCAATGTTTAGTTCTAATATTGTGTAAAGATCGTTCTAAAAAAATTATATCTTTAGAAAATTCTATTTCATCTAATCATACAGATTTTTTAACTGTATGTGATTCTTTAACTCTCAATTTAGATAAAAAATTACTTGATGCTGGTTTTTATAATCTGACAAGATCTCCTTATATTAAAAAGCCTAGTGCATGGGATAAAGCATTTTATACCATTAGTTATAATGAATTATATAACAAATATAATTATTTTTTCTTTATAGAAGATGATGTTTACAGTAAAAACTATGAATGCCTTAATGAATTTATACATGAATGTATTAATAACTTTCATGAAGATTTTATAACAAAACAAGTTAGACCTCAATCTCATCATCCGAATTGGAAATATTGGAAAGAAAATTATATTTCTAATTTAAAACATCCTAGTCAATCTTTTAATCCTTTATGCAGGATATCTAATAAATTAATCAAACTTATACTAAACTATCAAAGACTACACAAAAAATTTGAGTTTCACGAAATATTAATTGCGTCTTTGTGTCTAGAAAATAATTTAAGTTATATTAACTATATTGAAAATGATAATTTAAAAAAATATATTGGCAGATTTAGATATAATCCTATATTATTAGTTGAAGAAATTACAGATAATTTAATATACCATCCAGTTAAAGATTCAAAAGACGCTAGAGAAAAAAGTTTAAGTTGCGGTTGACACTTGCCGATACTATGGTATAATGCTGCAAACGGAGGTACTATGCGTTACGGGCTATGTTGCATTTCTCTCAAACTTAAAGAACAGGGTTTTGGTCATCAGACCATGACCTACAAGCGTTTTTCTAGTTTGCCTAGAGAAGAAGCACTAGAGATTCTTGGTGACAGAATTCTTAACAATCTCATCACTACCGACAAGACTATTGAATTTTGTGCAGAACACACCTATATTTATCGTATCAGTAGTGATATTTTTCCTCTAATTACTTATGATGAGGCTAATGTAAGTCTGGAAGATTTGCCTAATCATGATGCTATTCAAAATGAATTTGACAATATTGAACAAACCATTAAGAGAACCAATGTTCGTGTTACTTGTCATCCTAGCGAATTTAATGTTCTTGCTTCAACCAATAGTAAAGCAGTCGATAAGACAATCACCGAACTTAATTTCTACAGCAGTTTCTTCGACAGAATCGGCTGCGAAGCAAATTATAACAACCCAATGAATCTTCATGTTCATAACAAAAATGGAACACACTCTGAAATCATTGATAGATTTATGCAAAATTTTAATCGTCTTGATCCTAATTGTAGGGCTAGATTGGTTATTGAAAATGATGACAAAATTAACTGCTGGAGTGTAGACGAACTTGTTAATGTATTTCATCCTGCTACCAATATCCCCATCACTTTTGATTATCTTCATCATAAGTGCAATCCTAACGGACTAGATGAACAAACAGCACTTAAAATGTGCTACAATACATGGCATGGATATCGACCTCTTTTCCATTACAGCGAAAGTCGTCCCGGAAATAATCCAAGGGCTCATGCAGACTATGCGGAAAAACCATTTGAAACATACGGACTAGATTTCGATGTGGATATGGAATTAAAGATGAAAGACTTTGCTATTGCTAATCACGAAGAAATAATTAAAGGAGTTTCCGTATGAGTGCTTGGCTAATTGCTTTTACTGGTTGTTGCTATCTTTATGTTGCTGGTGAACAAGGATATAAAGGAAACTATGGTATGTTAATTACATATTTGGGCTATGCGTTTGCTAATGTTGGATTGTATATGTTGGCTAATAAGTAATGAAAATTATTAACAAAACAATTCGTAAGGCTTATAATAATTGGAGTCCCAGTAGACTCATTCGATGCTATCATTATGCCGCTGCGTTTGATGGTAATAAAATGATTTGTTTCAGCCAAAACAACCCGATTAAGACTAATGCACGGGCATATAGGATTGGTGAGCAATTTAATTTGCCTAAATATAAGGAATTTCCATTTGTTCATGCTGAATCTCATCTTATTTCTAAATTGTTGGATAGGTATAATACCATTGATCCTAATTGGTCAGTTGTTGTTATGCGTATTAATAGACGAGGAATTATATTAGGAAGTAAGCCTTGTGAAAATTGCGACAAACTTCTTAGTGCTGTTGGATTGAATGATGTTTATTATAGTACGGATTACGGGAGTTTTGTTGACAGTTTAGAAAATTTTATTGAAGGAGTCGAGTTGACAATGCCGATGGTCATGGTATAATCCGTTGTAAGGAGGAACCCATGAACTGTATTTATTGTCAAGATGCTATTCCGGCGGGTCGTGCAGAATTTTTGATTGAAACTAACAGACGAGCAACTTGTCTTAGTTGTTCATCAGAATCTAAAGCGGTGGGATTCATGAATTATAGTCACAAAACTGCACCGGACTTGGTTCTCTGTCCAGCAAATGCTAGAGAAACTTTGAGGATTTTGGATCGTGCAAATCGTCGTGCTAGATAATCTTATCTGATTTTTTTATATTATCTTTAGCCCATAAAGGTTGAAGATTAGTAAAATGGAAACAAAGTTTTTGTTCATTTTCTAAACTAAGATCAAAACTAGCACACGGTTTAATATGATCTATATGCCACTTACCATAATTTTTCCAACTCATTCCTTTAGTAAACTGTTTTTCTAAATGAATTTTTAATTCTTCTATAGAACATCCAAGCAAATCTAATGATGTAGAATATTTTGAATTACGTTTAATGGCTTTAGTTATACGCCCCCTAAGTAATCTAACTAATCTGTAGTTTAAATCCTCATAATATTTTTTATTAGCATACAATCTATTCTTAATTCTTAAACTATCTTTATGTTTTTGCTTATATTTTTTAGCACGTTCTTTTGATTTTTCATGATTATTATAGTATGATTTTAAACGATTTTTACGAACACTTTCTATATTTTTATTTTTCCATTTATCATGAATTTTTTTGTCTTGTTTCGGGTTGTTTTGTCTCCATTCTCTATTTATGATAGCATAACAACTACGACAATAAACACATTTACCATCTTTTTTAGCCTTATTATTACTGAAATCATTTAGATCTTTTTCAATTTTACATTTAACACATATTTTCATAGTATTCCTTGACTTTACGAGACTGTCGGATATAATTGACATACACCGATTGGATACAGAAAACTAATATTTTTAGAAGGAAAAATGAACAAAATGACTTGGCTTGATCTATACAACTTTCTTTATGAGAGAGCAAACGACATAAACAATAAAAATTTTCCTTGGCAAGAAAACGTAGAGGTTTTTGATTTTGATACTTTGAGATATTATCCTACTGACTTTATTGAAATGCCAGATAATAAAATTTCTTTGAGTATTGATACTGCTACAGAAGTGGAGACAATTGATGAACGATCTTGAAATTGAAAGTTTGCTTTTCAAACAAGTTGAGCGACCAAAACATCATCTTATGACAAAGATTATTAATGTATGGGAAAATCGTTATCGTATTAATGTTTATATTGAGATTGAAGAAGATAACTTGACTAAGAAACGTATTCATAGTAGTTATTTTTGCCACTATAGTCCCGGTAAATTAGAAATAAAGGGCAGGCCAGATGGATCAGCAATTACAAAATCAACTTTTTGAAAAATATCCTCAATTTTTTACCAACAAAGATAAAGGTATACAGTTTAGTTGCATGGCATGGGGTATTGAGTGCAATAATGGGTGGTATGAAATACTAGCATCTCTTTGCTGGATGATACGACAGCATGAAGATAATAAAATATGGACTAAAAAATATTTTGAAGAAAATGATCCAGAAAAACTCAAACAAGAACCAGAATATTTTCCTGTAAAATTTGATCAAATAAAGGAAAAGTATGGTGGTCTTAGACTTTATTTTAGTGGAGGGGATGAATATGTGGAAGGATTGGTAAGCATGGCAGAAGCAATTAGTTATAAGACTTGTGAAGTTTGTGGGAATAAAGGAGAGTGCAATAAAAACGGTTGGTTTACCACTCTTTGTCCCGCTCACAGAGAATCGTTAAAGAATCCCTCTTGACAATGCCGATACCTATGCTATACTAGGAGCATACCACTAACACAGGAGAAAACGATGCCCAAAGGTAAAAAGACTTGTCCGAAATGTTCTCATGAAACTGGACCGCGAGCATATTGCTGTCCTAGTTGCAATTATGTTTTTGTTTTTAAGCCTAAAAGCAAGGAAGCAAAAAATACCAAAATTATTCACAATGTTAATTGGCGTGAACTTGTAAAGGGTGATCGTATTAAGGTTGCTGGAGGCCCATATTTTGTTTCTAAGGGCGATTTTATTCCTATGGGCTATCGTGGACGTTTTGTTGTTGAAGGTGTAGATAGCAACGGTATTCTTGCTTGGGGTATTGACAAGAGCCAAGGATTCTGCCATATTTATATGGGAGGAGACATTCAAAATAAGGAAACTGGAGTTTGGAAAACTAAGCATAAGTTACTGAAACTCAAAAAGAAAGAGGAACAAAATGCCTAATACAGACCCAATTGATGCACTAGCCAAATTGCATGGTGCAAGAGAGAGCATAGAAGATAAATTGGCTGAGATTGAAGCAATATTACAGGTATATTTTTCTAAAGAATTTTCTACCGCATATCAACACTGGATTCCTCAAATAAAAACGGCACTACGAGATAATCTGAAATACCTTCCTAGAGGACAATATACTATGGATTATACTCTCTATCGGATAGAGGATAAAATTGTTGACCATAATAATAAAGGTGTAACTAAATATATCTAATTGGAGATCATATTATGGAAAATGAAATTTATGCTATTGTTGATCTTGAAGGATATGCCTCAGAAATGCGTGATGCTGCGGCAAAATCTTTCTCTGATGATTGTTCAGATGTTGATTCTTATATTAGTCTTGGTCAAATGATTAATCTTGTTAAGAGCGAGTGCATAGGTTTTGATGACCAAAATAGACCATTACTTAACGAAGATGCTAACGAAAAAATATACGAATCCACTATAACTTGGATAAATAATATTGGACTGGCTAGATTAGCAGCAGATGGATATGTAGAGTGTGCTTGGGATAGCGATAAAAATGAAATGATTTTTTGGGCAAACAAAAAATTGGATGATTTTACAAAACACGAAGGGGAAAAATCCAATGTCAAACCCGTCAAACGAAGAAATAAGAAGAAAAATAAGGGATCTTGAAGATAAGATTCATGATTGCAAATCATATATCTCATCAGACTTTTGTGTTAGTTGCATGGAAATGTATCAAAAAATATCAAAATACGAAGCCGAAATTGCAGTTCTAAAAAAACTTTATCATAATGACTGATATTTTGGGGCGTTCGTCTAATGGTCTAAGACACTACTCTTATAAGGTAGTTAAGTGAGTTCGATTCTCTCACGCCCTATTGGTGTAATATGAATCATCCTACCAATATTATTGACAACTATGTCAATCCCACCAAATAGAAAGAATATATGAAATATAGATTAACTTTAATTTTTTTGATCTCGATCCTTTTTGCGTCATTTTCATTTAATTGTTTGCATTATGACTCTTTGATTAGAGCAGAAAAGATGAATAAAGTTGATTCTTATATGTATGGTCAATTTATTCAATCCTCCTATGATTCTAGAGCAAAGGAATAACTATGCAGCACAGATCAAAACATTTACCAATATATTCACTTTTAATTGGCCTATTGCTATTGTCAGTAGGAACAAACATTATATTCTATAATAGAATTTTGATTCTTCAAGATTTTGTTGTTGGAGTTAATCCTTGGATTAATGTAAATCAATTTGAATTACTTCAAAAAGAAATATACAGACTTGAGAACGAAAAATACCAAATGGTTCCATTAAATCAAACTACAAAATAGGGTGCGTAAAGGTTTCGACTACATAAAAAAGATTATATTTGCAAGTAGTGGTTGATCGACAGGCCACTTTAAAAGTCGATCAAATGCTGTAACTGGCACAAATCAGTTAGCCCTTGCTGCCTAACTAAAACTGGCAGTAACAGACTGCGATACCGAATGAGGGTAGGGATCAAAAGTCTGTCGTTAAATCCCTCTGCACTTACAATACCCAACGGGTTGTAGGTTAAGAGCAGTTGGTAAGATAGGAAGAATCTTGTTTGTTCTACAATCCTATTTAACTCATGAACAAAATAAACTTGTAGAAGATATAATTTGAAATATGATAGGACAGGGGTTCGACTCCCCTCGCATCCACTTTAGTGTATTATTGAGTAAACAATCTCAAAAAGTATACTATGTTTAAAATAATTACTGCTCATAATAATAGATTTAAAGAATTAGCAAGTTATAATATTCCAATTATTAAAAACTATTGTGAATATTATGGATATTCTTATCAAATATATGAGATACCGGACGATTATCCTCGTCCTGCCGCATGGTCTAAAATAGATTATCTAATTCAAGAAACTAATAATAGGCCAAATCAGTATACTCTTTGGATAGATGCTGATGCAATTATATTAAGACATGATATTGATTTGTGGTCTTTTATAAAACCAGAAAAATATTTGTATTTATCAAAAGATGATAACTCAATCAATACTGGTGTTTTTTTAATTAAAAATAATGGTATTATCAAAAAATTATTAGAACAAGCATGGTCAATGACACAATACCTAAATCACAATTGGTGGGAACAAGCAGCAATAATAGATTTAGTTAACAATGATTATTTAAGTATTAATAAATATATTGAATATATTCCTAGAAATATTTTTAATGCCCACAATGACTGTATAACAGATTCTTCTTTTATAGGACATTTTCCACTTCCTTTTTTAGAAAAAAGAATATATGATGTCAAAAAATATTCTACTAAATATCAATATCAAAATATAAAAAAATATGCTATAAATAATACAGAAGAATTATTAAATCTTACACAGTCTTGGATGAAACTTAATAATTTATGTTTATTAACTAAAGATAAATATCTCATAAGTTTATCAGAAAAAATGTATTATCATTTATTGTTTAAGTCTATAGACTAAAAATATGACTATCCCTATATTTTGTATTAATTTGGAAAGAGCAACAGAAAGAAAAGAAAATATTAAAAAAAAATGGATTGATAATTTAGGATTAAATATTAATTTTTGGAAAGCATACGATAGAAGAGATATTGAAAATAATAAATTTATATATTCATACAATAAAGAACAAATTAGAAGAAGGCCACTATCTTTTGGAGAACTTGCTTGTGCCACAAGTTTTTGTATGCTTTATGAGTTTTTAATTAAGAATAATTATGAAGAAGTAATCATTATGGAAGATGATATCATTCCTCTAATTCTTGACAGATGTGAACTATTTGACAATATAAAACAAGGAAAAACAGAATTCCCACAAGCAGATTTAATGTTGCTGCACGACTATTACGGTAAGCAAGGTAAAATAATAAACAGACAAAAATATTTCTCATTATGTGATGAGCCTCCGTGGGGAAATCAATTATTTTATGCAACTAAAAAAATTATACCAAAATTATATAATAGTTTAAAAACCATGAATTTTCCTGCTGACTATCCACAAAAAATATTATCAAAAGAAAATGAAATAATTATTACTAATAAATCATTATGCTATCATCATTGGACAGGGCCAAATGCTACTACATATATCGGTAATGATATTAGAAATACTCATAGAAAATTTATTGAGTAATTTCAAATTAAAGTTTGGCCTTGTCTCTGACGATACTTGACAATAGGACTTTCGTATGCTATACTGGAGCGTACACAGGAGAAAAAATATGATTCACGATTTTGATTATGTTCAAAACATGGTTAATGCTCTTAGAGCAACTAGCAGCACAAAAGAAAAAGAAGATATTATCAAAATTAATTGTGCTATTTTTAATAATTCTTCCGCAAATTTTGCTAAGAATATTCTTCTCTATACTTACCATCCAACTTGGCAATATTTTGTCACAAGTGATAATCTAAAGAAGAAGAAGCATCTAAAGTCAAAGAATTCTTACAAGAGTCTTTTTGATCTTTTGGATGACCTTAAAGGTCGTGCTATTACAGGCCACGATGCTATTGCTGCCGTGAATAGTTTTATTGATACTCATCCTGAGCATGAGGAACTTATTCACTGTATCATTGACAAGGATTTGAAAACCCGTGCTGGTGACAAGATTATCAATAAGGCTATAGAGGATCATATTCCAGAGTTTAGTGTTGCTCTTGCTGATAAGTATGAACCAAAACTTGTAGATTGGAAGGACGGCTGGTATGTTAGCAGAAAGATTGATGGTGCTAGATGCGTTGCTATTGTTGATCATAGCGGGAACACTACCTTTTATTCCCGCACAGGAAAAATCTTTGATACTCTTGATATTGTTGCTACTGGCATCAAGAATTTGGGCGTTACTAACGTAGTTTTTGATGGCGAACTTTGTCTTGTGGATGAAGATGGCAATGAGGATTTTCAAGGAGTAATGAAAGAACTTCGTAAGAAGGATCATACTATTAGTAATCCGTCATTCAAAATTTTTGATATGATTAGCCATGACGAATTCTATAGCAAGAAAGGCGAGAAACATAAGATTTATAGCCACAGATATAATAATCTACGAGAAGTTATGAAGGATAATTCTTGTGCTTGTCTTAGTATTCTTGCTCAGGAAAAAATTAAGGATGATGACCATTTCCAAGAATGGGTTAAAAAGGCTGCTGATTATGGTTGGGAGGGAGTTATGCTACGAGCAGATGAACCATATAAAGGTAAGCGTAGCAAAGATTTGCTCAAGGTTAAGAAGTTTTTTGATGATGAATACACAGTTATCGACACAGAAATGGGGCCATTTCGTTATGTGCTTGATGGAAAAGAACAAGAAGAAACTATGTTGAGTTGTGTAACTATTGAACATAAAAAACACAAGGTTAGGGTTGGAAGTGGATTCAGTATTGAGCAACGACAGGAGTTTTATAAGAATCCTAAAAAGATTCTTGGCAAAATTATTACTGTTCAATACTTTGAAGAAACTAAAAACCAAGACGGTGGAATTAGTCTGCGTTTTCCAACATTTAAGATATTGCATGGTAGTAGCAGGTCAATATAATGATTGATCGTATTAGTATTATAAATATTCTAACAGAATTATCTGAGTTATACGACTATTGGATACTTACTGGTAGTTGTTCTGATATGTTTAATATAGGATATAATGATATAGAAGATATTGATATTATAGTCGAAGCCAATAATTTTTATGCTATTGATTTACCAAAAGAAAAATTTAATTTAATCTACTCATTAAAACATAAAAAAGATAGTCATCTACTAAACAGATATTTATATAATAGTATTCAAATTGATATTTTAGTAAAAACTTTATTACAAACTGATATTAGCACAGTTGATATAGATCTTGGAAACAATAATAAAATCAAAAGTTGTGATATAAATACTAGATATTTGCAACTTATTAATCATAATTACAAAGAATCATTTTCTAATTATGATATTAAAATAAAAAAAGTTCAAGAAAGAATATTGAAATATAAAAATTTGCTGTTTGCAGACTCAAGAGATTAGTCTTGACAAGACGATACAAGTAGTGTAGAATCGTAGCATCACACTTGAAAACTTTTGGAGAAACCCATGATTGTTGAGAACACAGTTATTCCTGTTCAGAATACCACTTTGGACAAGACCAAGGCAGATATTTTCTTTGAGAACTTCCCCAAAGACAAGGTTGTTTCATACAAGCAATATTGGGAGAGTGTTCGTCCTCAGAATGTTGAGGATATTTTCCGTCGCTATCTCTTTGCCTATTGCAGCGTACATACTACTTGGAAGGGTAATTGTGCCGGATATAATGCTATCAAGAATTTTAACGAGTGGATTGACAGCAAGGAAACTTTGCTGAATAAACTTCACAAGAGCGGCGTCGGGTTGCATAACAATCGCACCAATTATATCTGGGATTTTAGTGAGAAGTTTTGGGCTAATCCTAAAGACTTTTATTTTACATCTAAGAAGGGTCATGTTAAGAAGCGTGATAGTATTCTGAATAAGATTAGTGGAATTGGGTTGGCTAAAATTAGTTTTGCTCTTGAAATGATTCATCCTAATGAGGCACGAGTATTGTGTGGAGATGTTCATCAACTTCGCCTTTACGATATGGAACATCTCAAGTATAATAAGAGTAAGAGCGGTTCAACTACCTATAAGAAGATGGAGCGTCATTGGATGGTTAATTGTGGAATACTCAAAGTTCCTTCTTATATTGCACGATCTATCTATTGGGATGCTCTTCAGAATAAAGAAGATAGTCGATATTGGAGTTATGTGCTTGAATGAGAAAAATTCAAGTCTGTGGTGTTGACAAGTCGATACAGTGTGATAGAATGAAGTAGTCGATGCGAGAGGATCAGTCGAGCGACTGACTCGCAAAGATAAAATTGGAAATGATTTGGAGGTTGATTATGGCTGAAGTTAATGTTGTTGAGAAGCAGACCCGTGTTCGTTGCAGCGACGAGCAGTTTCTTGAGGCTGTTTATTCGTCTAAGACGTATGCTGAGATTGCGTCAAAGACTGGTCAAAAGGTTGCTAGTACGATGGCTCGTTATGCTCGTACCAAAGAAGCACTAAAGGCCAAGGGTATTGATCTTCCCTCTATGGAACGTGCGAAGCCAACCAAGACGGTTGATAATGTAGAGGCTATGGCAGAGGTTGTTCGTCGAATCAAGGCTCATGCTAACGGCTGATTTTTAAACCAATGATAGTCGATCACAACAGTTTAAATGGTAGAGGCACACAGAAAATCAACCTCAAATCATTGATTGTTGTGGTCGATTATCATATGGGAGTGTAGTCCAATGGCAGAGACAGTGGACTTAAAATCCATACAGTGTGGGTTCGACTCCCACCACTCCTATTAGAAAGGTAAACAATGTCTACAAAAAAGTGTAATAAATGTCATCAAGTATTAGATTTGTCTTTCTTTTCTCCTTCTGGTGGAGGTAACTATAAAAGACCAGAATGTAAGAAATGTAATAATATGCTTAATAAGAAGAGAAAACAAATTAGAGAGTTACATGGTCAACCCACAGAAGATTATATCTGCCCAGTTTGTTTAAAAAATAAAACAGACCTTGAGGGAATAGGGGGACGATCAAAAACCGTATGGACAGCAGATCACAATCATGCTTCTGATATTTTTAGAGGACATTTATGCCATAACTGTAATAGAGCGATAGGAAACTTTAACGAAGATATTCCTAGAATGAAAAGAGCCATAGAATATTTAGAAAATCACTCGAAAGAAATTAACAGTAATTCAGAATATAAAAATATTGCTTGGGCAACTATTAATGATAGAGGAGATATGTTTAATCTCACAATGATTTATAATCAGTTCGCTAATCAAGATGCTCTGATTCCTTTGTATCGAAACGAAAAGGAGTTTAAAGAAAAATATGGTAAGTTATCCAAATAAATATTTTAAGGGATGGTGTTCTAATGAAGGTAATAAACGATCTAATATTCTTCATTATCATATTTATACTCTGCGAGATATTAGTGACTATAATGGCGGAACGATTCCAGAAGAAGTAAATTCTCTAGAGGAATACTTTAATGTGGATGGTTTAGGATTAAACGAAACGTACTACGCTGTTTATGCAACATTTAAGATGGATATACCAAGAGGTCCGATTAAAATATTTGAAACCCCAGATTTAAAAGTAGCAGTTTATATTGTTGAACAATTGAGTGGTAATAAGGTTAAGGAAGATGAAATACACAATTGATCTTAATAGGTTTGATGAGGGTGGTAGTGCGGAATTCTACAACATCAAAGAAAATAAAAATCTTGGATTTAAGCAATTTCGTAGTAAAAAATCAGCGACCAATGCTTACAACAAGCAAAAATTATTGAGCAAATTTGGTCTTGCCCCTAAAGTTTATGGTAAAATTTGCAAACTTGAAATAGTAGTAACGGTGGGAGGCTATGGAGACTATACATATCCAGATCAAACTAACTGGGGATATGTTACAGAACGAGCCAGAATTGCTGATGAAACAGTAATGAAGAAAAGACTAAAAGAAATACAATCTCTTGTGCAATCTATTGAGAAGAAAACCAAACTAAAATTTTGGGATTGCCATTACTACAACATGGGATACATTAAACGAAATAATAAGGCCAAACTGGTTTGTATTGATACTGGATCTGAGAGTTTTAATAGAGATGCTAATGCTTGGGGATTTAATAGCCCAGGCCCAAAATGCAACTATTGTAATAAATACCAATGTAGATGTGGGTAGTGGTGTAATATAGATTATTAAAAGGAGAACTTTATGTCTGATTCTTATGAAGATATAATTAAACAAATCACAAAAAATCACCAAACTCTTCATAATACAGACATAGGTATATCAAAAGATATATCTGGAATTAAAAAGTCAATCAAAAATATTGAAGAAAAAATTTATCATATTGATGATACCGTAAATAAAATGTTTGATATTTTAAATACAATATCCATTTTTCTGGAAGAAGTAGAAGATCAAGGAGAATTAGATTCCGATGAAGATAATGAGGACTCTTGGAATCCTTACGGGACAGATTCTCACTATGAGGAATACTACAAATATGATGATGACGAAGATAATGATAAAGAAGATTATTAATGGCTAGTTTAGCACTATTAGTATCGCTAATGTTTTTATTTGTGGTGCTACTTGGGCCAGCAACTTGGTTATTAAGTAAATCTAGATTTATTCCACGTTTTATTATATGGATAATGGGATTAGCAAGTATTTTTATAGGAATATATTGGTTTTTTCTTCCTGTAAACGTACTCAAAATTTTTGGCTTGCTTACAGCATATTTAGGATGGGTTGCGATCAAATCTAAAGAAACGTGAGTTGACAAGCCGATAACGTATGGTATGATGGGACTATCACAGGAACGATTCACAGGAAATTTGGAGACATAAGATGAAGTTGGCAGATCGTGTTATTGAGACTCATAGTGCTGGTGTTCAAAGTGCGTCAGGATTCACAATCGCACAAACCAGCAAAATGTTTAAGATCCTTTCGGATTCTCTTTATTCCGATAAGGTAATGGCGGTTATTCGTGAACTGTCTACTAATGCTTATGACAGTCATGTTAGTGCTGGTAATAAAAATCCGTTTAAGGTGACGTTGCCAACCGCTGCTAATCCTAATTTTGCGGTGCGTGATTATGGTACTGGTCTTAGTCAGACTGATATGGAGAACCTGTATACAACCTACGGTGCTAGTAACAAAAATGATAGCAACGATTTTGTGGGTTGTCTTGGTCTTGGTAGTAAGAGTCCATTTGCTTATACCAAGAGTTTTACCACCAGTTCTTATTACAACGGTATGAAGTATACCTATATCGCCGCTATTGACGATAATGGTGTGCCTACTCTTAATCTGTTCAATTCTTGTGAAACAGATGAGCCTAATGGTCTTGAGATTAGTTTTGCTGTTAAGCAGTACGATTTCTCTGAGTTTAGTCAGAAGGCTATTCGCATTTTCCATTACTTTAAGATGAAGCCGATTATTGAGGGGGGTGTTATTCCTAGTCTCAAGGATCATGCTTATAGCAACAAGAATATTATTATCAGCGGTGATGGCTGGAGAGTTTGTCGTTTGTCTAATGATACCAATCATTATCCTAGCGTTTATCACAAGATTGATAGCGGGATTATTGCTCTTATGGGCAATATTGCGTACCCTGTTAATGCTCCTCAACTTGTGGGAGAGCAGAAAGCGGAGCAACCAGATCATATTGCCAAGTGGAATCGTGCCTTTGGTAAGGCAGATATTGATTCTTGGAAGAGTTTCATCACAGAAATTCTCAACCAGAATCTTTATCTGGAACTTGACTTTGGTATCGGTGAACTTGAGATGGATGTTTCCCGTGAAGGTTTGCAGTATACAAAGTCTGTGATTAAGACTCTGCGTGAAAAGACTCAGGGTATTTATCTTGAGATGAAGGAAGAATTCAGCAAGAAGATTGAGGCTGCAAAAACAAAGATCGAAGCAATCACAACTTATTACCAGTTGAATGATCTTGCTGGTGGCTGGGGCGTTGGTGCATCTTGGAAGGATGCTCAGGGCAAGGTACACAATATCAACAGCGGAGAAGATCTGGAATATAAGATTTCTGCTGGTAAGAGTCTGTATGTTTTTAACTATAGAAGTGCTGGCTATCGTTCTCGTCGCATGGTTTATCTCACAGATAAACTTCACCACAACACTCTTACTGGTAAGGGTGAATATTATTGGAGTGCTAGTGGTCGCAAAACTGGGCCGCTTAGTTTCTTTGTTTGCGATATTAAGAGCGAAGAAACTGCTAAAAAGATTGTGACTCGTTATTGCAATGAGAACGATTGTTTTGCTTATTTGATGGTTGATACTAAGGACGTATCAAAGTCAGACGAAGGATTTGATCAACTTATTGCGGACGTTGGTTCTGATAAGATCATGAAAGTCTCTGACTATAAGGATCTTATTAAGAGCAATAGTCCACGAAAAGTTGGGACTCGTTCTAGCAAGGGTAGTGTTAGCGATCAAGATGTATTCTTTATTTATGGTGCTTCTAAGGATAGCGGCAGTCTCACAGTTGAGTATAATGATGCTCCGCATCTAAAGACTCTTACATCAGATGAACTTGAGGCTTTTGATGATAGCGACGAGATTGTTTACATTCCTATTACTCGATATGCAGTAAATGAGGGAGAAGGTCTGCCGGATATTGAGAGTCTCAATTTTATGTTTAATGAGCCTAGTCTAGCCGATATTGTTAAGGAACTCTTTGGTAAGACTAAGGTTTATGCTATTAAGAGTAGCATTGCAAAGAAGATGGTTGAAAATGGTGATCATACTATGATTCCATTCAACACCTTCTTTAAGAATAAACTAAAGACTATTGCAAAAGACCACTTTAAAAAGGTTTCTTGCTTCAACGATGTTGTAGAATTTTGCAAGAATGAATTTAGCGATAGGGATAACACTGATCGTTATTACTGGAACAACTACGGAGATGTTCTTGGTCAGTTCTGTTTTCATGCTCTTAACTTCTTTGGTCTTGATTATGGTAAGTTTATGAAGAACGATAAACTAGTCAAGGTCGTTGACAACTATTTGATCATGGAATTCTTTAGCGATACTGTGCATAGACACAAGTATGATATTAATGGATTCAAGATGGCTGACTATTATGCTCATATCAATGGTCTACTTAATGGGATTGGTATTGATAGTGTTGATGCTGAAAACATCAAGAAAACCAATGTGGCATATATTCATTTGACTAATGCAATTGTTAATCGTTTGTATCTAAAGAGCGATTCTAAAGAATACACGAATCTTATTGCATCAAATGATAAGACCAAGTATAACTTGCCCAAAGCGAGTGAACTTAGAAAAACTATGAAAGCAGAGGTTGACAACAACCCGATGCTCAAGTATATTATGGGAACCGTCAGTGTAAAGTCGGGGATTAGGAATTTGACCTCAAAGAATCCTATCACCAATTCCACTGACAGTTACAATAGAAGTAACGATTGGGCTTGTAAGATGAGTGATGATATGGTCGATTTGTTTAAGATTCAGTTGAGTAGTCTCATTAAGTAATTTCACATTTTTCACAGGTAATTAGGAGTTTATATTATGGCCGTTCCGTTTATGTTTGTTGATGGCAACCTCACGGTTGTTCTGAATAATAAGAGTTATCAGGTTCTTCCTGATCATATTAACTACAAGATGATTCTGGAAAGGTTGCCAACTGCAACCGCTGATGAGTTGCTGGAAATTGTTGATGTTGAAAAGGCTGTTGCTGCTTTTAGTGATGGTCTTGTTGAGATCAAGAACGGTCAGGTAACTTATGAGGGCGAGGTTGTGCATGGGTCGATTAGCAAGAGAATTCTGGAATTTATGAGCAAGGGTTTGCCATTTCAGCCTCTTGTCAATTTCCTGAATAATCTCATGGAGAATCCTAGTATGCAGAGTCAAAAGGAACTCTATGATTTCCTTGAGCATGAGCATCTGCCCATTACTGAGGATGGTCATTTCCTCGCCTATAAGGCAGTCAGAGCAGATTATATGGATAAGTATCGTGGTACATTCGACAATCATGTTGGCAAGGTTTGCGAAATGACCCGATCAAAGGTTGATGATGATCGTGGTAGGGGTTGTTCTAATGGGCTTCATGCTGGTGCATTGAATTATGTGGCCGGTTATGGTAGTCTTGAGGCTGGCGACAAAATTGTGATTGTTAAAATCAATCCCAAGGATGTTGTGAGTGTTCCTAGTGATTGTAACTGTGAGAAACTTCGCACTTGCCGATATGAAGTAGTCGGAGAGTATCAAGGCGAACTTCTCAAGCCTCTTTATTCGGCCACGTTTGCTGATGACGATTATAATGACGGAGATGAGGATGAGTATGATCGTGATTATGATTGGGGCTGGAATGATGAGGAAGAAGATATTGACGAAGAATACTATGCCGATGATGAAGATGAGGATGACGAGTACGACAACTCTTATCCTGGGTGATTAATTAATGGAGTAGTCTGGGACTAGCAGATTCAAGGATTGTCTTGTTAAAGATCATCAGAATCTCTTAGGGTTCGATTCCCTAACTCCCTTTTGCCGATCATGATAGTAGTGTTTATTATCCCGGCTATTTTTGAGGTTGTTTACAATTACAGGTAATGGTGAAATATGTTTAAGATGGAACTTGGTTTTAATCCGTACGATAAGGCTAACAGCAATACCGGAAAGCGTCATGCTAATTCTTGGAATCGAATTCAAAAGCAGTTTCTAGATTCTTTTAATCTAAATGCTGGTCATATCTTTTGCTACAATGGAGATCCTCGTAGAAAGATTAGCAGTATGAGGCATACCAGTAATCTAAATGAAGTACATGATGCTAATGAGAATGGCAACTCTGATGCTTACTTCTATGTTAATGGTGGACGCAAGCAGTATGCTATTAACACAATCAGTTGTTGCTTTGTGGATATTGATGCTGGACGAGACTCCAGCGGAAACTATCTACCTAGTAAAGAGGTTATGAAGTTTAAGCAGTCTGCTCTTGATAAGATCAATAACTTTACTGTTAAGCCAAGTTGGGTAGTTGATACTCGTAATGGCTATCAGATGTATTGGATTTTGGATGATGAGAGTCGAACTCTTCTTAATAAAACCAATTGGAATGGTATTCAAAAGAAACTGGTAAATTACTTTGGTGGAGATGCACGAGCCATCAAGATCAACCAGATTTACCGAGTTCCTTATACTTGGTGGCGTAAGTGCTGGGAGAAGAAGGCTCCTTACTTTACCAGTATTCTGACCGGCTCAACTGGTCATAGAATTAATGTGAAGGAGCTAATCTCTGCATTAAATGGTCAGCCAGCAACAGTAACTATTGTTCCTAATGCTACTAGTGATGCTTGGTTTGAACAGTGGAGGAAAACCTACAAGAATTCTGACTCTACTGGACTTCCTGTGAGTGTTGATGCTGCCCAAAAGATTCTGAATACACTCAATGACCAGAAGGCTGTTTATACTAACAGTAGTGCTGATTATTGTGGTCAAAAGAATAGCAAGAGTTCATTAGATAATTTTAAGAGTAGTGCTTGGGCATCTTACGATAATGTTCCAGATTCTTACAATCAGGATCTATCTAAGGCTTATAATAACAAGTACGAGAAGTCTTATGGTGATCCTATGCCAGTTAACCACACTGGTACGGATGATCTTGGTGGTCCCGCTGGTGCTGGTTTAGTTCTCACTGGGGAGCAAGCCAAACTTTTAAAAACGGTGGTCGAGTACCTCAACCAAGCGTCCACAGCGTTGTATTTCAGCAACAACCGATTCCTTTCTGGTGCTGCCAGAGACTTGGCAAATCAGATTAGCGACAAGTTTTGTGTAGGCTGAAAATGAATAATCCAGATGATCCAGAATACAACGATGATCCATACAAATTCTATTTTCAGATAGATACTGATTGGATACAGAAATATATGGATAGTCTGATTAAAAAACTGTCAGAATCCTATGAGACGCCATTGTTACCAGAAGGATTCAAGCCGATTTCGTTACCTGTGAGTAGTTGGCTCTCCAGTATAGCGGAGGATAAAACCTCCCTATACTTGGGGAACAACTATTGGAATGAAGGAGTGTGGAAAAAGAAACACTTTATACAAGACAAACTAGCGAGCGAATATGTCAAACATTTACAAAGTCATGCTGGGCATTTTTTATCTCAACCAAATTATTATAAGGGATTGTACGAAATACTTAATTAGGAAATACTATGAGTTCTATAAATGATGATAACTGGTACAAAGTAAAAGATCTAGATGGTTTTATTAATTCTACCCGATTAATGCTATTCAATAATTTTGGTAAAAATAACCATAATACAGAAGAACTATATGCCAAACTTTCGCAAGAAGAACAAGAAGAACTGGATAGAGTCTTGTCTTATTCGGAGTCAGAATTAATAATAAAATCGTTAGCAAAAAGTGAAAAAAATAAAAAGACAAAAAAAATATCATACATAATTAATGATAAAATATTTGAAGAAATACTTCTTGCTTTAGGAGACAGAATGACTAGTAATATTTTGAACGGGCTAGTCAACAAGGGATTGGTTGAGATGGCATTTGATGATGAGGTAAATGATTTTGTGTTTTGGATCAAAGATAAATAATTGGAGAAAATATGTCAAATTCTATTCGTCCTACAAATTTTGAAGATATTATTGGTCAATCAGAAGTAATCAATAGATTGCAAATAATAATTGGTGGATGCAACATAACCAACAGTGTAGTGCCTCATATCTTAATTGATGGGCCTCCGGGTTTGGGCAAAACTACTATTGCTAGTGCAATTGCTAATGAATTAAATGCAAATCTATATACTTTAAATGCTGCAAATCTTAGAAGTATAAAAAATTTAATTCCATACCTAATCGGACTTGCACCAAGATCAGTTCTTTTTATAGATGAAATTCATAGGCTTCCAAAACTAGTTGAAGAATTCTTGTATCCGGTAATGGAAGATTTTGTTTTGACTTTATCAAATAAAGATGAACCAGAGACTATCGAGATCCCACTATTTACTCTTGTTGGTGCAACAACTAGTGGTGGAAGTTTGAGTCAACCGTTTTATGATAGGTTCTCTATTAAAGAGCATTTGTCGTTCTACACTGAGGATGAGTTAGCCAAACTAGCAGGGTTAAACGCAAAAAAGTTCGGACTAAATGTTTCAGAGTCTGATCTTTTTGAGATTGCTCGTAGAAGCAAAGGAACTCCAAGAATTTTAAATGCTAGGTTGCAGTGGTATAAAAACTGTGTGTTAACTCAAAAAAAATCAATGACTGTGGATGAAATATTTAATATACAAGGAATAGACTCTAATGGATTTGATATCTATGATAGAGACTACATCAGTGTATTAAAGAAAAATATTGGAAATCCTCTTGGTCTAAAATCTATATCCTCATTGACCGGTATTGCTATAGATACTATCGAGAATAGTATAGAGCCATATCTTGTAAGAAAAGGATTTATACAAAGAACACATAAGGGCAGAGTCCTGGGTAAAATATAATATGCAAGAATATATAATATACATTATACTAATTACTTTTAATATTGTCTTTTTTCTATTTGGCTATATTATTGGACAATTAAAAAATCAAAATGGTGTATATTATACTCAGGAAAAAAATGTTTCTTTCTTTGATAAACAGAAAATAGAGCAAAAAGAATCAAAAAAGATAGATATTGATTCTTCAAAAGTAGTTATAGACATAAAAACAGACAATCTAGAAAAAAAGTATGACTCTCTAGGAGACACCAAACAGAGTCAAGAACAAATATCAACAGCAATAAATAAACTTAAAAATATGCGAGGATAATTATGTCAAAGGGCCTGGATGTTGGGACTAGTTTTATTGTGCTATCTTCTGAATCAACAGATGGCATAACATACAAAGATTTTCGTGATGCTTTTTATATCATAAAGCCAACGACACCAGTTGCAACAAAAATGATAGAAAAAGGATTGTCCGGAAAAGTCTTTATTAAGGACAGCGATGGGTCATTCATTCTATTAGGCAAAGACGCTATTGAGAAAGCAATAGAAAGAAACGACACAGCAAAAAGACCAATGTTCAAAGGAGTAGTCTCAGCAAAAGAAAAAGATGCAAAAAAAATCTTAGCTTTTATTCTGAAAGAAGTTGCCGGTAAAGCAGAAACTGAGGGAGAAAAAATAGTATTTTGCATACCAGCACAACCAGTTGATCAAGAGGATGAAGATTTTGATGTTGGATATCACGAAGATGTTGTAAAGACTATTCTTGGCGAATGTGGATATGATGCAAGAGCAATTAATGAAGCAGAAGCATTATGTTATGCTGAACTAGAAGATACCGATTATACTGGAATAGGCATAAGTTGTGGTGCTGGTATGACCAATGTATGCGTCATGCTGAACGGTGAACCAACTGTTGTATTCAGCACTACCAAGTCTGGAGATTGGATTGACCGTATGAGTGCTGTAGCCACCGGAGAACCCGACAGTGTTGTTCAAGCAGAGAAAGAGGGCGGTGGTTTTAAAATCGGGGAGTCCAACGAAAACCCGGTGCTTGCTGCCGTATCAGCGTATTATGATAGGTTAATTGATTATACTACAAAACAATTAAGCGTTGCTTTAACAGGTCACAAATCTTTACCAAAATTTAAAGATCCATTAAAGATTGTTGTTGCAGGAGGAACTTCTCAGGCCAACGGATATATTGAAAAATTTCAAGAAAAATTAAATGAAAATAATTTTCCTCTACAGATAAAAGAAGTTATTCATGCAAAAGATGCTCTACACGCTGTAGCAAAGGGCTGCTTAATAGCGTCAAAAGTTTTGTAACTCCTTAATAAAGGAACATAAAATGAGACAAGTATTAGTATTACTATTAACTATTTTTGTCTCTATTTGTTCAGCGAGTGCTGGAACAATGCACCCAGATGTTCCAGATAACAAATATGTGGAGTATGGTAAAAAATTTAGATGTATTAGTAGACTTATTGGAAGATACAAAAATAACCATCAGTATGCTGCTTCTGCCATTATTATCAGACCAAAAGTTATTTTGACTGCGGCTCATGTAATTGCAGATAGTCAGGAATGTTTTGCGGTCCTTGATGGAAAAAAAATTCCTTTGAGAAAAATAATCATGCCTTCAAATTTTCAAGAAAATATTTTTGGTTATAATGATTTAGCAATAGGATTTACAGATCAAGACTTTGAGTTAGATTTTTATCCAGAATTATATTCTGACAGAGACGAAGTAGGACAAATATCTGCAATATGTGGATTTGGCATTTTTGGAACTTTTGACACAGGGTCTAGCAAATATGATGGGCAAAGGAGAGCAGGATCAAACAAAATAGAACATATTGATAGAGGATTATTGATTTGTACTCCTAGTGCTAGAGATAGAACTTCTTTGGAGTTTTTAATATCTAGCGGAGATAGTGGAGGAGGACTATTTATCAATAAAAAATTAGCTGGAATAAATTCTTGTGTTATGGCAACAGACAATGTAACAGATTCTTCGTACACAGATGAGTCAGGACACACCAGAGTTAGCGATCATTTTGATTGGATACAACAGATAATTGAAATCGAAGCAAATGGACTTGACACAGATCTACCTTCTGCTACAATAGTATTGAATAGTGCTACAAAGTGATGAATGAAGATGCATAATAATAACGATTTTGATGATAGAAAAACTTCTCGCAGAGAGAAATTGACTAATAAAAAAAAGACCGACAAAGACTTTGATCAATCTTACAGAGATGTTAAGAAGATCAAAAAAGAATACAGATCCAGAATAGAAGAAATGGAACAAGAAGAACTTTGGGAAGAGTGGGAGAATGAAATACGTTGAGGAATTAAATTCTGGAGATGCTTTTGTTGTTAAGGACCAATCTTTTGTATTGACTTCTGATTTTAAAAATAATGGAGCAAGGAAAGCCATTAATTTGAATGATGGAATGTGCAAATGGTTTGATGCTAATTGTATGTGTGAGTTTATAGATCTCTTTATGTTAGACAAAAACAATAATATTATCAAAATAAAAACCTCAGATGATAAATCTAAAGAAAATACGAACATTTTTTAAATCTTTATTTTGGCATATATGGTCTGGATTTCCAAAATCCACATTAGAGCAAATAAAACAAAGATATGAAATATGCCTTAATTGCGAAATGTTTGATGCAAAAAATAGTCAATGTTTGGTGTGTGGATGTAACTTGTCAACTAAAAAAATTTTTATGAATAAATTGGCATGGGCAGATCAAGAATGTCCAATGAAAAAATGGAAAAAAATAACATGAGATTAAAAAATAGAAATAACGAGAACAAGTTTCCTCTGTTAAAGATGGATATTTTTCAAAATACTTTAAATAGAATTAATGCTGGAAAGATAGGATGTCATGTTATAATCCCGCACGTTTGCAACAACATTAATATTTTTGGTGGTGGATTTACCAAAGATTTATCAGAAAGATATCCTATGGTAAAAGAGAATTTTCACCTTTTAGGGAACTCAGCTAAACTTGGCAAAGTGCAATATATAGAAGTTGAAAAGAATCAAACTTATGGCTATAAATTAATCATAGCAAATATGATTGCCCAAGATGGGACCATAAACACAAAAAATCCTAGACCTCTTAATTATGCTGCACTGGCTTTTTGCATGACAGATGTTAGAAATTACTGCTATTCGTTAGTGAATAATTTAGAATCTAGTACATTAGAAATTCACGCACCTAAATTTGGCTCTGGCCTTTCTGGTGGAGATTGGACTTTTATACAAGAACTCATTGTGGACACATGGAAAAAATACAAAACCTTCATTTATATTAAGTAAATAACATGATATTAAAAAAAGAAATAATAACTAATTTTGCATTACCAACAATGAACTTTAGGATTGTGACAATATCATCCGCTGATCAAGAATCTAGTGTTAGAAGTCATATGGAAGATTTCAATAAAATGTCTGACATTATGAAACAGCATAGTCATGCAACTGTTGGTGCTGTGGAGGCTGTAATAGCGGATTTGTCTTCAATAAAAAATATAGTTACCATTGAAGTAACAAATCCTGCAAATAAAAATGGATTCATTTATACTTTATCAAATCCATGAATATTGATACCAGACTATATTTTATCTTTTCTGTCATGATTATATTAGGAGTTATTCATGGACTACATCAAGCCAACAAGTAGACTTAATAATCAAAGGGTCTATTTAGCTGGTGCTATGGATAGAGTTGCCGACAGAGGAAATGGATGGAGAGATAATATCACACCATTTTTAGAAGAATTGGGCATTATCGTATTCAATCCAATAAAAAAACCCACAACTATTGGAAAAGAAGATAGCGATACCCACAAGTTAAAAATTCAACTAAAAGCAGAACAAAAATATGATGTTTTATCTTCGTTAATGAAAACAATAAGATCTGTTGACTTAAGGCTAGTAGATATAAGTGATTTTTTAATAGTTAATCTAGATTTAGAAATCCATCCATGTGGAACGTATGAAGAAATTTTTTGGGCAAATAGACAGAAGAAACCTATTATAGTTCATATGGTTCAAGGAAAACAATCTGCACCAGATTGGTTATTTGGAACAATTCCACATGAAATGATTTTTTCTTCTTGGAATGACATTAAAAATTATCTTATTGAAGTAAACGGTCAATGTACAATCAAAACTTTTAATAGGTGGTATTTCTTTAATCATGACTGATAAAATAATAACAATAAATGGAGACACAAATGTTTCCAAAGAGTTTGATTTTGTTTCTGAATATAAAATTAGATTTGGACATTCTTCTGTTGGAGGCAGAGGAGTATTTGCCACAAAAGACATAGAAGAAGGAGAACTAATAGAAAGGTGTCCACTGGTCCCTTTTGAATATAGATCTAAATACCATTCAGATCCTTCTATATGGAGATATTGTTATACAAAGCCAGTGTGTGATTGCTCAGAGTGTAAAAACCACGGATTCGTGTTCTACATGGTTTTAGGACATGGTATGATATATAACCATCAAGACGATAATAATGCCCATATGAAATTTAATCATAAAAATTTTTATGTAGATATTGTTGCCAACAGACATATAAAAGAAGGAAAAGAAATTTTTGTAACATATGGAGATAAATATTTCAAAAATAGAGAAAAAGTAGTAGTAGAAAGCATCTCAAATGAGTAATCTTAATGTAGCAATTACTTTTACTTGTTATAAAAGGCTAGATTATTTACAACAGGTATTAGATGGCTTGAGGAGAAGTTTTGAATATTGCAATACTTCTTTGCCTATTTTTTTTTGTGTAGACCATTATGATGACAATATACCAAACTATATAAGAAATATAAATTGGGCAGATATAAGCATAATTATCAACAAGCCCAGCATTGGATGTAATAAAAATACTAAACTTGCCATATCAATGGGTCTTCAAGAGTATGACGCCATAATTCATTTAGAAGACGATACTGTTCCAACAAAAGATGCTATCAATTTTTTTATTGACAACCTTATAAGATATAAAGATGATGAAACAGTGTATTGTATAGGAGGATACACAAGAACAACTGAATTAGATAAAACATTATTAAATCAAACAGCAAAACGATGCGGTTTTACTTGCTGGGGTTGTGGATTTTGGAAACACAAAAGCGATATACTATTGAATAATTGGATACCTACCATGAACAGAGAGAATAAATCTATTTCATGGGATAGTTACTTAAATGATAATGTGTTTATTCCAAATAATCTTTATCAAATTACTCCTTTAATTTCTAGAATACAAAATATAGGAGCTGAAAATGGAACATGGGTACAAGATCCAAATTTTCATAATATGAACCATCGCAGCCCATACACATCTGATGACGCACTATGAACAATAGAATTAAATTAGTCAACAATACAATAAGTCACCAAGAAATTGATAATCTTTGTGCATGGCTTAAAACATATCCAAAGCTAACAAAAGGCGAACATACAGAAACTTTTGAATCAAAATGGTCAGATTGGCTTGGTTGCAAATATTCTGTTTTTGTTAATTCTGGATCGTCTGCTAATTTAGCAATGGCCTACTCTGCAAAATTATCTGGAATATTAAAGAATGATATAGTTATAGCTCCTTGTTTATCTTGGGCAACTACTGTTAGTCCATTTATTCAATTAGGTTTTGATATTAAATTATGTGATGCTAGTAAAAATGATCTTGGCCTGGATACAAATATGTTGGAAGATTTATGCAAAAAATATAATCCAAGCATTCTTATACTAGCTCATATTCTTGGTTTTCCAAATGATATGCAGAATATAGTTGATATATGCAATAAATATGGAATTATGCTTCTAGAAGATACGTGCGAAAGCGTTGGATCATATTATGAATCTAAAAAACTAGGAACCTTTGGAGATATGTCATCATTCTCCACATATTTTGGACATCATTTTTCTACGATAGAAGGTGGTTTAATTTCTACAAATAATTTTAAGTTGTATGAAATTTTAAAGTCCATAAGATCTCATGGATGGTCGCGTGATTTATCTATAGAAACTCAGGACGAACTTAAAAGTAAATATGATATTGATGAATTTAATAATCTATATACATTTTATTATCCTGGATTTAATATAAGATCAACAGACTTACAAGCATTTCTAGGAATAGAGCAATTAAAAACATTAGACAAAAAAAATATCATTAGATATAATAATTTATTGATGTATGATAAATTGATAAACAACAACTATTGGAAGATACAATTCTCAAATTTTATAAGTAATTTTGCATATCCAGTGATACATCCAAATAAAAAGATGGTATCTTTAAAATTACAAGAAAATAATATTGAGTGTAGACCATTGGTTTGTGGCAATATAGCTAAACAGCCATATTTTTATGACAGGTATGGCAAACAAGAATACTCTTTTGCTGATATAATACATGAATATGGCTTATATGTTCCTAACAATCCAGAATTATCCAATGAAGACATTGTAAAAATAAGTTATATTATAAATGAATACTCATGTTAAATTTAATAGACTATCCTAATATACGCAAAAAATTAGTATCAAAAATAATTGATCTTGCATATCTATCAAAAGAAGGTCATATTCCAAGCTCACTATCTATATTAGATATATTATACTATTTATATAGTGAGATTATTAATTCTGATAATAAATTTTTCTTGTCAAAAGGCCATGCCGCAATAGGATTATATGTCATATTAAATGAATTTGGATTTATATCTGATGATATTTTATATACATTTTGTAAATATGATTCTTTATTGGGTGGTCATCCTACATCTAAAATACCCGGAGTTGAAGCATCAACAGGATCTTTAGGTCACGGAATGCCTATTGCAGCAGGAGTCGCTATCTCCCAAAAAATAAAGCAACAGTCAGGAAAAGTATTTTGCTTAATAGGAGATGGAGAATCTAATGAAGGTACTATATGGGAAACGGCACTATTAGCATCTCAGCATAAGTTAAATAACTTTTTTTGCATACTAGATCATAATCATTCAACAGACAGAGCCTTGGTAATGGACTCATATATAGACAAGTTTGATAGTTTTGGATGGAATACATATAGTATGAATGGACACGATATGTATGATATTACCTATATATTTAAAAATATTTTGAAAGAAGAAAATAATCAGAAACCTACATTTATATTAGCAAATACTATAAAAGGATATGGAATACCAATAATGGAAAATAATCCAGAATGGCATCATAAAATACCGAATGAAATAAACCATAAAGAAATAATAAAGGAAATACTTAAATGACATTAACACACAATATGAGACATGAACAGTCAGCATTAGGATTAAATCATTTATGTGAATATGTTCATTCTATCATAGGAGATAATTTAAAAATTATTGAAATAGGATCCTATTGTGGCGCCAGCACTGAAATTATTGCTAATAAATTTATTACAAGTCAAATAAATTGTGTAGACCCTTGGGCAAAATATGTTGAAGATTGTTCATCCTATAATTTAGATGCTCAGGAATTAGAATTAAAAGAAGCTGAAATAATATTTGATAAAATAAAAACCAAATATCCTAATATCAATAAAAACAAAATGCAGAGTAATGAATATGTAAAATATATAAACAACAAGTCTATAGATTTTATATATATAGATGGTAATCATCAATATTCATCAGTTAAAGAAGATATATCAATATGGATTCCAAAAATTAAAGATGGTGGTTTTTTATCAGGACACGACTATGATTGGCCCTCAGTAAAAAAAGCAGTTATTGATATACTTAATAAAGAGCCAGATAAAACATTTTGTGATAATAGTTGGGTATATAGGCTATGAGACATCAGTTTACTAAAACGCTAAAAAATATTTTACATAGCGATAATTCTACTTCTTTGTTGCTTGGAGATATAGGAGTATATGGTTTTAGAGATGAAATAGAAAAACTATCAAACAGAGTATATAATATTGGGATACTAGAACAATCAACAATTAGTCTTGCTGCAGGATTAAGTAAACAGGGTATTATTCCTTTTATTCATACAATAGCGCCGTTCATGGTAGAGAGAGGATTTGAACAAATAAAAATTGATTTTGGATATCAACAATTGAACGGAAATTTCATAAGCGTAGGATCGTCTTATGATTATGCCGGATTAGGCTGTACCCACCATTGTCCTGGCGATGTATCTCTTTTGTTAACTATAGAAAATATGCATGTCTTTATCCCTGGATCATCAGAAGAACTACATTCATTAATATCAACACAATATAAAAATAACTATCCAAAATATTTTAGACTAAGTGAAACAGAAAACAATGTTTCTTTTAATATCGAATGTTCAAAAGCAAATGTTATAAAAACTGGAAACAAAGCAACCATAATATGCTACGGACCAATGCTGCAATCTGTTATGGACGCTGTATCAGATATTGATGTAACTATTTTATATTATACAACGATATATCCATTTGACAGCAAAACTCTTGTTGACAATTTTAATGAAAATGTTATTATATGCGAGCCGTTCTATCAGGGAACGACAAACTATCTGATATCAAATAGTTTATCTCAAAACAAATGTTCGATAACAAATATTGGAATACCAAGAAAATTTTTATATAATTATGGTTCAAAATTAGACCACGATGTCTCTTTAGGATTAGACTCTCAATCCATTAGAAAAAGAATACTTTCATGCTTAACCTAATATCTGATCAATATAAAACTATAGACCATACAAAATTTAAAAAATTCAATAATAAAACTGTGTTAATAACAGGAGCTAATGGACTAATTGGTCTCAATTTATTAGCCTTTCTAGTTTATTTAAAAAAATTCTATACTATTGATATAGTGTGTTCTGTAAATTCAAAGCCAGAAAAATATACAGAAGCTTTATTTAAAGATTGTACAGTTTTTATTGGAGACCTGACCCTAGAGCAGTCTGTATCAAAAATAGAAAATTATTTTGCTGATAGGTCATTTGGTGCTGATATAATTTTTCATACAGCAGGATACGCTCAGCCTAATAGATTTACCAAAGATAAAATATCTACAATAAAATTAAACACAACATGTACTATGAATCTATTCAGACTTTTAAATAAAAATGGAACATTTTTTTATGCTAGTAGTAGCGAAATATATAGTGGACTAAATAGGTGTCTTGTCAAAGAAGAAGAAATAGGAACCACTACGCCTACTCATCCTAGAGCCTGTTATATAGAATCAAAGAAATGCGGAGAAACAATATGTCTTAGTATGATGGATCAATATAATATTAAGATTGGAAGAATTAGTACAACATATGGTCCAGGAGTTAAAGCGGACGATACTAGAGTTATAAGCTCTTTAATAAATAAAGGATTGAAATTTGGTAAAATTGATCTGTTAGATAATGGAGAATCAATTAGAACCTTATGCTATATAAAAAATCTCATAGAAATGATTTGCGAGATTACTTTAAATGGATCAGACATAATATATAATCTTACTGGAACAACCAAAATATCTATCAAAGATATAGCTAATATCATATCAGATGATCTCTCATGCGAAATAACATATGGATCTCAACCAATAGAAGGAAATCCAGCAGTTGTTTCTGTTAGTATAGATAAATATGAAAAAGAGTTTGGCAAAATTAATGAAGAAAATATAAATAATGGTATTAAAAATACAATATTGTGGGCAAAATTTATTAAGGAACTAGTATAATGCTTTTGTCAATATTAATACAAGGGAAAAATGATAAGTATGGCTCAGACACATCCGGCAACGGTGGAGTAGATCAAAGGTTAAGACTAACACTAAATCAATTGGTATCTAACGTAAAAAAGTTAAATAAAAATGATATAGAAATTGTTCTATGCGATTGGGGATCTGATAAAAAAATAGTGGATCATTTATTAGAAGATAAACCATCTTTTTTTAAGTGCGTATATGTTGATCATGAAACTGGCAAAAAATATAGTAAAAAAGCCAACTATTCTATAAGCCATGCATATAATGTAGCATTTAGACATAGTTCGGGCGAATATGTAATATATTGGGATTCTGACTGTTGGATTAGATATGAAGATTTAGAAAGACTATATAATTTTGTTAAAGAACTAAATAATCAAAAAATATACAATCAGTATTATTGGGGTTCAAGATATCATGTTCCAAGAGAAATATGGAACGATGCTGATTCATATAAAAATTTAATACCATATTTTGATAATATAAATCTTTTATCTATCAAACACGATAAGATATTTCTTAATGGATTTGATGGAAGGGCCATGGCTCTCCTAATCCACAAAGATATGGCAATATCAAGCACGGGATGGTGGGAAGAACTTCCATATTGGGGCGTTCAAGATATAGAATTCAATGATAGATTATCCAGAATATATACTTTGGCTGGAGATTTAGAAGACATAGGGATAGTATTTTTTCATCTAAATCATCATGACCATTATGATGTTCAATTTATGAATGCAAATATGAGATGTTCAAATTTTGCAGCAAATGATGAGAATTGGGGATTAAGAAACGAAAAATTAAATATCATATGAGCATATTAATAACAGGATCCGGTGGAATGCTTGGATCATATATAAATTTTGGATTAAAACCAAGCAAAAGTGAATTGGATTATAAAGATTATGACGATTTGTGTAGGTACATTGAAAAAAATGAAATCAGTCAAATAATACATTGTGCCGCTAAGGTAGGAGGAGTCTCTGCCAATTCAAAGTATCCATATGATTTTTTTATGGAGAACGCATTGATTAATTTAAATATCTTAAGGGCCTGTGCCGAGTATAAATTAAATGATACAATTTTATTATTATCTATATGTGTGTTTCCAAATTATGATGATAAGCCAATTACAGAATCCGATCTTCATACAGCAGAACCACACGCCACAAACTTGGGTTATGGATACGCAAAAAGAATGCTTGACATAGGAGCAAGATGCGTATATAACCAATATGGAGTCAAAGTAAAAAGAATAGTCCCGTGTAATATGTATGGAATGTACGATAATTTCGATCTGGAAAATAGCCATGTAATTCCTGGACTAATACATAAATGTTTTGTAGCAAAACAAAAAAGAGAAGATTTTATAATTTGGGGATCCGGAGAAGCAGAAAGAGAGTTTGTTTATGCTGCAGACGTAGCCGATATAATAAAAAATATGTGTTATCGCCAAAATGATACAAGCGATCTTATGATAATATCTCCAAAAAATACTGTAAGAATAAAACATATAGTTCAATTAATAAGTGAATACATGGAATTTTCTGGAAACATTATTTTTGATAAAACAAAACCAGAAGGGGCAAAAAGAAGATCCTCGGACAACAGTGTGTTTAAGTCCTATTTTCCTGAATATGAATTTACTTCAATTGAGCAAGGTATCAAAGAGACTGTAAATTATTTTATAAGTAACTATCCAAATATAAGAATATAAAATGCAAAAAATAATTAATGAAACAAAATTAGATTTTGATGATGTATTAATTCGTCCAAAAAGATCAACACTGAACAGTCGCTCAGAAGTTTGTATCCAACGAGAGTTTAAATTTAAGTATTCTCCAAGAAAATTATTAGCAGTGCCAATCATGGTTGCTAATATGGATACTGTTGGAACTTTTGCTATGGCAAAATCATTAGGGCTTCAAGGAGCAATAACCTGTTTGCATAAACACTATAAGACCAATGAATATGTCGCTTTTTATACAGATCCTAGTATTGTAAACAAAAATCTTGCCTTTTATTCTGTTGGTACTAGTGAAAAAGATATCAATAAAGCAATAGAAGTATTTGGTCAAATCAAAAAATACAATTTTGATACTCCTAATATCTGCCTAGACGTAGCCAATGGTTACACAGAACAATTTGTAAAAACAGCACATAAACTTCGTAGCTTATTTCCAGAGTCAGTTATTATGGCTGGAAATGTTGTTACTCCAGAAATGACCGAAGAATTGATCATTCATGGCAAAGTTGATATAGTCAAGGTTGGTATAGGTTCGGGTAGTGTATGTACCACTCGTTTAAAAACGGGCGTAGGATACCCACAACTGAGTGCTGTAATGGAATGCTCTGATGCTGCTCATGGTCTTGGTGGTCATATCTGTTCTGATGGAGGATGCAAAGTAGTAGGAGATGTTTGCAAAGCATTTGGAGGTAACAGTGATTTTGTTATGTTGGGAAGTATGTTTGCAGGAGTGGATGAGTGTGAAGGAGAATGGACGTATGAATACCTTACCTCATTAGGTTCGTGGCAACCGATTGATCCTAAAAACAACAATACTAAACGTAAGGCATCTTTGCAATACTATGGTATGAGTAGTAAAAATGCTATGGAGAAACATCATAATGGCATCGCTGATTACAGAACAGCAGAAGGCAAATGTGCCATTGTCCAATATAAAGGTAAAGCAGAAAAAATTATTCAAGATATTTACGGAGGCATAAGAAGTGCTTGCACTTATATTGGCGCCAATAAAATTAAAGATTTTGGCAAAAAAACAACTTTCATCCAAGTAAACAATACACACAATAAATTATATGAATAAATCAATACTGATAAATAGTCCAATAGGGTATACTGGTTATGGAGTCGTTGGTTGGAATATAGCTAAAGAGCTATATGGTAGAAAAGATATAGATCTCACAGTATTTCCAATTAGTGTCCAGAAATTTGGAGACGTGCCAAAACTGGATTCAGAAGAGGAAAGCAAACAGTTACATGATATGGTAGTAAAAAATTTTGACCCTAAAGGAACCTGTATCAAAATTTGGCACCAATTTGATCTTGCAGAAAGAATAGGAACTGGTAAATATATTGCTTTTCCATTTTTTGAATTGGATACTTTTAATCCTAGAGAATTAATCCATCTCAAAGTTCCTGATAGACTGATTGTTGCATCACAGTGGGCAAAAGACATATTAATTAATCAAAATATAAATTCTCAGATAGATGTAGTACCTCTGGGTGTTAATACAGATATTTTTGATCATAACATTTGTAAAGACAAAAATGATGATGATCCATATATTTTTATGGTTGGAGGAAAATGGGAAATAAGAAAAGCATATGACGTTTTATTACAAGTTTTTACTAAAGCATTTACTAAAGATGACAATGTAGAATTATGGATAGCGGCATCGTCGGATAAAACATGTTTTTCTGAAAAAGAATTAACAGATTGGCATAATTATTATCTAACATCTCCTTTAAAAGATAAAATCACTATTATTCCCCGAGTCAAAACACAAAAAGATGTTGCAGAAAAAATGTCTAGGGCTGATTGTGGTATTTTTCTTTCAAGAGCAGAAGGATGGAATTTGGAGTTGCTGGAAATGATGAGCATGGGTAAGCCAATTATTACGACAAATTATTCTGCGCATACAGAATTTTGTAATAAAGATAATGCTAATCTAATTGACATTACAGAACTTGAACCAGCATATGACGGAAAATGGTTCTTTGGAACAGGGAATTGGGCTAAATTAGGAGATAGTCAATTAGATCATGCTGTAGAATTAATGAGACAGATGTATAAAGCCAAAACCAGAAAAAATCCAGAAGGCATAAAAACAGGCCAAAAGTTTTCTTGGAAGAATTCTGTCGATCAACTTTTAAAGTGTATATAAATATAGGAGATAATATATGCCCATTCCAGAAAAAAAACCAAACGAAGACAAGCAGAAATATGTTAGTCGCTGCATGAGTAGCGAAATAATGAAAAAAGACTATCCAGATAGCAAGCAAAGAGTTGCTATTTGTTTGGGTGGTACCAGAACCAAAGGAAATTTATTAGAAGAAGTTCACGATGAACTTTTTGCTAATAATTGTTCGTGGGATGATGAATGGGATGAATTTGTATGGGAAATTGAAGCATCAGAAATTTATGATGAAGATGGAAAGGTAATAGCGGCTGAAAAAAATGGACGCAAAGTGACCTTGAACAAGCCTTTCAGAACACCAGATGGTCCCAAAAAATTTAGTGTTTATGTCAAAAATGAAAGCGGAAATGTTGTCAAGGTCAATTTTGGTGATCCTAATATGACAATCAAAAAAAATATTCCAGAAAGACGCAGAAGTTTTAGAGCCAGACACAATTGCGACAATCCAGGCCCAAAATGGAAAGCAAGATATTGGTCTTGTAAAGCGTGGTAATTTTATTAATACGGAGATAATATAATGGATAGAATTCATGAAATACTAAAATCAATTACAAAGACAGTCTCAGAGACTGCACAAAAAACAAAAGCAGAAAATGACTTTACAAAAGTAGAAGAAATAGAAGTTGAAAGTCCAGAAATGGAACTTATGGAATATAAATATGATTTTTATACAATGAGCCTAGGGTCAATCAAATCTATTGCTCAACACGCACAAGCCATAGTGGACGCTGTAGAGAGCGGCTCTGTAAAAGAAGGCTTGACCGAAAGTTGGTTACAGGGTAAAATCGCTGTAACAGAAGATTATATGCTTACGATCCATAATTTTCTAATGTATGGCGAAACAGAAACCGATACAGAGGGTGCGGAAGCAGCAAAGAATCTTCCGGGATTATGGGAAAATATTCGTAAGAAAAAAGAAAAAATGGGAAAGAATTATAAGCCAGCAAAGCCTGGAGATAAGGACAGACCAGATAGTGATCAGTGGAAAAAACTAACCAAGTAATTATATTAATTGACCGAAGGACTTATAAGGAGGAACTATGGAATTTGATACTCTGTCTAATTATACGACTATAGCTAAAAAAACGATATCTAAATTTGGATCTAAAATGTATCCATCTTTAGTGAAAGAAATGCTATCTAACGACGAAACAGTTTATGAGATAGCAGAAGCGATCATGATGGCGGATTGGAATTGGGATAAGGATAGAAAAGGAACAAAATCTGGAAAAGGTAAAAGTTTATATTCTTACAGAAATCAATGCGCTATATGGGCAATTAAAACTTATGTAACGCAAAAGTATAAAAAGAACAAAAAACAAAAAAAACAAATGGATCATATAATAGAAAATTCAGAATATATTGACTATGATAATCCATCAAAAGTTGTAGAAAAACAAGAAGCTGAAAACAATCTGATCAGAGATGTTAAAATTCTTCTCGATATAGCCCCACTTTCTGTTAAACAAAGAGAACAGATTAGACTATATTATTATGATGATAAAACCTTGTCTGATATAGGAAAGAAATACGGCGTTACAAGAGAAGCTGTAAGACAAAATATCAATAAGGGTCTTAAAATATTAAAAACATTATGTTAAACGTATCAATAGAGCTATTAGTTTATTCTGTAAAAAATAATGCTTTTTATTTGCTATCCACTGCTGAAAATGAATTGATACTACCTTATTTAGATGTATCCAAAATAGATCCTAATAAGTTAATGGATCGAAATAAAGAATTTTTTATTGAAGAACTATTGTCGAAACATGTTTATTTAGATCATAGATGGTTGAATATTAAATTAATTGATTATGAGATTGTATCGGATGGACAGAATATAATGACAAAAATATTTTATGGCTGTATGGTGCCATTTGATACAAAAATATACAAGTCCTTTTGGATCAATTCGGATACTTTGTTAAAAACTAGTTCTATACTAAAAAAGTTATAAGATGATATCACATATCAAGAATATAATATTTCCAAAAAATAAAACAAATAATATTATTCTTTCACATAATAATAAAGATATAATTGAATTACACTTTATATTTGATCTGAAAACAGAAAATATAATTCCTTTAATAAAAATTCATCCCTATAGCTTTGTGGAGAAAGAAAAAGATTTTTTGGAGCAAGCGGAGAGTTTCGCCGCTTTACTAAATGATTTTTGTGGTGATAATAATTATATCAAAGACTTGATATTGGAATCAATGGAGGTTCTATCAAAAAATTCAGAAAACGATAATTTATTTATGACTAATGTTTTGTTTTTCTGGAAAGCAAAATACCAAGTTAAAAAACAAGAAGAGAAAAAAAATAAGATGCCAGTCATTAGACCTATTAATGTCTTTAAAAATAAGTAATATCATGAATGATAAAAAAATAATATGGGAAAAATGGAGAGATCCTTTTATCGGCTATGATGAAAATGAAATAAATGTTGATGATGATAATTTCTTTGAGGACGGAGATTTTTCAGAAGAAACTGATGACGATCAAGAAAACTTGGTAAAAAGATCAGATCCAGTAAGAGTTATAGCAACCCCAATGGGTATCATTCCATATAATGAATATACTGCTAGTAGCAAAATATTCAATTTCTGGACAGGACATACAAATTTTACTATTGTAGATAGTATTGCATATTTAATAGAAACAACAGATGGTGTTGAAACATTAGATATCTTTACAAGATACAGATTTAGAATAGGAATAGGAAAGGCGTTTCAAGACAGACAGGTCATGCAATCTATAGAAAAAAAACTGTGTAATATATGACAAATACAAATGAAAAAACAGCAATAGAGACCTCTCTTAACTCCATACATCTGTACAATATTGATGTTTGTAATAGAGAAATTTATCTTCACTCATACCATGGAGACGAAGAAGAAGGTGGTGTTGATTACAGAAGTGCTGTAACTTTGGAAAAAAATATTAGATACTTAAATACATTATCTTTAGAGCCAATACTAATACATATGCATTTACCAGGAGGAGACTGGCAAGATTGTCTTGGTATGTATGATACAATTAAATTATCTAAAGCAAAGATTATCATCTTGGCATATGCAAAAGCAGAATCTTCCAGCGGAGTACTATTGCAGTCCGCAAATCTCAGAATACTAATGCCTAATACAAATCTATTAATTCATTATGGATTTTTGAGTCTGGATGGAGAACACTCAAAGGCCGCGGCCAGTTCCATTGAATGGAATGAAAAAGAATGTCATAAAATGATAGATATTTTTACAGACAGGTGTATGGAAGGCCCTCTGTGTAAACATAAAAATTGGAAAAAGATGATGGTTAAAAAGCACATAGAATCACAACTAAATAATAGGTGTGATTGGATATTAACAGCAGAGGAAGCTGTTCAATATGGGTTTGCAGATGGTGTATTAGGAACTAAACAGTTTCCTAATATTGATTATCTAAAAACCTATGTAAAGAAAAAATAAAATGAAACAAATTGAATTTGGTCATTATGACATAGCAAGTAATGATAATGAAATAAAAGAAATTATTTTGCAAGCTCTTAAATTTTCACCACAAACAATATCTTTGTTTCCTCACAATTTAAAATTAGCTAAAACTTTGATTCCAGAAAATTCTCATACAAAATTATCTTCTATAATAGACTATCCGTATGGGCAATCTGATCTAAAAACCAGATTATCTAATGTAGAGTTTGCAATTAAAAATGGGGCAAAGATCATAGAGATGGTCGCTCCAAATTATTATTTATGCAATAGAAAATATGACAAATTTAGAGAGGATATTTCTACCATAAGAGATTTTTGTGAATCACAAAGTGTGGAAATAAGATATGTTCTTGAGTACAGGGTTTTTACTCTAGATTTAATGTATAAAGTTGCTCAAATCTTATCTGGATTTAAAATACAAACTATCTACCCCTCAACTGGTCAATTTTTAGACGATATATCAGATAATATCATAGCAACAGTTTTAGTAAATAAAAAAGTTCCAGAACTAAAAATTATTGCTAATGGTAATATATGGAATGATAAGCAAGCAATTAATGTTTGTAAAAATTCTGATATATATGGTTTAAAATGCTTTACTATCAATAGTTTAAGTAGAGTAGTTGGTCGTTTGCATATAAATAAATAATAGGTCAAATTAATTTACACTAAAATACCATCAAAATCAAATTTTAGGGGTATTATAGATATGGAACTACAATACCATCTTTCATGGAGATTAAAATGGCCTCAATTCAACAAAATGGCAGTAGTACGACAGCCACATCCACAAAAAATACTGGTGGTGCAGCAATAAATGTTGGTTCTACCACCACTCTAGTAGATCAAGTAACATTAGGCAAAACACAGGATACTGGTTTTGGCTCAACCGTTATTGATAATAGTTGGGCAGACGAGGCCGTATCCGCTGGTACTTTTAAATATGACAATCCCAAACCAATTGCAAAAAGACTAACCACTACACTATCTGGTGTTAGCAATAGCGTATTACAAAGTGGCGCGTCTCAGCCATCATTAGTTAGAAGTATTCATAAACTTGAAACACTTCGTACACGCAGATTTACTACTGCAATTAGAGCTGGTCTATGGAATATCTACACTGGTCAATTTGCCAACAACCAAAGCGGTGCCACCCAGAATCCAACAGTTGCTACCGACGCTCTAGCAACAGACGTTGCAGCAACACCAACTCAGTCCGCTCCTGGTCAGATTGTCTATATGGCTGGTGCAAAAAATCCTGTTTATGGTAGTGATGCTAACTCAGAATACAAAGCAAAAACCAACTGGTAATTATTCTTAAGGCTTTACAAAGGAATCAAGCCATCGTACTGCAAAGTATTGGTGGCTTTTTTTCTTGAAAGGTTAAAACTATGAATGAAACTATAATTCATTTCTGGGAAAATATAGCAACGACCAGCATAGGGATCATTGTAACAATGATAGGTTTTTGGTTTACTATTGGGAAGAATATGGCAACCAGATCAGAAGTTGCAGATATGATAGAAACTAAATCTCCATATTTACATGATCGTCAGTTTATAATGGAAAGATTGGCTATTAATAAAGAAACACAAAATGCTTTGACCCAAATGTTGCAAAAAAATACAGAAGTTATGAATGAATTAAAAATACAAATTGCCACTTTAGGCAAAACATTAGAAGCACTAGAAGATAGAATAGAGCACAGATAGTTTGGTGTAAATAAATTTATGGAGAAATAAATATGGCAAATGATATTCAAAAAGCAATTTCAGCTAATAATATTAAAAATGGAACCATGATAACTACTACCTCATGGACAGGACAATATTCTAAATATGATGCTTATGTGAATAATACTCCGGTAATAACAGATATTCAAGCAAAATTTGATGTTAGATTTGATGATCCAAGTTACTACCATGGCGACGGCACTCAAGGCACTTGATAACAATGATCAAACCAGGGTACAAAACCAGTGAATTTTGGTTCACTTTAGTGAGCTTTTTATTTAGTGGATTGTATTTACTAGGATTATTGGATAGTAATAGTCAAAAAGAAGATCTGATAAGTGAAACAAGTAGAGGTCTAGAAGCTTTAATACTAATAGTTGGACAATTAACCGTACTTTTTAGATACATAAAAGGCAGAACAGAAATCAAAAAAATTTGGCGGACAAATCAACCAGAAACAAAGCCATCAGTAGAGCCAACTCCAAAGCCAGCGATAATCAAAACTAGGAAAAAAAGAAGTAAAAAAAATGACACCAAAAGAAATAGTTCAAAAAGAATCTGAAATTTTAATTTCACAAACTCAAGAATCCATAGGACATGTAAAAAAAATAGCCATTGGTGAAGCGTGGAAACTGTTGCAGTTGGCTACAGCGAGCATAGTCCAAGTAATAGAACATACTGCTAATGATTTAGCGGGATCAGATAAAAAAACATTGGCGCTTAGTTGCTTAAATAGTTTTTATGATAGAGTTTTTATAGTCATTGATATTCCTTTTGTTCCTCAGCTCATAGAACCTATTATACATAGGTATGTTAAAGGCATATTAATGATTATGGTTGCCGCGTCCATAGATGCTACAGTAACTATTTTCAGAAATACCGGAGTTTTTATCAAAAAAGGTTTTAACAAAGAGGAAAAAAATGAACTACACACAAACTTTTGAAGAATTTAGCAAGTCAGTCTCTACTTTAGATCTGGCTTTATATGCTGGAGCAGGATTAGTTTTATGGGCCTTATTTAAGGACAAACTTAGCCCCGTCCAAAAAATTATTTCCGACATTGTAACTAATGTCAAGAGTAAAATACCCGCCACCAATAAGTTAAATGTAACCCCCGTTGTTCCATCTTCTTCTGACACAACAGATAAAGAGGCCGTGTTCTTCGATCTTATTGTATCATGGAAACAAACAAGAGATTTGGCGGCTAAAAGCAATTGCATAGAAGCAGTAAAGGTTGCCGATCAAATGTTTCCATATCTGAGTCCTAATATCTGCGGATCAAACAAGGAGAATGTGTGATGAATAACAAGCTTTTACTAGGAGTTGGTGTTGCATTAATAGCCATAGGACTTTTTAAACCAGATTTATCAAACTGGATCAATACTGGCGGTACAGTAACAAGACCATCTGTTGTTGTTATTGAAAAACCATCAGATAAAGATTTAGAAATTATGGCTTTAAAAGTTGTGGATGCTTTAAGATCTGGCGGGTCAGGAAGAAAAGTAGATGGAGTTAAATTAGCTGAATTATACAATGATTTAGCAACATTGATATCTCTGAATGGTGAAGATGCTGTTATAAAAAATACAGAAGAAATTCGTCAAGCTAATTCTTTGGCCGGACTAATGTTAAAGATGGATATAAAAGGCAAGTACTCTAATCTTGCAAAATCATGTAATGATCTTATTGTTAGTATTATTGGTGATGATTCTGTTCCACTTACAGATACTTTAAGAACAAAGTCTGTAGACGGATTTCGTGCTTTATCATGGGCTTGCAACGAAGGAAGCAAATAATGGCAAGATACACTCCTGAAGAGTTATATAACAATTATAGAAAAGGTTTTAGTGGTTGCTTATGGGAACAGCATGTTTTTGACCATCTGATGGAGGTAAGCAAATATCCACTATTTGGAGATGGAGCAAACAAAAAAATAGTAGGGAGTGGTAAGGGGAAATTATCAACGCCATATAAGAGTGTATTAAAATTTGATAAAAAAGCTTATGAAGAAAGACAAACCACTGGAGATTGTGTTAGTCATGGAACACGAAGTGCTTGTGATGTTAGTAGAGCAGTAGAAATAGATGTGCATGGAGAAAGAGAAGCATGGATTGCTAGAGGTGCAACAGAAGCTATTTATGGCGCTAGGGGTCATGGAGGCCAAGGAATGAGTTGCTCAAGAGCAGCAGAATTTGTTAGTAAAAATGGAGGAATCCTTTTGCGTAAGAACTATAAGGGAGTAGCTGATTTTAGTAAATATAATGGTAACCTTGGAGCAGGATGGGGAGCGAGAGGTCTACCAGATGTTGTAATAGATGCTGCAAACGATCATCAAATTAAAACAGTCAGTTTAGTAAAAACAATAGACGAAGCAAGAGATGCGCTAGCAAACGGTTATGGTTTAGCAGTATGTTCTAGTTATGGATTTAGCAATAAGAGAGATAAAAAGGGAATATCTAATGTTAGTGGTAGTTGGGCTCATTGCATGGCTTGGATAGCGTGTGATGATACTGGTAGTGAACCATTATTCTTAGTACAAAATAGTTGGGGCAAATGGAATGATGGCGGTCATCCAGAATGGGGTCCAATTCCAGATGGCTCATTTTTAATACGCTCAGATGTTGCTGCTGGAATGCTAGCTCAAAATGGTAGTTATGCGTTTAGTAATTTTGATGGATTTCCAGTACAAAAACTTCCTTCTTATGGTTTTGAGGATTATTTATGACAGATTATTTTGTTAGAAAAAATAATTCTTCTTTTTATATTAGAAAAGCTCAGACCTTTCATATAGATTATAGCGATTATTCATACAATGAAAACGCATTTTATGTTTATTCTGCTCAACCCGGTGGCTCGCTAGTTTTAAGCGTAGATGCTGATAATTCAACTAGTTATCCTGGAACCGGAACAACATGGTATGATTTGGCCGCTCCTAGTAATGATTTGACACTAAGCTATGGAGGCATGTATACTACAACTTATGGTAGTGCTATGCTGTTTAATGGTGCCGAAAGTGTTTATGATAATAATTATAATGGTTATTTAAACTTTGGCACAGATTCATTTAGTATTTTAGTATGGACTAGAATAGCTGGAAATTTACTATCTTTCCATACAATTCTTAATATTGGCACTTATGAAAATGGAGTCATGTTAAGGTGGAATGATATATCATCACCTGATTCCCTATACATAGCAGGAACAGCTTACGATTGGAACTCTACTGTCAATTTGCCTTTGAACGAATGGACCCAGATAGCAATTGTGAAATCTGGCACAAACGTGAAACTGTATGTTGGAGATACGCTGGTTGTTGATGGTTCCGCTCCTGCTTCTGTTAATCCTTCTCAGGGCTTATTACTAGGTTACTCAGCACATAATGTATCGGAATTTTATACTGGTTACATAAGTTTATTAAAAGTTTATAGAAACGCAGCCTTGACAGCATCACAAATTTCTTCTAGTTTAACTGAAATGAATAATAGGTATGGTTTATGAAACTATTAGATAAAATAGTATTAAATAGATTAATAAGTATAGTATCAAATTTTATTTTGAGTTTAATCAAAATTTTTAATCCAAAAGTTTTAGATGAAATAGAAATTCCTAAGCCAGACAAAAAAATCTTTCCAAGATGGAGAAAGAAAAAATGAAAAGTATTTTAGCAACTATTATCGTAGCCTCTATGTTTATTGGCAATTATGCATCATTAGATGTATCAACAACTGCTGCTGTCACGGTTGCTGGAAGTATAATAAAAGCTCGTAATGTTGATAATACTGGTAAAAAATACAAAAGAAAAGATTGTCCAGTATGTAAGGGTGCCGGATGGTATTGGAGTGGCGATGGTATCAAAAAAGTGGACTGCGGATATTGCGAACCAGAAACTAAAACAGAGCCACCAAAAATTATAGTCCATCCACCAGCAACAATAAAACAGTCGTGTCCAGATGGTGTGTGCAGACCAACAACAAGGTGATATATGACAAATGATGAAGAAAAAAATCAAAAACTAAAAGAAATATCGCAGAGAGTATTGGCTAAAGCCAATGTTCCTCAAGACCAAAAATTTGGCAGCGTTATTGCTGTTTTGATGATGATCAGCATTATCTTAACAGTCATAAGAGTGCTGCAAGAATGCAATAAAAATAAAACTAAAGACATGACATCTCAAGACAAATATGCTGTTTATGGGGCAGAAATCAGAACCTTTAGTAAAAAAAGAGGGTGGTTCACAAGATTGAGAATGAAAAGAATTGTCAAGAGAGAACTTAGCCCAGAAGATTACAATAAATATGGAATAAAAATAGTTGAAGCAATGCTAGATGCAGGAGAAAATCTCAAGGATGATGAAGTTATTACCTTAGTGGAGGCAGCAAATGTTTAATATATTAGTGTGGTGTGTTTATGGTTTATTTGTTGGTTCTATAGCAAAAAGCATAGTTCCTGGCGAAGAAAATTTCGGTTTTGTAAAAACAGTAGCATTGGGCGTTGCTGGCTCATATATGGGAGGAGCTATTCTTTATATGCTTGGGCAATATAATGCAGTATCTCCTGCTGGCATATTAATGGGAATCGCTGGTGGTATTTTAACGCTTGTTCTATATAACAAGGTGACCAAAAAGTAGTCTTGACTTCTTGACCATATAGCCTATAATAACTCCATGAGCAGACCAACGTGGACAAATTATTTTTTAGGCTTAGCAAAAGTGGCTTCTCAAAGAAGTCATGATATACACACTCAGCACGGATGCGTTATAACCGATAGGTCTAACCGCATATTGGGTGTTGGATACAATGGATTTCCAAAAGGACTAGATGATAGTTATTTGCCATTAACTCGTCCAGAAAAATATGCTTGGATGATTCATGCTGAAAGAAATGCTCTTAGTAATTGTGTTGTTAGACCAGATAACGGCATAGCGTATGTTACAGGACAGTGCTGCAATGATTGTGTTATGGCATTGTGGCAAGAAGGAGTGACCCAGATAATTATGTCTGACAGTCATGGAACTCATAAGTTTGATGAAAATCAAAAAACAATTTTTGATCAGTTTGTGAAACTAAGTGGTCTAAAAATCGAAAAAGTAACGCCGGATCTTTCTTGGTTGAAACAACTGACTGGTGTATTATGATATACATAATCATATTTTATTTATTTTTATTTAATTTTCTCTACAACAGTATTACTGGAAATATCGAAATGATGGATAGATCATTTAAAGGATTAGTAATACTTGGCTTTATAAGCACGTTTTATTTACTGGATAATTTACATAGGAGATAATATGTCTGCGCTTCAAGAACTTCAGAATTATACATTTGTTAGCAAATATGCTCGTTGGCTAGAAGACAAAAATCGTAGAGAAACATGGAAAGAAGCAGTAGACCGCGTTAGAGATATGATGCATGTTCAGTATGACAAATTTGGTATTTCTGACGAAATAGATTGGGCATATGATATTATGCATAAAAAGAAGGTTTTAGGATCCCAAAGAGGACTCCAATTTGGTGGAGATCCAATCTTAAAGAGACACGCAAAAATCTATAATTGCACAAGTTCTTATTGTGACAGATTACGATTTTTTCAAGAATGTTTTTGGCTTCTATTGTGTGGGAGTGGCACCGGTTTTAGTGTTCAAAAACACCATGTCTCTAAACTACCAACACTAGAACATGAAGTTCCAAATAATAATCAGGGTATAAAATATGTTATAGAAGATAGCATAGAAGGCTGGGCAGATGCTCTTGGTGTTCTTTTGAGTAGTTATTTTAGTAAACCTATTGAAGAGTTTAAAATCTATAAGAATAGCTACGTTGTATTTGACTATTCTAATATTCGTCCAAAAGGTTCTCCTCTAGCAAGTGGAGTAGGAAAAGCTCCAGGATTTGAGCCTTTACAAAATGGTCTAGAAAAGATACGAAATTTGTTAGACCGTTGCGTATCAAATGGACAAAAAAAACTACGCCCAATTGATGCATATGATATTGTTATGCATAGTAGCGATGCCGTATTAAGCGGAGGTGTTCGTAGAAGCGCTAGTCTGGCATTGTTTAGTCCAGACGATGAAGACATGGCCAAAGCTAAAACTGGTAATTGGTATGTCGAAAATCCACAAAGAGCACGAAGCAATAATTCTGCACTCTTGCTTAAAAACGAAACAACTCTTGAAGAGTTCCAGATGTTAATGGAAAGCGTTAAAGAGTTTGGTGAACCAGGATTTATTTGGAGCGAATCAACAGAAATGATTTTTAATCCTTGTGTAGAAATTGGCATGTGGCCAGTAGACGAGGAAACTGGCAAGAGCGGTTGGCAAGGATGCAACTTGTCCACCATTAATTGCTCTAGCGTAGTAGACGAAGATGATTTTTATGAGAGATGCCGTGCTGCTTCAATAATTGGTACTCTACAAGCAGGATTCACAACACTAGCATATCTTGGAAATGTTAGCGAAAAGATTTTTGCAAGAGAGTCTCTGCTCGGTGTGTCATTAACTGGCACAATGGAGAAACACGATCTTGTTCTTACTGAAAAAGTATTAAAGAACGGAGCAAAGATTGCTGTTGAAACCAATAAAGAGATGGCTAAAAAAATAAATATCAATCAGGCCGCAAGGGTAACTTGTTTAAAACCAGAAGGCACAAGTTCAAGTATGCTTGGTACTAGTTCAGGTATCCACCCACATCACGCCAAGCGATATATACGCCATGTACAGGCAAATGTTTTAGAGGCACCATACCAACACTTTAAAAAGATAAATCCACAAGCCTGTGAGAAATCATCGTGGTCAGCCAATAATACGGATGAGGTAATTAAATTTCCAATTGAGGTTCCAGACGGAGCCAAATTAAAAAACCAATTACCAGCAGTAGAGATGCTTTCTGTTGTCAAAGAAACACAAAAGCACTGGGTTAACAATGGTAAAAATAAATCATTATGCACACAAGAATATTTAAGTCATAATGTGAGCAATACTGTTACCGTTAAACCAGACGAGTGGGATGATGTGACCAATTATATCTTTGATAATAGAAAATACTTTGCTGGAATTAGTCTTATTCCTCAAAGTGGAGATAAAGACTATCCACAAGCGCCATTTACTACTGTCTATACTAGTAGAGAAATAGTAAAGGAATACGGAGATGCTGCATTATGGTGTTCTGGTTTAATAGAACTTGCCCTAAATGCATTCCATAATAACTTGTGGGCAGCCTGTGATTATGTCAATATGAATCAGGCTAAAGAGACAGACAATCAAGATAAGTTGTTATTCATAACCAAGATGAAAAATTTTGCTGGTAAATATTTCGACGGAGATGTCAAAAGACTCACATATTGTATGAAAGATGTACATAATTGGAAATTATATTGTGATTTATTTGATAGCTTTCAAAAAGTTGATTATACACAACTATCAGAAACGGAAGATAATACTGCTGGGATAGAGGAAGTTAGTTGTGCTGGTGGAGCATGTCTAATTTAACTCTTTCCGTAAAGGGCAAAACTTGAGAAAAAATACTAAAAAACAAAAAAAGAATAAAGTGATTGACGCTACCAATCCCATTATTAATGAGAATGCTGCCGCATACAGGAATAGATTAAAACCTAGAACAGAAAATCAAAAAGAATATATTCGTACCATAGCAGAGAATACTATTACATTCTGTCAAGGTTTGGCTGGTAGCGGGAAAACCCACATTGCTATTGGCATGGCATTGGAATATTTGCTTGAAAATAAAGTAAAAAAGATTATTATAACTAGACCAGTTATAGAAGCAGGAGAAAAAATTGGTTATCTTCCAGGAACCGCAGAAGAAAAGCTGCATCCATATTTATTGCCTATATTGGACGAAATCAATCATTTCATAAGCCCCGCTCTTTATGCAACGTTAAAATTAAATAATAAAATAGAAGTTGTTCCTCTTGGATTAATGAGAGGAAGAAACTTCCATAATAGTTTTATTGTAGCAGACGAATGTCAAAACGCAACCTATGAACAATTAAAAATGTTATTGACTAGAACTGGCACAGACAGTAAAATGGTTCTAACTGGAGATGCTGGACAAAGCGATCTTCACAGACACATGAGGGGTGGATTTACAGACATAATGTCCGCTCTGAATAATGTTGATGGCATAGGTATATCAGAACTAAATGGATCAGATATTGTTAGAAATCCTATAATTGTAAAAATATTAGCAAGATTAGATTCTTACGAACATGCAGAGCAAAAACAGTAAATGTCTCGTTTTAAATGCCGACTATTCTCCATTGGCTATTATTGATTGGACGAAAGCAATAATTTGGGCATTAAAGCATGAAAAAAATAAAAATTGTGGAATAGAAATTGTAGACTTCTATAAGGATGATTGTATCATAGGAGCAAACAATAAAAAATATCCAATACCAGCTGTTGCAAAGACAGCAAGATATTTTAAGATATCGAGTCAAAGAGTAAAATTTTCTCGTAAAAACTTATTTATTCGTGACGATCATGTTTGTCAATATTGTGGAAATAAATTTGAAATCAATCAATTAACATACGACCATGTAATACCAAAATCATTATGGAACTATGAAAATGGAGGCAGTCCTACAAATTGGACAAATATAGTTACGGCGTGTGTCATATGTAATAGAAGGAAAGGAAATAGAACGCCCAAACAGGCTAATATGCCACTTAAAAAGTTGCCAACAGTACCACAGAAGCATTCAAAATACTTGCCAATCACCCACCACCTGATTAAAATAAGAGCAGAGATACCGGAAGAGTGGTTTGTTTATTTGCCAGAGTCATATTCAATATAATGCCTACTTATTCATACGTCTGTGAAGAATGTAATACATCTTTTGAACTGTTTTTTTACATAAAAGATTATGTAGAAAAACCAATTTGTATTAGATGCAATTCTATAAATACGTCTAGAGAGTATGTCAAGGATGTGGCAACACAGAACACATCGGTTAAAAAGTCTGATACCGAGCTAAAAACTATTGGAGATTTGGCCAATAGAAACAGAGATAAAATGAGTGATGATCAAAAAATGCACTTATACAAAAAGCACAATTCTTACAAAGAAGAACAATCAGACAAGCCATTACCAAAAGGGATGTCTCGTATGAAAAAACCAGAGAAAATCAAATGGACAAAATCTTAGAAGATAAACAAGCTCAAGATATTATCTCCTCAATCATATCTGCCGAAGATATAATAAAATTTGTTGAGCTAGAAAACAAAATAAAAAAAGCAGAAATATTACTTGCGGAAAAAGAATACGAAGTAAATAAACAATTATATGAGAGTCGTGTTATTACAGATAGCGAAACTCCTTTGCCATACACTGTTAAAATCAATGTAACAACAGAGGTTATTCAAGGTGTTAACGATAAATATAAAGAACCAATAAAAATAGAGCAAATTAGTAATGATTATCTTATAGATTTTTCTATACAAAATTATCGTCCATTTATAGAAGAATTTTATAATTCCATACAATCAGTATTGGAAGAAACATGTTCCAAGGTCTTTAAACAGGAGAACACCGATGGGGATATTTAACCCTAGACCAGAAGAAGAAAAAACAAGAAAAGTATACACTTATACAATTTTAGGTAAACACGACTCTTTTGACGAAGATAACAATCCTGTAATAGACGAAGAGTCAAAAGATGTCCTAGCAAAAAAAATAGTAAGCTCTGATACTAAAACAAGATACTTGATAAAGGTTGGTCCGCATGGTAGAGTATACAATCCAATCGGAATTTTTTCTGAAGGAAGAGGAAATAATTTTTCCAAAAGAAGCGGAAAGCCAGAATGGGAATTTACAGAAGTAAATCAAAAAATATTTGATATATATTTGTGCTTTTTAAGAACAAAAAACATTGCTCATCTCAATATAGCAGAAAGGGAACTACGATGAAATTGAATAAGACTCAATCGTATGCGATACAATATTTATTGACTCAAGATAAAAACGCCTTAGATATATCAACAGAACTTAAACTACCAGTAGATATTGTTCAAAAATATGTAGAAAAAAATCAGATAGCATCTAAAGAAAATAATATACCAGCGACAACATCCAAAGTTACTGCTAGTGATTTAATGATAAGACATACTAGGGACAAGAAAACAAATAGCGTTGCCATTATGACCAAAGAGGCATCAGAGTTGGCAGACGCCTCAAAGCAAAATAATACTCTAAAACAAAATTCTGATCATATCTACAGACCTCGCTGATCAATGCAAAAATATATTTCGAAATATTCGAATGGCAAAACCGTCTCTGCTGCTCAATATATAACAGAGATTATATGTGAGCATTTAGCCAACAAAAATAAGAAAGATCTTCATTATAGATTTTGGCTTAATAAAGAATGGGCAAGTTTTTACAAATCTCAAATTTTTACAGCAAATAAACTCTTAAAAACCTATTTGCCAAAAGCAATAATTAATGCCTTAAAAACAACGAAAGCACAAAAAATTTATTCGTTGAGGGCTCCGCACCTTGTTGCTATAATACAACAGGAGCAGGAAAAGCTGGAAAAGCAGAAAGACGAAAAAGTAACAGATATAAAAAGAGTAGAGAATTCTGCCGGTCAACAAAAAATTAAATCAAAAAATATCTTAGATCTTATAAAGGAAATTGATAATGAGCACTAAATTAAAAGACAGTGTAACAAAAGATTTTGGAGCAAACATTATTGTTAGTGCTGCGGCTGTTGTGGACAAGAAGTCTGTTGTCATCCCTGTCAGTCCGTCTTTAGACATGGTTTTAGGAGGAGGAATTCCAGAAGGAAGTTTTGTTGTTTTGACTGGCCAGCCCAAATGTGGTAAAACAACAACAAGTTTAGCATTCGCCGCTACTGCTCAACAGCCAGAATATGGTTCGGATTCTTTTGCTGATGGCAGAAACGTGTACTACCTTAACATTGAAGGTAGATTGAAGAAAAGAGACTTAGAAGGAATACCAGGATTAAACTTAGATAAGTTTCAGGTAATAGGATCTCAGACCGGAAAAATTTTACACGCAGAAGAATATCTACAAATTGCTGAAAGAATTATCAACCAAGAGCCAGGAAGTGTACTAATCATCGACTCGTATTCTGCTCTATGCACAGAAGCAGAAATTACAACAGATATGGATAAAATGCAAAGAGCAGATGGAGCAAAATTACTGGCAAAATTTTGTCGAAAGGTTGCTAATGTAATTCCAGTAAATAAAAATGTTGTTATAGGAATTACTCACTTAATGGGTAATCCCACAGGATATGGTGCAGAATTTAAAGAGAAGAGTGGTCAGGCTATTGCTTATCAAACAGATATAAAACTAAGAGCAAAAACTTTTAAACCATGGTTGTTAGGAACAGACAATACTCAAATTGGTCAAGAAGTTGAGTGGCAAGTTATATGCTCTGCTTTAAGTCCGCCCGGAGGAATCATAACTTCTTATCTTAGATATGGCCAAGGTATTGATAGATATATGGAACTTATTACTTTGGCTACAGATATTGGTCTCATTAATAAGGCTGGGGCATGGTACACTCTATCATTTTTAAAAGATGAAAAAAATAAGTTTCAAGGAACAGAAAAGATTAGAAACTTTCTATTAGAAAATGACGAAGCATATACTGAGCTTTATAAGCAAGTTAAACAAATGCTAGGAACAAAGTTTTAATATGCTAGTCAAAGGATTAGACGGATCGGTTTCAACATTAAATTTAAAAGGTGGAATATCTAAGGGTTCTGCGGTAAATAAATCCGCATTACATTTAGAAGCAAGAAATTTGATTAAAAGGCTTTACCCAACTATGCAAATTCTTGAAGAAATTACTATATATGCTCGTAAAAATGAAGTTATGTATATGGATTTTTATATCCCTTTGCTTAAAAAATGCATAGAGGTCCATGGTGAACAGCATTATAAGTTTATTCCATTTTATCATAACAATGTATTATCTTTCGTAAAAGCTCAAAAAAGAGATAGAGATAAAAAAGAATGGTGTTATCTTAACAATATCGAATATTGCGAATTACCATATAATAAAGTACATGAATGGGAGTCGATTATTAATCATGAAAACTGCTAAAGAAGAACTACAACACTGGGATAATATTCTTGATGAATATGAACAGGGCATAGGACTAAGTAGATATGCTTCAAATGTTGAACAATTGCCAGAAACAGAATTGAATTCTTATTTGACTATGGATAGAAAAGTTCTAGAGACTTTGACCCCGGAAGATTGTGGTCAGATTGCTTATCGTTTGGGACAATTTACTTTTCATATTCAAAGAACAATTAATAGAGAAATAGCAAGATACAACTGGGCAGATGAAGCGATAAAAGAAACAATTGCGGATGAAATTAATAATTACAAAGGCTATGGTTTTGTTGAAAAATCATTACAAGCTATAAAACATAATGATAAAGCATCCTCATTGAATAATATAAAAAAATATGCCAAACAAAGATCAGACAGACTATCATATATAGCAAATAGTATCAAAAATTTATCAGATATTATCTTAGCCATTCAAAGGAATAAGGTGAAAAATGGATCTCAATGACTTAAAACCAGATCAAATAAAAGATATCATCAATATACTATCTAAACTTTTACCAAACGAAGAAGCAACTTCAAATAAGGTTACTCAAAAAAGAAAAAGCAAACCCAAACAATCGAGCGCTATCAAGACCAACAAAAGCAAAGCAAAGTCTGATGGCATCAATTTTTTTGATACTATGAGAGAAAAAGATTCTCATAAAGAGGATACCATTATTGATCAAAAATTAAATAGGTATCCCCCCACAGAGAGGAATAGACATTTTGAAAGTATCACGGTACAATGCAGATGTTGTGGAAGAAAAGAGAAAATAAATCCTGGACTTCTCATAGAACAAGACCGATATAAATGTAACAAGTGCTCCATATCCGCTGGATAAATTATGACATTATCAGACCCTGCTATTGAAAGAGCTGTTTTGGCAATATTGTGCAAAACAGGAGAACAATCATATATCGAAGTTGCAGATATTGTGGACGAGCATTCTTTCACAATAGATAGTAATATTCTGATATTTAAGTGTATTAAGAAAATTTTTACAGACAATGGACAAAAAGCTATAGATATAGCTTCAATATATTCTACAGCAAAAGACCTGGGCTTCGACTCTATTTTGCAAAAGAAAGAGGAGACTCAGCATCTAAAAGCTATACTAGAATTTCCTGCCGATTATTCGAATTTGATGCAATTTTGTGTCAAATTAAAAAAGCTACAAATTGCAAGAAAATTGCAAAGTCAATTAAAAGATATTCAACAAAAAGTTAACCAAATAAATGGTTCAGAATCTATAACACATATTCTCAGCATAGCAGAAGATCCTATTCTGAATTTTAGTTCAACTCTAGACGATGCAGATAATAACCCTGTGCAGATATCACAAGGACTAAGTGATTATTTAGATCATCTTAAAAATAATCCCATAGATCAAGTTGGCATATCCACGGGATTTCCTGCTTATGATTTTGCTATAGGTGGAGGCTTAAGGAAAAGCACAATTAATGTGATCGCCGCAAGACCAAAGACCGGAAAAACGCTATTGTCTGATAATATGGGATATAATATAGCAAAAATGGGTATTCCAGTATTAAACATGGATACCGAAATGACAAAAAATGATCACATTCATCGTATTCTGGCAATGATAACAGAAATCGAGATCAATAAGATTGAAACAGGAAAATTTGCCGAAGTACCATCTTTATCAAATAAAATAGAATTAGCAGCAAAAGAATTAGAGAAGATACCACTTTATCATAAAAGTATTGCTGGCAAATCTTTTGAAGAACAATTATCTATCATGAGAAGATGGATTATGAAACATGTTGGATTAAATAGTGATGGAACAGCAAAACAGTGTGTTATATTTTATGACTATCTAAAACTCATGGATAGTGCTGGAATATCTCAGGATATGAAAGAGTATCAGGTCTTAGGATTTATGATGACAACACTCCATAACTTTGCTGTCAAATATCAGATTCCTATTATGGCTTTTGTACAATTGAACAGAGATGGTATAACCAAAGAAAGTACGGACACAGCATCTGGATCCGATAGAATTATTTGGCTATGCAGCAATTTTAGTATATTCAAAAGAAAAAGCGATGAAGAAATGGCAGAAGACGGTCCCACTAATGGAAACCGAAAACTTTTACCCCTAATAAGCCGACATGGCTCAGGGTTAGATGATAATGACTACATAAACTGCCATATGAAGGGTTGGTGTGCAAAAATAACAGAAGGTAAAACAAGATTGGAAATTTTAAATGGAACAGACACAGACAATGGATTTACAGTCGAAGAACAAGACAGCATACCATTCGATTGATCAAAATAAACTAAAGATAGTCTGTGATCAACTTTGTGATAACATAGAAGATCTATTTGATTATTTTAATTTAGACTACAAAAATAATGGCAAATTTTATAGTATGTGTTGTCCCATACACGGAGGAGACAATCCATCCGCATTAAATATATATCATATTGGTGATTCATATAGAGGAAATTGGAAATGTAGAACTCATCAGTGCGAAAAAATATTTAAGGGTTCTATTATTGGCTTTATTCGTGGTTTATTATCTCATAAAGAGATGAATTGGCTAGAGAGTGGAGACGATACTGTATCTTTTGGTCAAACATTAGATTTCATTAAAGAATTTTCCAAAATAGATCCAACTAAAATATCTGTTTCTAGAGTTGAAAAAGACAAACAATCATTTGTTTCTAATACTAATATATTAACCCAAAAACAAAATAAAGTATCTAATACGGTCAAAAGGGAACATATTCAAAGAGCCTTAAAGATACCAAGTCCTTATTTTTTAAATCGCGGCTTCTCGGCAGAGGTACTGATTAAATATGACGTTGGAGACTGCATCACAGACGGCAAGGAGATGTATAACCGTGCTGTGGCTCCTATTTATGACGCCAACCACGAGTATATGGTTGGATGCACAGGAAGATCAATTGTTGACAATATAAAACCAAAATGGAAACATAGCGAAGGATTTAGAGCAGAAGAGTGTTTGTATAATTTTTGGTACGCCAAAGATCATATAAAGCAATCAAAAGTGGTTGTTGTCGTAGAAAGTCCGGGCAATGTCTGGAGATTAGAAGAGGCCGGAATACATAATGGAGTTGCTATTTTTGGTGCAAACCTTAATGATAAACAAAAGATGCTTTTGGACATTTCAGGAGCAATGAAGATAATCACAATTATGGACAATGATGATGCTGGGATAAAAGCCAGAGAACAAATTCAAAAAAAATGTGCTAAAATATATAACATAGATCACATACAGATTCAAACAAACGACGTTGCGGAGATGACCGTCGAAGAGATTAAAAAAATTATATCACCAAGGATTATATTATGACTTTGATTTTAGGCTTTTCTGGGAAAAAACAGTCTGGTAAAACAACATGTGCAAATTTTTTATATTGTATAGGCTTAGCAGGAAAAGAAATCTTTCCAGAAGTTATGCTAACGGATAATGGCACCATAAGAATAAAAAAAACAAATCAAGAATATATAGATGTAGATATTGTAAAATACTATAATAACATTGGATATATTGATCAAGAAATATTTGATGTTATTCAGCAATTGAGTTCTCATATTAAGATTTATAGTTTTGCTGATCCTCTCAAACAAGATATTTGTATAGATATGTTTGGTTTAAGTTATGAGCAATGCTATGGAACAGATGATCAAAAAAATCAATTAACAGATATGAGTTATGATAATAAACCATTGTCTGGAAGAGACATGATGCAATTGATTGGAACAGACTTTTTTAGGACAATAAAACCAAATATATGGCCAGAGTCTTTAATCAGAAAAATAATGAAAGACAAACCAAATATAGCTCTTGTTACAGATTGTCGTTTTCCTAATGAGGTTGATGCCATAAAAAATAATAATGGAGTTGTTATTAGATTAACAAGAAAATTATCCAATGAAAATAATATAGAAGAACATAAATCAGAGACGGCTCTGGACCCTAATGTATACGACTGGTCAAATTTTAATTATGTCATTGATAATCAAAATATAGACATAGAAGAACAATGTGGCATGGTATATGATATCCTAATAAAAGAAACAGCAAAATAATGATTATAACATATTTCCGTAGTTCCTCGTATAATGCACACAGCATGTGTGAGCAACAATATTTTTTAGAATACGTTTTAGGATGGAGAGGACCGTCTAACAAAAAAGCAGACAAAGGAACCATAGTCCACAAAGTATTAGAAGTATTGGCGGTTATTAAAAAAGCCGAACAAGATAAATTATTATTTATTGATGATGATATAGTTGGTAAAATAAATGTATCTAATTATAATTTAGACGAAATCATTAAAGTGGTTTATACTCACTATTCCAATGCCAATTCTCATCACCAATGGGTTGACAAAGACTTTTCGGAGTGTTACAATTGGGTCTACAAAACTTTGAACTACAACAAAGGAATGTTTGATCCTAGAAATAGATTCATAGTTCAACCAGAGCAACATTTTGATTTTATTATCGAAAAACCTTGGGCCAAATATTCTTATAAAACAGAAGACGGTTTACTAGAAGGATATCTTGGACTAAAAGGAACAATAGATTTAATCACAAAAGTAAACGATGATCTCTATGAGATTGTAGACTGGAAAACTGGAAAAAGATTAGATTGGGCTACTGGACAAGAAAAAACTCAAGAAAAATTGGAAAAAGATCCTCAATTAAGAATATACCATTATGCAATAAGGCATTTGTATCCTGAGATTGCACATTTTATGGTATCTATAAATTTCATAAATGATGGGGGTGTCTTTTCTATGTCTTTCGATGACAAAGATCTTATAGAAACAGAACAAATGTTAATGCAAAAATTTGAAATTATTAAGAAAACCAAGAAGCCAAGACTTAAAAAAACATGGATGTGTAGCAAATTATGTCATTTTGGTAAAACCACTTTTGAAGACACTAATATTTTGCCCACGATAGAATATCGAAATAATCAAGTTTGTTCCAAAGGATCAACAATGACTAAATGCGAACAAATTAAACATGATATAGAACTGTTAGGGATAGACGAAGTAACAAAGAATTACAAGCACAAGAACCATACTTTTGGTCATTATGAGGCTCCTGGTCAATGAAAAAATATATTCCATTGCATGTTCACAGTCATTATTCTTTGCTAGATGGATTAAGCAAACCTCAACAAATAGCAGAGAGATGCAATAAAATAGGAGTATCTTCGTGCGCTTTAACAGACCATGGTAATATCTCTGGCACGGTTAAGTTTCATTCGACAATGAAGTCTGCTGGCATTAAACCCATTTTAGGTTGCGAATTATATATCTCTAATAATGATGCATCAATAAAAGACTCGTCTAATAGAGATCTAAGTCATTTGGTAATTTTAGCCAAAAATTATACCGGATGGCAGACGATGATTAAGATAATATCGGAATCAAATAGATCTGACTTATTTTATTATAAGCCAAGATTGGATTTGGATAGGCTTGGCAAACTACTAGATGGAAATATAATAGGATTTGCTGGCCACTTAGGATCGGTTGTGGCCAATAAAATTATGACCAACGATACTATAAATAACGATTGGGAAAATAATGCTATACCAATTATTGATAAACTCCAAAATATTTTTGGTAAAGATAATTTTTTCTTAGAAGCCCAATTAATGGATCAGGAACATAATCCTATTCAAAAAGATGTAACTGATTGTATTAGAAAAATTGCCAAACAAAAAAAGATAAAGGTCATAGCAACTCCAGATGCTCATTATTGTGAAAGAGAAGATGCTATAGATCAAAGAGTATTACTGTGTAATAATTTAAAGACCACATTTATTGATGTCAATTCTAAAATATTGAATAAAGAAAATTTTGGAATGGACACATTTTTTATCTCTGATAATTACCATATACTTAGTAATGAAGAAATAAATAATTTGCACACAGAGGAAGAAATTGAAAATACTCAATTTGTTGATAGTTTATGTGAGAATTTTGAGATTAATCAGAAGCCGAATCTTCCAGAATTCGATTGTCCAGATTCTTTTGATCAAGCAGAATATTTGAGACAACTTTGCCGTAATGGCTGGAGAGATAAAATCAAAGACATAGTTCCTATAGAGCAACAAACACAGTATGTTGATAGGATCAAATACGAACTTGATGTTTTACAGGGGGCTGGTCTTAGCAGTTACTTTCTAATAGTACAAGATATTGTTAATTATGTAAGGAATAATAAGTGGCTACCCGGACCGGGACGAGGCAGTGCTGCTGGATGTCTGGTTTCGTATTTGGTTGGAATAACAGCAATAGATCCAATTAGATATAATTTGATCTTTGACAGATTCTATAATGCTGGAAGAAATACTAAGGATCGTATTAGTATGCCAGATATAGATATAGATGTGCCTATCAATAAAAGAGAAGATATTATCTCATATATAAAACAAAAATATGGGGAAGACAAGGTTTCTCAAATGATTACTTTTAATACAATGAAAGGAAGGGGAGCACTAAAAGATGTGTTAAGAGTATATGGAAATATAACATTTGATGAAATGAACAATATAACTAAGTTCATTCCGGATGAAGCTAAAATTGCAGATGAACTACAAGAAATGAAAGAGGAAACCGGAGAAGCATCTATTATACGATGGGCATTAGAGAATAATCAAGACGATTTATCGCCATGGTGCTCAATAGATGATAAAGGAGAATTAATAGGTCCATTGTCAAAAAGATTTGAACAGGCAATTAGACTAGAGGGCACAAAAACTAACCAATCAAAACACGCTGCTGGTGTTGCTATTAGTTCCAAACCTCTTGGCGAAATGTGTCCAATGGTCTATGATAATAGGAACGATCAAACCATAGCGGGTATGGAAATGCAAGACTTAGAGAGCATAGGTATTATTAAATTTGATATTCTAGGTATTGCAATGTTAGATAAAATAATGACTATTCAAGAACTCTTACAAAAAGGAGAAAACTAATGGACAAGCAATTTAAAGACCTTGTGGTTGGAGAAAAATTCATACACAATTCTATTTCCTATACAAGAATAGATGATGATAGAGTTAGCTGCTGTCATGTAAATAATGCCATAAATAACCAAACTCAAGAAAAAACTATGATTTTGCCACTGGAGAACGTAACAGTAGAAACAGCATGAAACAATATAATAAAATTTGTGTGTTCGATTTTGAAACAGACGGGGCGAATCCGAATGTGTGTAGTCCAGTACAGATAGCAGCACTAATTATTGATCCAATTAAATTAGAAGTAGTGCCAAATTCGGAATTTAATTTGATGCTCAAGCCAGATAAATTAGAAGAAGATCCATCCCATCCGTATGATTCAGATATACTGGGATTTCATGCTAAAGTTAGAGGATGTGAGCAATCAGAAATTTTAAAGTCTTGGAAAGATTCAATATCTCAAAAACAAGGATGGTCAATGTTTATCGACTATCTGGAAAAACACCACTGTAGGACAACAAAAAAGAGTCAATTCTCTGCACCAATAGCGGCTGGATATAATATAAATAGATTTGATCTTAAAATTGTTCATAGACTAGCAAAAAAATATGGAAATACTAATAAAGAAGAAGAATCAAATATCTTTTATCCAAGAGATGTTCTAGATATAATGAATTTATTATATTATTGGTTTGCTTATGTTGATGACGTTAAAAGTCTTTCGTTAGATAATGTTAGAGAATATATGAGCATATCTTCTGAAAATGCTCACGACGCTCTAAAAGATGTCAAAGACTGTGCAAATATTCTATTAAGATTTCTAAAGTTACACAAAAATCTTTCCTCAAAGATAAAGTTTAAGAATGCCTTCAATAATATTTAATGCAGATATTGCGCTTATGGATTTGGAGTGTCCTTTGACTTGGGATCTTATATCTGCTGGAAACACCAAAGGATGTTTTCAGTTAGAGTCCAGATTAGGACGAAGTATAGCAAAAAAATTGAAGCCATCAAATATCGAGGAGCTTGCAGCATTAATTAGTATTATGCGTCCTGGATGTTTGGAAGCAATTAGAGATGGCAAAAGTGTTACCAATCATTATATAGATAAAAAAAATGGTTTAGAAACAGTTGATTATTTCCACGAATCTCTTGAACCCATTTTAAAAACAACATATGGAGAAATGGTATATCAAGAACAGGCAATGGAAATAGCCAGAGTAATTGCGGGATTCAATTTGCAAGAAGCAGATATGTTAAGAAAAGCTATTGGCAAAAAGAAGCCAGAAGAAATGGCTAAATTAAAAATTACATTCATTGATGGATGCGAAAAAGTTGGCTCAATCAACAAGTCTCAAGCGGAGGAAATTTTCAATTGGATCGAAAAAAGCCAAAGATATTCTTTTAACAAGAGCCACGCCATTAGTTATGCTATGAATTCGTATCTTTCAGCATATGCCAAAGCACATTATGCTAGAGTATTTTTTGCTTCTTATCTGAGATTTGCAAAAGATAAAATTGATCCACAAATGGAGATAAAGGAACTTGTTCAAAATGCTACGGAAATGAATATTGTGGTTTGCAATCCAGATATAAGAATGGTAAATGAGTTTGTTGAACTAGATAAAAAATGTATCTATTTCGGATTGACAGACATTAAAGGTGTTGGAAAATCAGCTTTTGATAAGTTAAAAAATACTATAGAAAGCTTAAAACTCAATCTTAAAACAATGACATGGATGGAATATCTATTTTTATTCAGTCATATCAATAGCACAGCATCAAAAGCTCTGATACAATCAGGGGCGTTGGATTTTTTGAAGATTCATAGAAATAGAATGTTGTTTGAATATAATATCTTTAATGAATTAACTGCGAAAGAAACAGAAAATTTACAGAAAGTTTTGCAGACAGATAAAAGCCTTCAAAAAAATTTGGAGATGCTAGTATCATCGTCTAAAATATCCTCAAAAAGACAATTGACCATAATGAATCTTATAGAATCATTAAAAAAACCACCCTATTCTCTGGAAGATACTATAGAGTGGCTGGCTGACACAGAAAATATGCTGATAGGATGCTCCATATCCTGCTCAAAGGTTGATATGTATGATATTAGTATGGTTTCTTCATCCTGTAAAGATTTTAAGAACAATAAATGCTCATCTAATAATAATATTATTTTAGCTGGTGAAATAGAAAATATCAGAGTAGTCAAAACCAAGAAGGGCAAAAGTGTTGGTTCAGAAATGGCATTCATAACTTTGAACGATGGTACAGCATCATTGGACAGTATAGTATACTTTCCAGAAGCGTATAGGAAATATAGAAATCAATTATTTTTAGGCAATATTATCATTGTTAAAGGAAACAGATCAAAAGACAAAGACTCGTTGTCTATAGAAAAAACTTTTATACCGAAGGCTTGACTTGCGTTGGGCTCAAGGTATAATATGGTGTTGGTATTGGAATTTAAAAACTATTAAGGGGAATTTATATGAATATAACTTTATTACGCGGTAACTTAACAAGAGATCCTGAACTACGAAAGATTGAGAGCAATAATGGAAAATCAGTATCAGTAGTAAATTTTACTGTTGCTGTTTCTAGAGAATATACTAAGGCATCAGGAGACAAGGATAAGGTTACCACTTTTATCAATTGTGAGGCATGGGATAGCGGAGCAGAGATTATTGCCGACTCTTTCAAGAAGGGCGACCTAGTTATGGTAGAAGGCTCTCTGCGAAACGACAGTTGGGAAAAAGACGGTGTGAAGCATAGCACACTAAGAGTAAGGGTTAATAATTTTTCTAAGATCACTAAGCTTTCCAAGAATAGACAATCGGAACCAGAAGCGGTCGCTTTCTGATAATAATAAGGACTATAAAAAGAGATAATGGGGCTGAATAAGCCCCTTATCTTTTTTCAATTTTATGAAACCAAAAATTCTAGTTTGTTCTGAATCTTCAAAAGTTTCTTCCGGATTCGGTGTTTACAATAGATATCTTTTAGATGGTCTTTATAAGACTAATAAATATGATATAGCAGAATTTGCTTCTTATGGATTAATAGGAGATAAAGAGGCTCATAAAATACCATGGAAATATTATCCAAATGCTGTTCATTCTAATGATCCAAGAATTAATGAATATAATTCTACTCCAGAAAACCATTTTGGACGGTGGCGTTTTGACAGAGTTTTATTAGATTTTAAGCCTCATATTGTTATTGATGTTAGAGATTATTGGATGAGTTCCTATCAGAAAAGATCCCCATTGCGAAAAAATTTCCATTGGATATTGATGCCAACTATTGATTCTTATCCACAGCAAGAAGAGTGGCTCGATACTTATATTGATGCCGATGCAATCTTTACATATTCGGATTGGGGAAAAGAAGTTTTAATGAAACAAACTTCGAACACAATTAAATATATAGACACAGTATCTCCTGGTGCTGATCTAAATATTTTTTCTCCTCTAACAAATACTGCCGAAATTAAAAATATGCTAAAATTAGATCCAAACTGTACTGTTATTGGCACAGTTATGAGAAATCAGAAGAGAAAGCTATTCCCAGAATTAATTAAAGGTTTTGAGCTCTTATTAAGAGAGCTAAAAAATTCAGGATCTGAAAAATATCACAATACTATTCTATATCTGCATACCAGTTATCCTGATATGGGATGGGACATGGCCAATCTTATAAAAGATAGTGAATTTAGTAATAAAATCTTTTTCACATATTTATGTAAAAATTGTTCAGCCATTTTTGCCTCAAATTTATCTGGACACTCACAAATATGCTATAAGTGTAAGCAGAAGTCTGCTGTTGTTCCAAATGTTTCTAATGCTGTGGACGAATCAATTTTAGCAAAAATTATTGGGATGTTTGATATATATGTACAATATTCTATATGCGAAGGATTTGGTATGCCTCAAATAGAAGCATCAGCATGTGGAGTACCAGTTGTAACAGTGAAATATAGCGCTATGGAAGACGTAATTAATAAAGTCAATGCTTATCCAATAGAAGTTGGATGTTATTTTAAAGAACTAGAAACATCTGCTATGAGAGTTTATCCAAATCAAAATTCTTTAGTCTCTCAGTTATTGCAGCTTGTGAACCAGCCCGAAGCAATAAGAAAACAAAAAGGATTTAAGACTAGACAATTAACAGAAAACCATTATAGTTGGAAACATTCTGTAGAAAAATGGATAAAATATATAGACACTATAAACATTAATAAATATGAAAAGTCATGGAATTCAACCCCAGTTTTTGTATCAAAAATAGATAAGAATAATTTACCTAAAGTAAATGATGCTTATGAAATAATTTATACTATCAAAAAATCAGTACTAGATAATATAGGACTAAAAATTAGTGACTATTGGATTTTAAAGCAAATTCAATGCGTACAAAATGGTTTTGTTGCAAATGGAGCGGAACTCAAACCATTTTCAATTAATGATATGATAGACAACATCAATAGTATGATTCATAATCACAATCAAGCAGAAATTGGCAGAATAGATTCTCATTTGCTCACACAGGAAGATTATATACAATATGCTAACATCGCCTAAAAATATTTTATATGTTGGTCCATATAGACAAAACGACGGATGGGGATTAGCAGCAAGAGACTGTCTGCTATCTTTACTAACGACTGGACACAATATTTCAGCTGTTCCAGTTTATCTAAACTATAACGCAAAATATGATATCCTTGACAAAAATATATTAGAGGCAGAAAAAAATATATCCAATAGTTATGATATTGTAATACAAAAAGCATTGCCATCTGCCCTGTCCTACAATGGTAACTACGCACAAAACATTGCTATAATATTTCTGGAAAACAACAAGCTATTTTCGGATGGAGTGTTTCCATTAAATTCTATGAATCAGATTTTAGTGTCTACTCAAAAAGAGGTTGAGTGCTTGAAAAGAAGCGGAGTAAATACAAAGGCTAATTCAATTATGCAACCAATCGGCACAAAAAACATATCAAAATTCTCAGAATATGATAATAAACTTCAATTTGCAGAGCGTGTGAAAAATTCATACAAATTTTATTATATTGGAGAAAATATACAAAGAAAAAATATTAAAGATTTAATTGCTGCATTTTGTTTAGAATTTGACGAAACAGATGATGTTTGCTTTGTCCTAAAAACAAATATACCCGGACTATCTGCAACACAAGCCTCACAAAAAACACAAGAAGAGATCCACAATATACAAAAATCTCTTAGAACAAGAAAAAAGTTTGCTCCAATTTTGACTATCACAGAAAGACTACAAGACGAACAATTATTAGCAATACATAATTCTTGCGATTGTTTTGTTGTGTGTTCGTATGGAGAAGCATTTTGTAGACCGGCCGCTGAAGCACTATGTTTTGGAAATTATGTGATATTATCAGAAGGAGTTGGAATAAAAGAAATGATCGATTCAAATGATTTTGGATTGGTCTCATGCCAAGAACAACCAGTTATAATGCAAGACTATTCTTATCTTGGAGGAATTGATATGTACAACGGAGAAGAAACATGGTCTATTCCAAGCGTTTTAGAATTAAAAAGACAAATGAGATTGGCTTTTGAAAACAGGCCACAGGTTGACAGTTCAAAATATTTATCAAGATTTTCATATGAAAATATAGGACAGAATATATGTCAGTATATACAATAAAAAATTTGCTATCAAAATTTAGCAATAAAGAGATCAATGTCTTATATTTTCCCTCTATGTCTGCTATAGATATGCCAATATTAGACATTCCAGTCAACTACTTTAGCAACACCAATATTAAACATCAAAATCTAACCAATGTTTCAGATTTAACATGGTTTAACTATGATTTTATTTTTACTCATTTCATAGATAATACTATCATTAATCTTTCTAATGCTTTTCATCTACCAATATTGTATTATGTTAATAACAAAGAAAAGATCAATGATTCTGTTCCAAAAAATACCATATTTTTATATGATACATTAAATCCAATCAATAAAGAAAATTTAATATGTATAAATACAATAAATATTAATTCTAAAATATCAGAAAAAGAAAAAACTAAAGATTGTTTGGTTATCAATTATCATTTGAATAAATTAAATGACAATCTTAAAAAAAATATAACTGATGGTATTCCAGATGCTACCATTATAGAAACCCTGCCATCCAGCATAAACGATTTAGAAGATATATTTGCTGAATATAAAATTTGCATAGATTTTAATCCAATCAATATTCATGACACTCTTCTGGCATTAAAGAATAAATGTGTTTGTTTACAATTTTACCAAAAAAGTAATTTTATTGAAAATCAATATGATAATTTATATGTCGTAGATAATATAGATCATGAAAGTTATAATAAACTAATAGAGCTTTACAATAGTAATCAATTCAATAATGATATAAAAACAATAAATGATCAGGTTAATAATAACAGTTGGTTGGACTTGGCCTCAATATATGATCTATTAAAATATAGGAGATATGTAATATAATGTCAAAATATATCTATGTTCATGCTGGCGACAACAATCCCGTTCCTGACGCAGAAAAAATAAACATTTCTAATGTTAATATGATATCCAACGGGTCATCGGAAAATATTTTGTGTGACTGTTTGGATTTATTTACTATTTCTGAAAGAACGGTTTTAACAAATGAACTATTAAAAAAATTGCGGGTAGGAGGAACTCTACATCTAAAATTTATTAATCTCAAATTATTTAGTAAAAACTGTTATCTTGATAGAATAGAAGAAAAACAGCTTAATAATATTATTGCTAATGTTAAATCTTTAGTAGATGATTCTCATTTAGAACAAATTTTAAACAATAGTACAAATTTTGCAATAAAAAGTTTAGTGTACGATGGATTATCAGAGAATGTGATTATAGAGAGAAGAGCATGATAGTAACAAAATGTGAAAATTGCTATTTTTATAAAGATAATGTTTGTGGATTTGATATACCTCAAACATTGCTACATAATTTTCCTATGGTATTTTCTTCAAAAAATATTCAAAATAATGTGATTTATAATTTTTACTGTCCATATGCAAGAACTAGTGAATGGGTGGCCCAAAAAAAGGAGATTGTTGACGAGTCAGGCATTGTGAAAGAAATTTTAGAGTCTCGTCCAACGATTTCTTTTATCTATTTTATTGATAATAATTGGGATAATTTTACAACTAATCTTAGTATATTAAAGAATATAAAATATGATTATATTTATTTTGTTATAAAAAACTCTTTTGATATTAATAAATCTCAATATATAGAATTCATAGAAAATAATGAATTTCAAAACTGGAAATTACATGCTATTCTAGAAGATGAGATGACAGAGAGCGAAATTATAGATATGATTTTATCTAGTACTTCTATTAAAACAGATCTGATTTATACTATAAATAATAAATATAAAATATTATTAGATTCAATTGATACTGTTCTAAATACTTTTAATCTATTAAGATATCATAAGGTTGTATTTTTGCCTAATGATATTTTTTCATTTCATAATATTGTTATTCCTATGAATCTATGGAGTAATACTCACGAAAGATTTGGTTTGGCCTTGTCGAGTCTCGAAGAAGACAACGAAACAATAAGATTAACATTACAATGATCAATATCATATTATTATCTTCTGAGGTTCCAAAAGGAATGAAATCTTATGGCCCAAGAGCTATTATTCCAATAGGAAAACCAGAAGAACCATTAGTTATCAAACAGATAAAAAAAATTAAACTAACCTACGGTTCTACAAAACACGCTATACATGTAGTAAATGGATTTGAGTGCGAAAAAGTAGAAAAAGTTATACACAGATACAAGTATAAAAATATCAATTTTATTTACGATAATCATTTTGATTCTGTAAATAATACATACGGATTAATTAAAGCTCTAAAAAATATAAGTGGCAATAATTTTTTAATTGTACAAAGCGGCGTTGTTGGTTGCTACAAGCCAAAGAATATTAAAGTATCAAGTCTAGGAGTCATAAAGACAAACGATATTAATTTTAATATAGGAATTAGATCGCAAAAGAACAAAGCAATTTATATGTTTTATGATCTTGAGAATACATGGTCTGAGATAGCCTATATTGGGTCGGAAGATTATGATAGAGTAATGTCTCTGATAGGATCTGAGACTTTTGAATCCAAAGCTAAAAGTCTATTTTTATTTGAAACTATCAACGGACTTATTGAGAATGATATTGTTTTTGATCTTGAGATAGTTAAAAAAAATACAGTACACAAATATTTACACTATAAAAATAAGACATATGCTAACATACATAACAAATATAAGTAGTAGACCAGAACAACTTTTCGCTAACGCTTTAAGCAAAGAATATGGATCGAACACATTAATTTTTGAGCCAGATAATATCTATGAAATTATTCTAGCATCAAAACCAGATTTTGTCATCCTTCACGAAGGAGATCTGTCTAATTATCATATCAAAAAATTTATGAAAAATATAGATGATTCTATCAAAACTATTTTTATGGTTTTAACTTTTAGTGAAAAAAAGTATTCATTTTCTAGCAAAAGAACAAATTATATCAGTAAAGATAGCTATCTACCATATAATGAATATTTTCAAACAGAATTAAAAGATAAAAATTATATACTATGTGACCTTACCTGTAAAGATGAACAAAAAAACACAATATTACAGCCAATTATATATCCACAAAACAAAGAAATTCCTGTTAAATTAGTAAATTGTTACAAGGTTGGTCACGTTCAAAATTTGGGTCTTGTTGACGAACAAACCATGATGAAACTTCTTAGTGGATGTTCATTATATATTAATATGGATAATACATATGTTTATGATGCTATGAATATGAATAAACCCATATTAAATTTAACAAAAAATACATTGCTAGATACTGTGGAAACGCCATCATTAGATGATATAAAAAATCCATCTGTAAATTACGAAGCCAGTCAAATAAATAAAAATAAAATTTCAAATCTTGTTAAATACATTAAGTCAAAATATGAATAAAAAATTATCTGCAATAGCCATTCATCCACAATCAGAATATGATTCTTCTATGATCTCTTGGTTTAATAGCTTAAATGATATTGACAGAAGTATTAACTTAAAGTTTTTTTCTTCTTCATTTGATATTGTGAATGCTGATAAAAAGTTTCCAATACTACCTATTTACGAAGCAAAATATGAATATGGTAATTTTTTTGTTTGGGATATATTATCATTAGAGTTGGCAATTAATTTTCCAAATATTAATAAAATATATTATTTTCAAAATAAAGATATTCCATGGACAAAAATATACAACATTAATTATGAAGATTGGTCACAGCTTTTTGATAATCCAAAAGTTGAAATATTAACACACGATGCTACTATACAAGAGATTTTCAATTTGTCTTGGAAACCAATCAAGCTACTAGATGTAACACCAGAGGCTCTATATGAAATCATATGAAGATTTTAACGATAGTCAAAAAAAAGAAATGCTCAAAAAAGAATATGAAAATAATCTGTTAAGTTTTGGTGAAATAGCCAAAAAATACAATACATATTCTAATAGAGTAAGAAGAGATGCTATCAAATTCAGCATATCCATAAGAGACAAAAGTAAAGCTCAAAAGGTTGCCCTATCAAGCGGAAGACACACTCATCCGACAAAAGGCACAGAAAGACCAGATCATGTTAAGAGTAAAATAGGAATGTCTGTTTTACAGTCATGGGAGGAATTAGATGACGTTGAATTAGAAAAACGTAAGCAAACAGCTAAAGACAATTGGGAAAAGTTATCTGATGATGAAAAACAAAATATTTTGAGAAGCGCAAATGCTGCTGTAAGGAAATCTAGTAATGTAGGATCAAAGCTAGAATTGTTTCTTTTAGAGCAATTGATAAAAAAAGGATACAAGGTTGACTTTCACAAAGAGCAGACCTTATCAAATACCAAGTTGCAGATTGACCTTTTCTTACCTACTATGTCTGTGGCTATTGAGGTAGACGGACCATCTCATTTTAATCCTGTGTGGGGTGAAGATGCTCTTAAGAAAAATCAAAAATATGATAATAAAAAGAATGGATTAATTTTGGGCAAAGGACTTGTGTTGATTAGGATAAAGCAATCAAAAGATTTCTCCAAAAGCAGAGCATCTCTGATATGTGAGAAACTGGTAGAAGAATTAGGACTGATATCAGCAAAATTTCCAGAACCATCAAAAAGATTAATAGAAATAGGAGATTGATCATGGCTAAAAAGGACGAAGTAAAAATCACTCAAGAAGAAAAAGTTACACCTAATGATCTAGGATGGAATGACTATGTTCTTGGTTTATTGAGCGATGATGAAAAAATAGACGGAAATCCAACAACAGATGGACTTAGAAGAATTTTTGAAAAAGCGATGAATTGCACGGTTACTCATATTAGTACGGATGTTGTTCAGGCTCCTTCTCCAGAAAACGAAAAAAGAGCAACTGTAGTGTACAGGATTGATTATGTTTTAAATGATCTGTCAACACCCGAGGAAATTAAACACAGGTCAGTCACAGGCGCTGCGGACGTTTATTGGGGTAATTGCGACAAGGTTTATAGAAACCATCCTGTGGCCGTTGCTGAAACCAGAGCCGAAGGAAGAGCACTTAGAAGAGCATTAAGACTGAGGAAAGTAGTGGCCGCAGAAGAATTGGCCAATTCTATAGACGATAATCCTGATCATGAATCGGTCAATAAAATTAGTAGCAATCAGATTAGTTTTATAGATAGTATTTCTCAAAGATTAAATATCAATGTCAAATCACTACTTGCCTCATTGGACATATCATCTGATAATATATATGCTATGACACATAATGATGCTGTCAATGTAATTAGGTCTTTATCCACACATCAACAAAATCTGGATTCTATACCAAAAAGTCTATTAGGTTATGAGTCTAGTTGGAGATAATTATGAAATTAAGATACAAAGTAAACAACAAGTTAGAGTTTGAGCTAGATGGCGATGGCCAAAAAGAAATCTTTAAGGAACTTGCGGCTGTGCAAGAGATATTTGGAGAAGAGAAGTGTGGAATCTGTGGCAGTCAGAATTTAAAATTTGTTGTTCGCAATGTTGACGGCAACGACTACTATGAGTTAAGATGTATGGACTGCGGCGCCATCCTTGCTTTTGGTCAACACAAGAAGGGTGGAACGCTTTTCCCAAGACGCAAAGACGATCAAAATAATTGGTTACAAAATAAAGGTTGGCATAAATGGCAAGGTCCAAAGGATTCAGATACAAAGTAGAAGATTTAGTAATTTGGGGATATAAAAAGGGTTTGTGGCAAAGCTTTATTATTAATACTAGTGTATTGCTAGTATTAGCATTAAGTTTTGTTTCTATGGATTCAAAAATAATGCCAATATCTTTGGTATTTTCTCCCCCAGAAGAAATTGAAGATATTGATTTATCAGAACAAGAAGAAATAAAAATAGAAATTGCGGGAGATGTATTAGACGCTCCTCCTGATGATGCCTATATGATAGATACTCCTGCTGACCAAGAAATAATGTCAGTAAATTTGGATTATGATACGCCAATAGATGTTAGTCCAGTTAAAGAATTTACACCATCAGATTTATTAGCTGCTTTTGAAAATCAAAAAAATGCTATTGATCCATGGTCAGAGGCTCCTGAAACAACGGGGAAAGGAAAGCCATCCAGAAGAGGATCTGGAGGCACAGGAAACGGATCAGCAGGGAATGGCAGATTCGAAAAAATGGAAGAAAGATTAAAAAAGAGAGGAGCAAAAACAGGAGATGTTCAGGTATCAATATCTTGGGACGATTTTAACGATATTGATGTTTGGGTTTATGTTGAAAGTAGACAATATTCTAATCATATATCTTGGACAAATAGATCAGATGCTTTTGGAGGTATGTTAGATGTGGACTGCAATGTTCATCCAACAACAAAAGAGGCTGTAGAAAATATATTTTGGCCAAAGGGATCATGTCCAGCAGGAAATTATACTGTATTTATCCACAGATTTAAAAACTGGGAAAATAAATATAATACGAAGGTAGATGTTAGAATGCTTTTTGGAGATAAGGTTGTAAACAGAACTATAACTGTTACTCATGATGAGCCAATAAAGGTATTTACTTTTACCAAAAAATCTTCTGGATCTCCTCCTAAGATGATGCCGCTTACAAATTCTAGTCCTCTCATGGACAGATTAATGGGAGATGCAATGCCAGGTTATTAATTACCATTTTTTAATAGGACAAGACTGGTCGGCCCATAGTAATTTATTCATATAATTTTTTTCCCTAGATAATGCGCAACCACATTTCATACAAGTATTATTCTTAAAAAATTCACAGCCTTTACATATATCCATCCTGGCATCAATTTCTTCCTGTGTACATTGTTTTTTATTGGTGAGATCTCTTTGCATCATTTGTTCATGATTTATTTGAGGAGGATTGTTTGGTTTTAAATCTGAGAACGTATGACCATACCACCAATCATTTAAAATATGAGGATGGGTTTTTTTATCCTGTGGAATTATTTCAGAAATCAATGTTCCATCATGTTTTTCAACAGTGATTTTTTTAAGATTAATTTGTGTATATTCCGGGTTTTGAGATGCTCTGTCTAATAAAACTGGACATACTTTAGAGACCATCATTGAATCCTGTGGTTTCACTATCACAGATTGACAATATTTACAAACCAAGAAATTATTCTTTAGATTTGATTGTTCAAAAACACAATAAATAGTTGGCTCCATAATTATTTCCTTTAACTTATAATAGTATATTATTCAGAATAGTCAATAACACATTCTTTCGTGGTTATCTTACAAAATACCATTGTCAATTTAATGGATGCTGTTCCTAGGACTTCATCTTCAAAATATTTTTTTGTATTTCTCAATAATGGTAATTCTGTATTAGCTGGACATTTAGATTGAGGATCTTTCTCACATTCATCATTGGTCGCTTTTTCACAACTATTACATATTCTATTATATGCTTTTTCTTGTATCGGAGGATCATATGTGTATAGCGCACCAGTATCTGTCCGAATTACTTTATGAGATGGACAATATTTTGTTCCATATGTACACATATCATCATCTCTTTCAACGATAAGATCATTTGAGCAGCTAGATGCTGAGCATAGCTTTTCTTTGGTCTTTTTTGTATATTTGGGGCCTTCTTCATAACATCCATCTTTAATATTATTCTGCATTTGTTCAATAAAATTTGAATCACAACAATAACCTCTTGTATAGGTTTTAGCATCCGGTATGCATTTATTTGTGCTTCCTGTTTCATCTTTTAGACAATTTTCCATACATTTTAAATATGTAGTATACGGCCCATCGTCCGTTTCTGATTGTTGTCCGCTCGCTTTTTGAACACATTCTGAACCATCACACCACCACGGATTATCAGACCCGTCCCCAGCATCAATCGGACACGGACCAAAACCCCAATAACCCCACCATCCCCATCCCCAAAGCCCACTATTGCAGCAATCATCTCCTATGTAGCCTCCAAAACCATAATTATTCCAATACCATCCATTATTATATCCTCTTAAATCATAATTACAATCTTCAAAATCTTCGCATTTATAACAAGATGGACATGAATAGTAGCCATTATTATATCCACAATTACAATCGTCTAACTCCCAAAAATTAACCACAGATGTTGATGTAGATATTTCTTTCTTATATCCTTCTTTTGGTTTTTCGGGATTTTCTGGACATTTATTATTGAGCCACCAATTATATCCTGTTTCACATTTTGCTTCCGGCTCTGTTGAACATTCAGTAATATTTTGTTCACAAAATGTACCGTCCGATGGAATTGCATCGTGAGGAGCACAAGCTTCTTTTGGATATTCGTATTCCTCTATGCACGAATAAGCTGGTCTTACTAATTCATACTCGACAGTATATTCTTTTTTTACTATTTCATAATCATAATCACATTCTCCCTCTTTGCACTGAAAATTTGATGGAGCTTTGCAACATCTTATTTCTCTGTCTTTACCATTAACTATATCACAATTATAATTGCCATAATAACCGTTATAATCCGATACACATCCATAAGTTTTGCATCTTGCTATTCTTGGCTTACCACAAGAATTTTTACTTATATCATCACAATTTTGTGACCCGCCCGTAGGACAATTATCAATTGCTCCACACCTATATGCTTCTGGAGCATCTATTTCTGTATATAAATATGTTAAATTATCTCCATATACTCCCCAATTACCATGCCATCCCCACCAACCAAACCAATATCCATTGTACCACCAATTAGTTCTACAAGCCATATTATTGCTATTGGACGAACATGTTTGAGATGCATCAAAACACTTGTGTGTTTCATCCTTTGCTACATATCTTAATGTTCCATCTTTGTCAAAATAGGTTTTAGACATCTTGTGCTCCAGCAAAACAAGTCAAACACTCTGACTCTACATTATTACACATATAAAGTTTATCATTATGAGATTTAAATATAATTTTTGGACATTTAAAGCTTGTTAATGATTTGACATGATATATTTTATTATATTGATTATTATTAATAATTCCAACAATTAAATTATCATATATTTCAAATTTTAAA
>Ga0315903_10000270_pt1 | contig 77701 bp, 57 predicted proteins | sample LakEriMetagenome_7_FD_203524 | JGI IMG/M metagenome (GOLD analysis project Ga0315903, IMG submission 203524) | Freshwater fungal communities from buoy surface, Lake Erie, Ohio, United States - Buoy 2 MA119 | ecosystem: Environmental > Aquatic > Freshwater > Lake | place: USA: Lake Erie, Ohio... | reverse complement strand
ATATCCAATTCCCCTAGAACCTGTAGATGATAGTTCTAAATCTGAAAGATAGTATCTTCTAAAAACTAGATCGTGTATTTCTGCCTTTAGAGGATGCTCAAATTTATAGAAAACTGGTCCATCGTAGCTGGGATCTCCAGGCTCACTTGTTAATTGATCTACTCCATCTCTTTTTGAATTATTGGGATTGAAGAACAAACTCATTGAATCGACGCCAGTGTTTGTTCCTTCATAATAATTGCCAATGCAAAGAACGTCAGGATTGAGAGAATTTGTAAACGAAGCTGGCAGAAGAGACGAAGAAGGTATCACAAAGTTGCCAGCATTTATGCCGTCTATTATGAAGGAACCAGTTCCGTTGTTTATTGTGTTTGTCCCCCATCTAATGACTACGTGATGCCAGTGGTTATAAAAGAGAGAGTTATCTGACGATAGAAAAATTAAATCATTCGGATATGTTCCCGGGATAGCTTTTGAAGGAGATCTATCTGCACTGTGACTTAGCTGCAGTTGCAATCTAAATCCTTCTGGTAGGCCATTTGGGTCTTTTCTAGAACCTGTAACTAGAGAAACACAATAGCTGGAAGATAAATGAAATATTGTTCCTGACTTAAAGTGTCCTGGGTCTATTCCGTCTTCCTTGTATCTCGGGTTTATGTAAAAGTCGAACGTAAATCCCTTTTCAAAAAGGTAAGAACCAGAAGCATAACCTTCGACAGTTCTGACATCTTCGTCACTTACGTTCGGGTATAGAAGAACAGACGAAGTAGGAACTAGTTGATTGCTACCATTAAAAGCCGTAAAGAAATTTAAAGAATGATAATTGGTATATGCCCAGTGACTAGTGGGGTAATCAGTCCTGTAATAAGGCATCAAGACATCTTTGATGTTATTCTTTATCAAAGTATATTTTGTCAGCCTTGTAGTCGGAGTAAGTCTTTCTATGTCAAGAACACTAGCCTTCTTTGTTTTTGTCAAAGATACTAGGTCAAAATAGCTTCTTGTAATTCCTTCAATTGATTGCCCCTGAGACCTAAATGTTCGAGCTTTATCTACTATTCTCTTAGAAGAATTTGAAAAATTAGAATCTATCGGTGCAGTTGAAGCATCGCTAAAAACAAAGTTGGTCTCAGAGTCTTTTTCTATTGAAGAAAGTCTTGGAAAGACCTTAACTGATCCTGTTACACCTTGTATAGAGCTTGAAATATAGACACGACTTGGCGTTGTTACTAAAGTAAAATTCTCAACATCATTTTTTGTAACACGGATGACTGACATGGTTGTTCGCTAGAATTTATATCAAAAATCCAGTCGAACTCTAAATGTAAGATCTCTTCCGGGATTTTTTTCAACAGGTCTGCTCAACTTAGCAACTGCTAAAAGGCCCCCTGCATTATCATAAAGACCGATCGTAGTAATGTAAGTAAAAGGCTCTTGAGTATCTTCAGGTACTGCAGGATCATAGATGGTTAGTCTACCTTGATAATCTCCTGATGTCTCAACGTAAGTTGGATTTGAGGAGTAGTTGAAATCATCCGGTAAAGCCCTGCAGAATATGAGCGAAGAGTTAATATTGGTTACATTCTGGAAGGTCATGGCTGTGAGCGCACCACTTCCAAATCTTGAATAACAAAAGTGGTCCACAATGTCATCTATGCTTCCAGACGTCAAGAGATCTGGGACGACCTTGGCTTTCCTTGCAGTTTCTGTTCCTGTTCCACCAAGAGTAATTCTACCAAGAGGATGCATTGCAGAAATGGTCCCAGAGATAAACTGAGATCCTGAAACTATCTTCTCGGCATCGAGAACAACCATACCAGAATCATAGTAGATTAAACCTACAGCATTTGACGTATTAGAAGCATTTACTAGATAGCCATATTGACCACCCACTTCAAAGTATCTTGAGTCTGACGATCCGATATCTGTAAATATTGCAGACCCAGAGGTCGAAGTAACGTAAAGGTTTGGAACTCCGGCAGAATCAAGCGCAGGTGGCTCATCATTGGGACCAGTTCTGCTGACGAAAGAAGCAGACTGATAGAATCTCATTGCAAAAGTCTCTCTCTTTATTTGGTCTCTTGCAAAGAGGCGTTTAAATGCTATAAAAAGAGCTGCATCTATGTCAGTCGTTGTAGTCGTCGTAGTCAAAGAAGTGTCTACGGGCAGCTTGAACATGGATGTTCTACTTCCAAGAAGAGTCTGAGCAAACTGTCCGTAAATGTCAGTTTTTTCTCTCATCATCAGAGAGCTGCTTGGATAAAGATACTTTCCTGTAATGTCCTGTGCTGTCGAAGTCGATCCTGCAATTCCATCTGAATTGTTTGAACCATCACTTTTAACAGCATCGACAGGAGAAAGACCAAAAGTAATATCAAAGACTGGGTTTGCTGTCTGCAAAGTAAAGTCTTGGTCATAAACAGTCTGAAAAAGTGACGAAGTGACTCCTGGTCCTATCCCGCCAGTCACAAATACTTGATATTTTCTTCTTGACACAGAAGAGCTAATGTCTTCTTGCAAAACATCGATCAGCTGATTGAGAAAAGATCTTGTCGTCTTTTTATCGGAGGCTAAAATCTCTTTAGTTGTTGCCATTTTGTTTTTAAATCCACGTTCAGATTAAAGATGCTCTGTAAGTGACAGGAATGTCCAGCGTACATCCGTGCCTTTCGCCTACAACGGTAATATAACTCGTTATTTGTCTAACTGAAGAATTTGTGGCAATTCTTTTTCCATAAACAGAAAGCGTAGTGTTGTCAATATTTCTTGCTTTTACATTAAAAGAAATAGAAGTTTGCGTACTTGAAGATGTCGTAAATGTGTACGTCGCAATCCTGTTGGGATCACCTGCATTTGCCAAATTCCTGGCTGTGTCTGGTTGTGTTAGATTTCCTCCAACGGGTGTATCTATGGTAAAGAATCTATCCGAGACTTTTATCTTATAGATAGTCTGTATCAATTCTGCAGGAACAGAAGCACCAGTGGAGTTGTTAAAATAGAGGTCAACTTTTACTGAAACTGAAGAATTTTGTGTTTTCTCTAGCGCGACCGTGGAATTTGTTTTTAAAACTGGGAGATAAATTGTAGAAATGGAGGTTCCATCATTCTCTCTTCCAATTAGTCTGTACTTGAGAGCAATTGAAGAATTTGTTAATGCCTCGAATATGGGCGTGTTTTTCTCTATCTTCTCTTTACCGACAGTTCTTCCATACTTCTTTATAATTCTGTAATCTACTTCATCGTCTCCAAGGGAGTAATGAGTTACATTAAAAGAACTATTCGCTGTCGCAAGTCTTTGACGACCGTAATCAGTTAAAACTGCGTCCAGTATTATGTTGTTTGTGCTATGATCAAGATATCCCATACGCCCTCAGGTTTGGTCTTCTAATGCTGTAATTATTCAAAGTTCTTTTTTTTAGCTTGAATTAGTTGTTTCTAGCAATCACTAAGACTCAGTAAGTCTTCCCGGATCTTTTACATTGATTTTTATAGTTTGAATCTTTTGATTGTCAAGATTGATAAACTGAAGAAGATAATAAGAATTCTGATTGTCAATTTGAGATTCTACTATCTTATAAGTAATATTTCTTTCATCCTTGACTTTAAGGTATTCGGGAGCAAAGTAAACATTAAGCTTCTTTGTAGAATCTCCCGATATGTTAATTACGTCTTTGAATGCGTCAGACCTGAGATTCATATTGGGATACTGTCGAGGCGAACCAGCATCACAGATAACACTAGTTACTAGCTTATTTTTATATGGATCAAAAGTTACTCTATGCTGAGAAGAGTAATTAGATATCATTCCATGGGCATCTATGCTACAAATTGCATAGATGTAATCAGAAGAAATGTAGAATTCTGGGTCCACGGTAAAATCTTCATCAACGTGCATATAGACCGGATTTTCAGAGATTTTTACAAGTCTCTTATAGTCTGACGGAACTCTTTCAAGATTGTTGGAATCAACAATTTCTCCTGTAAGATATCGAAAAACCCCTTCTCCGATATCCGTATTATCAAATCCATATTGAGCAATTAATTCAAATGGCTCTCTAATGGTTTTTCTCCTAAATACTTGAAATTGTTTAATATCTTTCTGAGGATTGACTGGTGTGTCCCAATGAATTTTTAAGTTTCTCTTGACATAATCAAATACAAATCTTATATCGTTAGGTTCTGGTGGAGGGTTGTACTCATAACACTCCACGGGAATTGATACAGGTCTCGAGCTTACATAAATTGTAGAAGAATTAACTGAAGATCCATCGTATGTGTATGTGAGCAACTTGACACTTGCTACTACTCTAACAGAATAAACGTAAGTTATTCCATAAACAACAGCAACGTCCTCAAAATTAGTTTTTTGTATATCTTCAATGTAATAAGTTTTATCTTTTTGAAATCCGTCGTTAGTGATCTTGTATCTATCAATGATATATCCAAGAAGCTTTATAGGACTTGTCAATTTGGACTTCGCAGTGTCTGCATAATCATTTTGAACAGGAACTAGGCTAAGACCTTCTCTATTCTTGAATCCGCTGAGAGATTCAGAATATGAGACACGCAATGTTTCGTAATTTGTTTGATTGTTTTTTACTGAAGAATTACTGAAGATATCAGGAATGACAGAGTTGTTAATTTTTACAGTTAGAGATACTGAATTTGTAATAGATCTGAGAAGATCGTCTTCATCAACGGCTTTTTTTTGCTCATCATAAACTCTAAGACCTAGAGAGTTTTTTGGTAAATCAGCAAGTTTGGTATATGTTTCAGTTAGATCACCTAAAATTCTACTATAATTTGGATTGTTCTCTCTCTCAGACAAAGAAGCGTTCTCTATCTGAACTTTTGACATTTTGAATATACTCTCTTCAGTTCTTCTAGAGATTCTGCTGTAATTTTCTATGTCTGAAGCTCCCTGTTCTATCATGTCTATGTTAGAAAAGGTGTAGTTGACATAACTCGGGTTAAAGAAATTATCCTCTGATACAATCTTATCAGAATTGTTCTCTATGGAGAGATCTGCGGAGCTGTTTTTTTCAAGATCTAATTTAGACTCTTCTAGATTAGAAGCTTTTGGAGAAGTCCATCTTAAAGAAACATACCTTGGAATCTTTTCAAGGCTATTTTTTTGATTATCAGAAAGTTCGTTGATTCTTTCATCTTTAGTGTAAAAATTGTAGATAAACTCTGACTTGTAATCAGTTATTTCAGGAACATTAACGTCATCGACTGATAAAGACGGGTCAGACATCTTGTTCTTAGAAAATTGATAAGACTTTCCAAGATCCTCTGCGGGTACCCTAATTTCTTCTCTAACAGTAAATTCTCTGTCAGAATCTATTGTTCTAATTTCACTCAACAGAGAAGGCTTAATCATTTTTCCTCATATTCTTGGACGTAATCGTAAGGTTCTAGCGTTACAAAATATTCGTCAAGTGTAACATCTCCAGGAACTGTATCCCTATTCTTGTACGGAGATTCATCCTTTGAAGTTCCCATGTCTCCTCCGACAAGTATCCCTAAATTTTTTAGCGATTCTAGCGTAGTCTTGGATGAAACAGAAGTATCTACGTAAAAATCATCTGGGTCGAATACTACTGTAAAGACTCTGTCAAATTTTTTCAAACACGAAATTCTTCTTTTTACTTCAGAAGGATCTATAACAAGTGTCTCATTTGAAAAATACGAAAGAATCGTACTGTCCATTGGAATAACGTAAGATTTTGTATTTGCTGACGTAGAAGTAGAAGAATTGGATTTTTCAGGAGAGCTTATTGGTACAGTGAACGTTTCTCCGCTTGTGGGATCTGTGAATCTACCTGCAACTTTTTGAGAAAAATCCTGTGTTGAAAGATTATTCTTTGCAAATCCCAGGTAAGTCTTGTACTGGCTTCCTTTTATGTCAACAGATTTGTCTATCCCTGAAAAATTAACGTATCTACTTTCGTCAAAGTGTATGTCTGTAAACCATCTAAGATATTCTTCTAAAAGAAAGCTGGTAGAATGGTTTGAGTATATCTCGAATTTTTCTTCTTCTTTTAAAATGTCTCCATAAACTGAGGCCGGAAATGCTTCGATGTAATTCTTTTTCAAACTAATATTTCCTTCAGGATCTATTAGTTTGCTTGGAATGTTGAGTAGATTAAAATCATCATCTACGAAGGAATCATAATTCCAGTTAGAAATAATTCTCGTAGGGAATCTATTCATCTCAAAAAGATAAGTCTTTGGAAGATAGACTATATCCGGATGAAGTCTGTCGATCTTATAGATCTTAATTCTAATCAATCCTTCTTTGATAGATTTCTCAGAAATTGTTGAAGTTCTTGCTATGGTTCTTATTTTTCTATTGAGACGAGGAGGAATTCCAATTGAAATGATCTTCTTGTTGTTTCCCTTTTCTTTTAAAAATTCAATCGATTTAAAGTAAGGAGAAAGCATAGTGTAAGAAACCATATCGGTCTCGTTGAGAGGTAAAAAATCAGAAAATCCTCTTGGAAAGTCTGAGAAAGTTGGTAAAGATCTTAACTGACCTTCAAGATTACTTGTGCCTTTTATTCTGTCCTTTATTTCTGACATCAAGTATCTGGTCAGCCTTATTTGCTCTTCTGAGAACGTTAAGTTCATTAAAGAAGTCTTTTGACTTTCATTTAGATTTGTGTCTAAGTCATAGAGGCTTTTTAGAGTTGCAATATGAGATTCAAAGTTATTCTTTAAAAAAGAACTAAAAAGACCAAGAGAAATACCAAGGTCTAAGAGATATTTTCTAAAAATAGCAACGTGGTTAATAACAGCTGTATTTTCTGAATTTACGAAGCCTACAGCGTCAGATATCTTCCGGGAGAATTTTGTTGACTTATAGCTTGGACCTATGTAATTTGCGTCAAAACACTCATTGAGATTGCTCTTGGTAACTTTGTCAATTAAAAATCCAGTTTCAGAAATTGTTATTGATCCAAAAGATGAATTGTACTCATAAGAAGTTGAATAAGTTCCTAAAAGATTTTCTGGTGTTTGAGAAGATACTATCCTTAAGACAAGGTCAAAGAAAGAAAATACATAAGCAAACTTTGATATTCCCGAGTAGGAAGTAAAATCTCCTGTATAGAGGCTGGTCGTTAAAACTTTCTTTAGCAATCCAATGATCTCGAACCAGATTCCTTTTCCAGGATCTATTTGAAAAACTCTGTAGTTAACTGACTGTACGTAAGTTATTAGGGCAGCTTTTTTCTCTCTTACTGCGGGTGTGTCGTTAATTTCAGCTTCATATGTTCTTATACCTGGAGAACTGCCAGCAGCAAGTGGAAAAGTTCTCGCCTCTTTATTTGCTTGTGATATTTCTGATGCGTTTGAAGAAACAGCTATAGAGGCAAGATGCTCAGAAATTTTTGTTTTTAGTAAACTTATCAGACTATCATTGTTTATAGAAGTGTCTATTTGTTTTAAGGCAACATTAACTGTCCAAAGAAAAAGGAGAGACTTTAGTCTATTTGAAGTCTTTTCAAAGTTTTTGGTTGGATATACAGCTGCCTTACAAATAAGGGATGCAAGTCTAATACCAACTGATTCATTTAACGTGAGACCGAATCCAGAACTCATGTAAGTAGAATCTAAAGAATCAATTTCTTTCTGGGAAGAAATCTTAGTGCATTTTTTATAGGTTGAAGCAACTATAGAAAGCTTATCAATGAGTTGATCAAGATTAAATTCTTGATTTTTCTTTACATACTTCTCGTTAAATCCGGCGGGATTAGAGATCTTTTCTATGTTATAGCCGAGAATATCAACAATTGTTTTTGTTGTATCGTGTGCTTCTTTTGTCTTTCTGATAAGTTGATCAAGCCTCGAAGTATCAAATGATCTACCGTCAAGAGTCATTAAAGAACTATCAATGTAATAGCTTGACCCGGGAGTTACACTGGTGCCTTCTATTACATTATTTTCAAACGTAAGTATGTTAAAAGTGCTTTCTCCCTGCGCAACATATTCTTGTGAAAATGAAGACAAAGAATTCTTATTTCCCGTAGGATTTTGAGAAAATTGTAAGACTGATCTTGGAAATCTGCCGACGATATAATCCCACACAGGAAAGTTGTCTCCTGATGGAGACAATCTATAATTGAATTTATACTCAATGCTAGAGTAATTTTCTGGTTTCAACAGATAGGAAGCGTAAGTTGATTCTTTTAAAACTGTGTTAGCTACTATGCTGATATCTCTTCCTGTATAAGAAAAAGAAGAAATGAATCCACTTATATTATTTGTAATACCTGAGTAGCTAGAAGAATTAGAAATTGATAGATTTACAAACTGCTTGTTGTCAAAATCAGAAAAATTTCTAATATTATCTTCTAGTTTAGAAATATTGGTAATTTCGCTAGAGGTAGGCAAAGTCAAATAAGGATTTATCCATATCCTCTTAAGACCCTCAGGCTCTTTTTCAACGTCAGAAAGAACAAAAGGATCGCTATCTGAGCTTATATTCCTTCTATTAAATTTTATTGAAGTTAATTCTTGTGTGTGAGTTAAGAGTGATCTCTTTAGCTCAATCAATGACTGATTCCACAGCTTAGTTTCAGAAAATTTAACTATATTGTCTGCGCTATAGCCAGATTTTTTTAACGTCTCATACAGGCTTCCCACAAAATTTGACTTGGTAAAAACAGGAACTGCATATGAGCTTACATCTAAAGACTCTAAAGATTTAGAAGTTACTCTAGACAGCTGATTAAGAAACGAGTCTTCTTCCAAAATATAGCTGCTTAGTTCTTGTTTATTTGATTTTATAAATGATCTAGTATCATTACTTTGAGAAAGAACAGTTATTGCAACTTTTGCATTTATGATTTTGGAATTCTCTTTTATGCCAAGAGCCTTTCCTTGTTCGCTCTTTGATCCTCCGGAAAATATGGGAGAAAATTCTGACATTAAGATAACAGAAGGCTCACTTTCATTTATTCCCGTGTATTGAGAAAAAATTTTCTGTTCCAGGTTAGTCTCTGAGACTTCAAGATCAGATGAATCTTGAAAAAGATTTGGAGACGTAATTGGTTTTTGAATTATAGGAGTTTTTATAGATACAGTAGGTATTTTTTGAGATACTGCATCCTGAATGAATTCATTTGAAACGTTAAAATTACTAACTTCACCAGAAATTCCAAATGAAGACTTACTTGATAAAAGAGATGATTGAATTCCTTGTATAGGAACTACTGGTACAGAGAAATTTGAAACTGCTGCAGAAATTCCAACTGGGGTTGAATGTAGTGTAACTTTGGGAATAGAAGAAGCAGTTCCACTAAAGATCTTTGAAGTTTTTATCATTTTGCTTTATCCATTCAGATTTTTTTAAAAGATGATTTCTGCTTTAAAGAAGACAAGAGGGAGCTGTTCTTTTCAACATTAAAAATGTTTTCATTCATCTTTATGGATGAATCATCAATTAGTTTGGAAGAAAGAGAAGTCACCTTGACTCTTGGCGTTAAACCTTCGGGAGAGACATAAATTGTTTCAGAATAAGCAGGTGTGTCGATGTCAAATTCTGACATTATAGGCACAACGATGTAATAAATGCTTCCCAAATCTAAATCAGTCAATTGATGGTAAATGTAATTCTTGCAAGTTCTTCCAACAAAACTTCTTATTCCGTTCACTACTTTCATAACAACAAAAGAGTCTAAAACTTCCTGTATATTGTTATTTGAAGACCAGCTTATTCTTACAGTATTTACGTCGATTCTATCCAGGTCTATTTGATCTATTGAATAATACTGAGAAGAAGATTCGATTTGATATTGAGCAGTAAGTCCAAAAGACTCAGAAGTAAAGTTTTCATATGCATCAACAACAGGAATTCCATGATTATCATCAGGGTAAAGTTTTCCAAGCTTTACGACTGGTTGTTTCCACTTGTACGGAAGATAAAACCATTCTTTCCCTCTGTTGTCAATACCTCTTACCACAAATTTCTTAAAAATTTCTACAGGATTCTTTTTATAAGTAAAGATCTGGTAGACGTAAGAATGGTTGGGATTTATGGATTTTACGTTGTTTATCTTTTGAGTTTCTTGATTATCTATAAATGTACCATCTGAAACTAAATCGAAAGTTTCTCTCTCTGAGGTATTCAAGTTAGTTCTTACTACTTCATGAAAGAAAATATTTGAATATTGCGGTATTCCTGAACTGTCCTCCCCAAGAGGCGAAGAGGAATTTGTTGCGGGATTTAGAAACTGATTGTAAAGTTCTCCTAGCTGATCTTTAAGAGTTTGAGTTATTTTTTCATTTTCAGATTTTGATATTGAAGTGAGAAGATCGAATGATACGCTTGGAGAAAGATCAGACGTAGAAAATTTTGAATTTAGCAAATTTACATTTATTGATGCGTCTGTTGAAGGACCAGAAGAGCTCTTAAAAACAGAAAAATTTGAATATACCGATATTTCTTCTTTTGAATTATCTTCAATACAAATTGCTATTGCATAATACTCATATACTCTTCCAATATTAGTAAACCTATCTGTTATTGTCGAAATATTACTACTGTTAACAATCTTAATTGTCTCAATTGGTTCAAAATTACCTTCCGTGTTATCTGTGCAATCTCTTCTATACAGAGACAAAGAAATACAATTAGAAGGAACATTTAAAACATCTATTTTAATTCCATTCTTTCCAAAATGACTTGGCAATATTGTTAAAGCTCCTATGCTTTTATAGCCAGGCCCTATAACAATATTGGTAAATGTATTTGACTCTTTGTTCTGTGAATCTAGCGGTATCACTCTAAGAATTGATAGCTTGGACTTGGTTAAGACTTGAAATTCATTTATTTTTTCATTTTTTAATTGAGATATCTTTTCATAGGGAGAAACATTACCTTGAGCGTCTATAGACTTTAGATAGACATTATACCCATCTATTTTTTTAGAAATTTCTCTATCGATGACTGTTACATTGCAAAGAGAAGATTCTTCATTTTTTTGAAAAAATTTAGCATAAGAAAATTTAACTTCCGGAGGATTAGAAATGCAATTAAAAGCCTCTACATGACTGGGAAGAAATAAATCTGTAGAGAATGTTTCGTCAATAATATTAGATCCTATCTTGTATAGATCGAATCTAACTTCTAAGTTGACGTTCTTGTTATTTTTTTTAATGGGAATAGAATGACTAATAGAGATATCATCAAGATTCTTAGTAGAAATTCTCTTTTCATACAATGTAGAAGTATCTTCAGCAGGTGCTGGTTGGATGTCGCTCAAGTAGTACTTGACTATATCAAAAAATAGCGGAGGATTTCCACTGGATATATGACTCATTCTTAACTTAGGATTTTCAAACAAGGACTCCGAGCTAAGACTTGAAATAGATTCTTCAGATAGCGGGTATGTTATATCGCACAACTCTGAATTAATTCGAGTTAGAACGGAAGATGGATCTATTCTATTCGTGTCTATATCGCTAACAATGCTAGATTTTTCATCTAAAATGATTTGATTTCTAAGCTGAGTATCTCTGTCTCTGGCTTCTTTTCTACTCTTCTTAAAGTCTTCGGCATATAGTTCCGTGAGAGTATACTTGTTTGAAGCAGCTTCAACTATTAATGAATTGATTAATATTGATGATTGTCCTATAAACTGCTCTTTTTTATCAATGTCTTTTACTAAATTCAATCCTGAATAAAGCTTGTTAGAAACTTTATCAGGCAGAATTTTTGTAGGAGAATTTGAAAACTTTTTCTGAGGAGTGGTCGAAAGTGGATAATTGATAACCCTGTTTGCTGTTTCGCTTGCAATATTAGAAAACAAATCAGAGTAATTATCTTCTTTTCTTTTTACAGTTATTACAACTTTGTCATACTGTCTAGGATCTTTTCTTGAATTTTTTAAAGAAATACTAAAAGTAAAGTTAAAGTTAAAAAAATCAGTGCTCTCAGAAATTAATTCTGCGAAAGTGTCCTTATTAATCTTTAGTACGGAAGAAGACCTATCAGAAATTACAGGTTTTTGATAAATTTTCATTTGACTACCTCTAGAGAGCTTCTATCATCTCTTGAAAAAACAAGAGTAAACATATTGACAAAGCAGGTAGTTCCTCTGTTGTCCAAAAATGTCTTGCCTATAAAAAATATTCTGTTTAAGTCTTGAGAATTATTAGACAAATCTCCAAAATCAACAATATCAAGCTTGTTCACTGTATTGTTTGTAATTTCAAAAATTTGACCAATGACCCTATTCTTTCTAGAAGTAAAGTTAAAGTAAACAGGCTTTTCATCATTGTCAAATGATTTAATTTCTTCCATTATGTCTGAATAAGACATTCTCACTTCGTTATCTCCCCAAGAAGGATAATTCCCTAAAAGATAGGGCGTTAAATTCTCTATTCTTGTCTTGTCAGACACGGTTGAATCTGAAGTTTTTACTATGGGAGGAAGATACATGAAATTTTCTAGATGACTCAATTTTTTATCATTAAAGAGTGAATCAATTGAATTGAGAGACGGAGGTGCTTCCCTAAAAGATTTGAGAGATTTTGAAGATGATTTTGAGAGATCGAATGTTAATTCATTTTCAGACAAGAAAAATTTATCATCTTCAAAAAGTCTGTCAACGCTTGAAATTGTCTGCAAATCAATAAAATTGTCAAGAGAAGAAGTTAAAATTCCCCTTATCTGACTTGAAAAAGATGCATTTTCAATTTCGTCGGTAAGAATTTTTCCACCAATTGCTCCTTCTTCTAGTTGTAGCGGAGAGGAAAGAGTACCCGTTGCAAATAACTTAGTTCCTGAAAAAGATTCTAAGAAATCCAAATAAACTGAGTCATTAATGGCCCTGCAAGAAACATCAGGACCACCAATGTTCTTTAAAGAACTAATGGCTCCAGATATTGCAATGCAAAATTCTTTGGGACCAGAACCTCCCCTTGTTCCCACATATCCAATATAAGGTCCTCCAGGAGAAGGTGCAGTTACTGTGTATGTGCCTCCTAAGAGTCTAGGTTTAACCAGTATGCTTCCTGTGACACCTAGAGAATCAGAATAAATGAATCCTTTGTTGTCATCGTTTATATTCTCTGTAATTAAAGAAGCCTTTATTCTCCTTCCATGATGGTATTGATATGCAGTTAGTCTACCATTGACTATGCTTCCTTCAGCCATAGCGTTGGGTATATTTCCTTCAGGAGTTTCTACTTTAATATCCTGAGATCTGAAGGGAACAAGTTTTCCTTCATCGTTTGATTCAAATGTTATTTGATCTTGCGGAAGATTACAGGCTTCAAAATAAATTTTATCAGTTGGGTCTTGGTGTCCGTTAACTAAGTCTGGTATATAGGAGACGCCTGAGTCAGTAAAAGTTGCATAAGAAACTTCAAAAGTACCCTGCGCCATTTGCCTTCTTCCCTCTGAGGTTAGAATGGCATCTATTATTCTAGATCTATTATCTAATATTCCGCTCATTGATCTTCTAGAGAAATTATGTCGGAATATAAATAATTGGACAGGTTTAGATTAAAGAATCTTAGAAGCAAGAGTTGCAAGCTCACTGCGTTCTCCCTTGAGAAGAGTTACGTGACCTGAGATTTCTTGGTCCTTAAACTTCTCAACAGCGTGTGTGAGACCGTTGGTGAAGGTGTCCACGTGATTGTTGTCGATCTGTTCAACATCACCAGTGAGAACAATCTTTGTGCCTTCGCCAGCACGAGTCACGATGGTTTTTAACTCGTGCATCGAGAGGTTCTGCGCCTCGTCGATGATGATGAATGCGTTGGGGATTGAGCGGCCGCGGATGAAGGTGATCGCCTCCACCTCGATGAGGCCCTTCGATTGCATTAACTCGAGGAAAGGATCCTTGCTGAGACCTGATGTTCCACTGCCGCCTGCGAGTTCATCCATCCGCTTCTTGCTACGGCTGTTTCCCTTCTTACCAGACTTGCTGCTGAGGAGGTACTCGAGGTTGTCCCTGATGGGAGCAATCCATGGTTCCATCTTCTCAGCAAGAGTGCCGGGCAGGAAGCCGATGTCTCGTCCTACTGGTTGAACTGGTCGAGAAACGATAAGCTTCTGGTATGGTCCATCGTTTCCCATTGCCTCGAGTTGCTCCAATCCTGCCGCAATGGCGATGAGAGTCTTTCCACAGCCCGCCTTGCCGGTGAGTGTCACCAGTTTGACACTGGGATCCATCAGGAGTTCGATAGAAAATGTCTGTTCTTTGTTACGTGGTTTCACACCAAAGACTTGATCGATTTTTCTGAGGTGGTGGAGCATGTCTCCCTTGACCCTACAGATCGCAGACTTGAGAGTGTTACCTTCGGAATCAACTGACTTGATGACGAGTATCTGATTGGGATACAGTTTCTCCGTGGTTACGTTGTCCATGTGGATAGAGTCTCTTGCGTAGAACATCTCTACGACATCGTAAGGAACCACGAATACTTTCACGCCTGTGTAGAGATGCTCTGCAGAATCAGTGGCTCTGTTAGACAGATAGTCCTGAGCCTCGATGCCTAGAGAAGAGCACTTAACACGGACGTTGATGTCCTTGGAAACGAGGATTGCTTCAGGAACTTCCCGCTGAAGCATCAGGACGAATCCAATGATCATATTGTCTACCGAAGATCCAACAACAAGCTCGGGCGGGAGAAGTGCGTTGTATCCAGTCGGTGAGGACATCACTCTAAGAATTCCTCCGGAAGGTAGAGAGACACCTTCTTTTAGAGAACCTGATTCACTAATCTTATCGAGGATCCTGTTGACCTCTCGAGCGGTTCGTCCTACCTCATCTGACCTGCCTTTATGTTTGTCAAGTTCTTCCAAGACAAGGATCGGAAGGATCACATCATTGTCTTGAAAGTTATTGAAGCAGTTTGGATCGCTGAGGAGGACGTTTGTGTCGAGTATGTAAGTTTTTTTCATGTGTATTAGAAGATGACTTATACAAAAATCATTCCTTGCTAAATTATCTTACACAGATCTATGAGCAACAATCAAGAAAAAATAAAGTTAAATGTAGTGAAAGAAAAATGCTATGATGCTGTAGAAAAAAGCTCTTGCAAATGTGAGAGAAAATCTTGTAAACAGTGGATAGATTTCCCAAAAGGTAAAAATTGTATTTTAATAACGAGTCAGGCCGGACCTTTAACCCTAAACGAGATTGGGAAGATCTACGGCCTGACGAGAATGAGAATTTGTCAAATAGAAAAAAATATTTATCAAAAAATTAGAAGCTTTATTCAAAGCTAAACGCCTGATTCAGGCGTTTTTTTCTTTTTTGAAGGGAAAGTATTTTTCTTTTTTGAAGTTTCCTTAACTGTAGAATTACTTTCAGTTTGAGAATGTTTCTCTTGCTCAAGAGAAACATTATTTTTATCTTCTACGGGAGGCACTTCATTAGACTCATTGATCTCTGAATTATTTTCAGCAATAACTTCCTGAGCTTTATTTGCTAAAATTCTTTTGATCAAATCAATTTGTCTCATGCTACTTCTCTTGTTTTCCAGCTTTGTCAGTCTCAATCATGAGCTTAACAATCTCTTTTGACTTTGACTGTAACTGGCGAAGACCCTTGCGAGCCCGCACGCCGGCAGCAGCAACGCCCTTTGCATTCTTGGCAACATCGGCCTCGAGAGCTTCAACTAGGGCCTTCAACTCATTCCACTTCGATACGATTGGGTTATCACTCATTTGTTAATGTGACCTCCTGATTCAGGAATATATGGACCAACTTCAAAAAAGTAAACTACTTGATGAAGGATGACCTAAATTCCTGGGGGAACATGTGGATGTTCCGGGAGTAGAACCTGTCCCAGTCTGAGTCCAGAATGTAGGAAACTGCGTGGTCTTTCTCGTTTCGAATAGATCGACCGAATGCCTGGATGACAGACTTCGCGGTGGTGTAAGGGTACCACATTTTGTCCTTCTCCATTCGCTTCTTGATCACGAGGTCACCGAGGTACGGGAAGGGTACCTTGCACAGTATCTGAAACCGCGAGGCATCATCAGCGAGGTCAACACCTTCCATCATCGAAGGAGATAGGAGTACTGTAGGCTCTGAGGAAGTCACGTGGAACTTAAGAACCTCATCGCGGTTGGCGGACTCATGGGTGAGGAACCGGTTGGTCTTCACATTCTCCATAAGGTATTTTGCAACTTTATAATTGCTCGTATGGATGATTCCCTTCACATCAGGATGCTTGTCGAGAATCATCTTGACCGCCTCCGCCATGATTGGAAGGGTCTTGTCGATTGAGTCCTTGCCCATCGAACCCACAGGTATGTAGTGGGCAGGCCTGTTCTCCACGGGGAAGGGAGATCCGATGCGGAGGTAGGCAACATCGGCAGGATCTAGGCCGATAGATTTGCAGAAAACTTCGTGGTCCACAACAGTGGCACTCATCATCAGGGTTCGAGCACCTGATCGAAGGAACACCTTCTGCGAGTATGGTCCCAGATCGACGGGTTTGAACTCGAACTTACGGGCTCCCCTGCGATTGCCCTCCTGTGGGTAGGCCACGTTCATCACCCAATTGGTTGGATTGTATACCTCGATGAACTGATCGATCTTACCGGTATGCTTCTCGAGCATCTCGTACTGCTTCGAGAACTCACCTTGGCCTTCCGAATCTGAGAGCCTCACGAGGTTCTTCTCCAACTCTCGAACGTACTTGTTCACCGCCTTGCGGTACGGGCCCTTCACCCACTCGAGAACGGCCTCCTGGGTGTCCAGCTTCGGTATCTTACACTTGAGAACATCTCGAGCGAACTTCTCAGAGAAACTCACCTCAATGAACTTGCCCAGCTCCGTTTCCGTGTTGTGGCACTCATCCACCACGAGGAGGGCTCGAGGAGTTAACTTTCCTGCGTACGTGGTCTCCGCCAGAAAATAGGAGAAATTCGTGATGGAGATTGGTGATTCAATAAAATCTTGTTTTTCCAGGGAGTACGTGCATTCATTCTTGCAGGTTTTGGCGAAATCTGTACCTGCCACCTGTTTGCCAAGTTTCTGTAGCAATCTCTTTGACTCAGAGCAGGAGTTATCTGAGTAGTGCTTGCACCGATAGTTTGAGGATGATTTAATCGTACGAATAAGGTTCTTTCCGGATTGTGGCCCGAAATCGTTCATGTATTGCTCCTGGAGAATCTTCTGTGTTGTTATAATGTAGGAGCCTGCTAGAGGCATTCCCTCCTCATCCTTCACAACAGGAGCATGGGCCTCCATATAACGGGAGATACAGATACCTGTGGCGGATTTACCTGTACCCGTTCCCATTTCTAGCAGAACGGCCTTCTTGCCGGATTCGTATGCATCCAGGGCGAATTCAATCGCATTTCGTTGTTCAGGACGGATCCTGTCAAATGGAAAATACCTCACGTAGTCATGTTTAGGCATGTTGGCCTGACATTATACCGCGTGGGGTACACTTTGCACCGGTATCAGTCACCAATGATCTTGTCTACGATTCCGAGCTTGACGGCTTGTTCTGGAAGGAGGTAGAAGTCGTGTCCGGACTTCATGATCTTCTCAATCTCCGCCTTGGAACCCTTGGTCTCGCGGACAATCGCATCCACCATCTGGTCCTGCATGCGCTTGTGCTCCTTAGACTCGTTGATCACTTCGAACACATTTCCTCCGACACCGCCGGAGATTGGATGGATCATCACTCGAGCGTTCCGGCCGATCATCCTCTTGCCTTTGGCTCCTGTGGCGAGGAGTAGAACACCTGCACTCATGACCTTTCCGAGGGCGATGGTGTGGACTGGACATGGGAGAAATTTGATCGTATCGTACAAGGTGAACATCTCGTCCACCGATCCGCCGTACGTGGAGATCACGAGGTGGATGGGCTTGTGGTTCTGAGAGGCGAGGTGGAGTAACTGGGCGACCACCAGTGAGATGGATGCCTCGTTCACCTCGCCGTGGAGGACAACGAGTCGCTGAGAGTCTCCCATCGCGATTCCCATTGTGGTAGATGATTCATCACTATTTGTTTTCGAAACTCTCGCGGAGTTGCTGACTAATCTTCCCATCACTCGTCTCCTTCTGTGGCACCATAGATCTTGGAGATGAAGAGGTCCTTGCCTTTGAACTCCTTCACGAATCCCGTGAGCTCCTTCAACTCGTCCACGTTCTCCAGTTCGAGGCCGAGGTAATAGATGATCAACCAGCGCTGTCGATCATTGATTCCGAAATGGTTGATTTCTCGGACAATCTCGTGTGCCACCTTGTTATCGGCAGCTAACTTCTCAGATTCTAACTGACCGTATATCTCTGACATTTTTACTCCGATGGTACAGCGACATCTTCTCGAGAGAATGATTCCACCTTGAAGAAGGTCTCGCTCATAATCCTAACATATTTTCCTTGTTTCGTGCCTGCTTCTTCTTCTTGAGCAAGGATAACGAAATTTCCCCACTGTTTATTCTCCAATATGAACTGAGCTTGCTCCCATGTTGCTAAATCAACATTATTTCTCTCAAGTATGTCTGAAAGATTATGTGGAAGTGAAAGTTTAATGTCTTCTATTTTAACAATAGAAGACATTGCTTCTTTTCCGGGAATTATATCTGAAGTACATACATCTATGACTTTATGAACAATACCGCAGTTATTGCACTGAGAATATTTTATTCTCACCGTATCGTCATCATTAACTACAGAAAATACAATGAAGTGATGGGCAGGTGGGCTTGATAAGCCTTTGTATTGAGGTAAAACACACCTGCATTTAACAAGGTGTCTGTAGCCTTTCATTACAAATACTTCTTTATCATTGTCTGATAGAAAGGAAGAGTCTTTTGAAAGGACTCATCCAGAGACAAAGTAACTAAGCTAATCAGTTTTTCAACTTGATCATTGCTTAATTCTAAGTCTTTGTTTCTCATCATAGTGAGAAAATTTGACACAAAAGTGTCTTTTGCACTGTCTATCAGTATTCTAGAGTCTCTTGAAATCTTATCAACGATGTTCATAAAATTTATATACACAAGAGAGAGCTAAAGTAAAAATCTTACAGAAGATTCAAAGTTTTTCTGAAAAGAATCATAAAATTTCTTTGCATTTTCTTCAGGATTGAATGTGTTATTCATGATTGAAGAAATGATTCTGATCCCTTCATCTATCTGACTAGATCTATAAAAAAAATCCATATCATCTGGTATGCAGATGTTGATACACTCAGAAGATAATGATTTTATCCTATTAGAGAGGATATCAGATAATTCTGGTCTTTCTTTAGATTTTCTTATCAACTCATCTACGTGTCTTTTGACTGAAGATGAAAAATTAGAATTTCCGCTAAAAGACTTTTCCGTTAAAATACAAGTATTTAGTTCTCCTAATAACTCCGGATTTAGCGATGATATTAAATTTCCTTTTGTAGTAGAGATTACATCTGCTCCGGAAACTGTCGCTACGTCCACAATAGTGTTAACTTCATCAAGATCAAAAGCAGTCTTGTAGGGATATACCTGTATTGTCTTTCTATCATTGTTGACTTTTAGTGTATTGAGAACGTCATTTGACAATCCTCTGACTAGAAGAAGACAAGGAATTTTAGTCTCTGACAGGAAACTTAAAAGATGATGTATTTCAGATACATTTTCTATGTATCCATCGATACATGCCACTTTCAATCTTGGAATCTCTTGTGTTTGAATCTTAAGAAGAGAATTTAATAAAAAGTGGTAACCTTTTACTAGCTCTAGATAAGAAGAAGTTGAAGTAGATTTCTTTAAAAAGATTCTAGAGCTAGATGAGGCAAGATTCAAAGAGTCTTTTAGCAAATTTTCTACTAAAGAAGCATACCCAAAACTTTCAATTAATCTAATGACTTCTTTTTTAGACTTTGTTGAATGAAAGCCCACTCTATTTTTCTTACCACAGAAAAGTTCTAGAAATAGAACTCCCGAACTGGGACAATTCATTTCAGCTTGAAATGCATAAGAAAGAACACTTTCTAATTGAATTTTTACTTCATATTCTTTTGGATTTAAGGAAGCTAAATGCTGTAATCTTCTTCTAGTTCTTATCGAGTTAGAAGAATTCTCCAGTGAAAGATTGACTTCAAGATTTTCTTCTATTAGTTTTTTTACTTTTTCTAATGATTCTTGATTTGTCACAAGTTAATCGTAACACCAAGAATCAAATTTGGTCAACTAAATTTTTTTTGAAACCAATCAAGTGCAAAAGTAACTGCTGCGCCACCTACAGCAACAATTATCCACCTAAAAAACGACCAAGCTGTATCTTTGCTCTTCGTAAGAGACTCGACATTATTTTCAAGAATAGTAATTTTTTTAGTTGCTAGTTCAACTGCTTTGTCGTCTTTCAGATCTTCTTTTTCTGCATGAATTTTCCATACTTGAAGTTCTGTAATTTTTTGCTTGACATCATTCACTTCGTTGGTATTATTAAGTCTGTACTCAGACAATTTTGAAAAAATACCATCTTGAGGATCGTAGATTGCTTCGTGAATCTTGTCTACTTTAGATACTAGATTTCCTTGACTTTGTTCAATTTTATCTATCTTGAACAAAAGTGTATCAAATCCCCCGTTAAGAGCGGTACTGTCTGCAAGCTTCTTTTGTATTTCACTCAAAGTTTGTCTCTGATTTTCTGGAGAGTTTGATGTAAATGCGTTTCTATTCGGTGATTTTTTCTTCATATACATTTCTCCCTAGCTCAGTACTTTCTTAAGAGTTAAATAGAAATAAATTTAGAAATTTGAGAAATGAAATTATGAATTTTAAAGAACAGATCTTTGTAAATCCAAAAAATTTAATCAGAGAAGATACAGATATTATTTTTGTAGCTGATTTATTTGAATCTGATTATGCTGGGGGAGCCGAGATGACCTCAGAAGCTTTGATAGAAAGTTCTCCACTTAATATTCAAAAAATCTACTCAAAAGATGTAAATCTTTCTGTTCTGAACAATGGTGTAAAAAAACACTGGGTTTTTGGAAATTTTTCGGGACTTAACCCAGAACTTATTCCAAGCATCGTGGCAAATATCAAGTATTCAGTTCTTGAATACGACTACAAGTTTTGCAAGTATAGATCCCCAGAAAAGCACTTGGCTCTTGAAGGAAGTAATTGTAATTGTCACAACAATATAAACGGTAATATAATCTCTTCTTTCTACTACGGAGCTCAGTCTCTTTGGTGGATGTCTGAAAAACAGAAGAATCTTTATCTTTCTCTTTTTCCTTTTTTGAATGAAAAAGATAGCACAGTTCTATCTTCTGTATTTTCAAAGAAAACTCTTGCGTCTTTAAGAGTCCTAAGAGAAACTCTTAAGAATGATCCTAAGCGTGGATGGTTGGTTCTTGGTTCTCAATCCTGGGTAAAAGGATTCGAAGCTGCCAAAAAGTGGTGCGAAGACAATAGCAAACCTTACGAAGTCGTATGGAACGTTCCCTATGAGCAGCTTTTAGCCAAGATGGCAGCAGCTGAAGGTTTTGTATACTTGCCAGCCGGAGGAGACACATGCCCACGAATGGTGATAGAGGCGAAACTTTTGGGATGTAATCTACACATCAACGACAACGTCCAGCACAAAGACGAAGAGTGGTTCAATACTGACGATTTAAATTCGATCGAAGAGTATCTTACCAGTGCTACAGACGTTTTTTGGAACTCGATAAGGAACATCATCAACAAGAAGCCCACGATAAGTGGTTACATAACAACTTACAATTGTGAGAAACAAGGTTATCCCTATGTTCAGTCAATCAAATCTATGCTAAATTTTTGCGATGAAGTTTGCGTAGTGGATGGAGGTTCAACAGATGGAACATGGGAAAAACTGACAGATCTTTGCGAGAATCACAATAACAAGAAAATTGTAATCAAGCAAATAAAAAGAAACTGGGAAGACCCAAGATTTGCCATATTTGACGGTATGCAAAAAGCAGAAGCAAGAGCTTTGTGTACTTCTGATTTTTGTTGGCAAATGGATTCAGATGAAGTTGTTCATGAAGACGATGCTAAAAAGATAATTGATTTATGTTCGAAATTCCCACCTGGTGTTGAACTGATATCGCTTCCGGTCATAGAGTACTGGGGAGGTCCTAATAAAATTAGGATCGATATTCAACCATGGAAGTGGAGGCTAAGTAGAAACTTATCCCACATAACCCACGGAATACCTTCTTATCTTAGAAAAGAAGACGAGAAGGGTATATATGCGCTTCCTGGTACTGATGGATGCGATATGATTCATAAGCAGACAGGAATTCCAATTCAGCACCTAACTTTTCATACAAACGAATCAGAGAGAGTAAGAATCGCTGCTCTCGCTGGTAACAAAGAAGCCCTAGATGTGTATGAAAAGTGGTTCAATCAGATTGTACAAAATATTCCTGGAGTTCACCATTATTCTTGGTACAACATGTCAAGAAAGATGAGACTTTACAGAGACTACTGGACTAGACACTGGAATTCTCTCTTTAACGGGTCTCTAGAAGACAATGAAAAAACAAATATGATGTTTGATGTTCCTTGGTCTCAAGTCACAGAAGAAATGATAGAAACCAGAGCAAAAGAACTATCAGAAAAAACTGGTGGCTGGATTTGGCATCAGAAGTGGAATGGATCGAATACGCCTCACATTCAAGTTAATAGACCTGAACCAGGAGTAATGTCTGAGACATGAAAAACAAATTTGTTTTTGTAATACCTTACTATAACTGCAAAGAAGACATAGAAAAGACAATATTTTCTATGTTGTCTCAGAGCTATGATAACTGGCGTGCTATTTTAATCAATGATCTATCCACAGATGGAACAGATTTGTTAGTAAAAGAAACGTGCAATAGCTTGCCTGAAATCCTAAAAAGAAAATTTCTTTTGGTGAACAATAAAGAAAAGCACGGAGAAGTAAGAAATACTTTAGAATCAATTAAGTCAATAGATGATAGAGAAATTGTCTGTAGACTTGACGGAGGAGACTGGTTAACCGAAAATGACCTTCTTTATATTTTAGATCAAGTATACCAAGATGAAAATGTCGCCGTGGCATGGACTGCACATAGATGGAGCTATACGACTCAAAACATTTCTGGTCCACTTAATCTTAGAAATAATCAAACAGTCTACCAGCACCCATGGGTATCAAGTCATCTAAAGACTTTTAGATGCGGACAATTAAAGAAAGTACCTGACAAAAATTTTAGAGATGAGACTGGTGATTACATCATGATAGCATGTGATCAAGCTATATTTTTGCCAATGATGCATTTATCACTAAGCGAAGGTAAAAAATTACAATTTGTACCTGTTGTTGGCTACCATTACAATATAGATCTTTCCAATAAAAATCTGTTTCTTAGCGAAAGATCCATAAGACAAAAAATGTCTGCAGAGACTATTCGATCAAGAGGATTTATATCTTGAAAATAATTCTTGACAATGTCAATTTAAATTCTCTTTCGGGTCCAAATTCATTTGGAAGAAGACTAAAGAGTGAAATTGAAAGATCGAATCTTCATAAATTTGTAGAAAAAGAACCTGCAGACGTTCAACTTTCTTTTATAAGTGCAACAGCCAAAGTAGCGCCCTTGGCGCTAAGATTGGATGGTATATACTTCAATACCAGACAAGATTGGCAGTCTAATAATTCATTGATTAAAAAGTCATTTGATTCTGCAGACATTGTTATCTATCAGTCAAAATTTAACAAAGAACTAACTGAAAGATATTTCTCAACATCGAAAAATTCTGTCATAATAGGAAATGGAACTTCATTAGAAGAGATAGAAAAAATACCTACTAATAACTCTAGTATTCTTGATCAATTTTCAGAGATTTGGGCATGCTCTTCTTCCTGGAGACCTCACAAGAGACTAAGAGAAAACATCAGATATTTTTTTGAAAAATCTCCTAAAGATGCTTGTCTAGTAATAATCGGAGAAAATCCTGACCATCTCGTAAAAGATGCTAGAGTATTTTACACAGGGCAGATTTCTTGGGAGAGCTGTATTTCTCTATATAAAAGAGCAAAAGTTTTTATTCACCTCGCTTTTTTAGATCATTGTCCAAATGTAGTCGTTGATGCTCGAGCATCCGGTTGTGAAATAGTAGTTTCATCTTCTGGTGGTACAAAAGAAATATCTGGTTTTGGATCTACCATAATAAAAGATATAGACTGGGACTTTAAACCAATTGACCTTTATTCCCCGCCAGATCTTAATTTTTTAGAAACTTATAAAAATAATATAGAGTCTAATATAGACATAACACAAGTTTCTAAAAAATACTTGAATGCACTAGAGGAGATAGCTCTAACATGAGAGGAATAATTCTTGCTGGAGGTACTGGAAGTAGACTCTATCCGCTGACCAAAGTTACAAATAAATGTCTACTTCCAGTAGGAAGAGAGCCGATGATTTTTAGAATGATAGATCTTTTAAAAAGATCCAATATAACTGACATTATGATTATAACTGGTCTGGAACACATGGGTCAAGTCGTTTCAGTCCTCGGTTCAGGATCGGACTTGGGGTGTTCTATAACATATAGAGTTCAAGACGTCGCAGACGGAATTGCGGCTGCACTAAAATTATGCAGAGATTTTGTGAGAGACGATAAATTCGTTGTATTACTTGGAGACAATATTTTTAGTGATCACGAGCAAATCAAAGGATTCTTAAAAGAATTTGAATCATCTAGTGGAAGATATAGGCTTTTTGGAAAAAAAGTCAAAGATCCCGAAAGATTCGGAGTACCAGTATATAAAGATGGAATTGTAGTCGACATTGTTGAAAAACCAAAATTTCCTCCCACAAACATCGCGATAGTAGGTCTGTATTGCTATAGTCCTGAAGTCTTTCCAGTGATAGACAGTTTAAAAATTTCAGGAAGAGGTGAATATGAGATAAGCGATGTCAATTCCTGGCTTGTTAAAAATAGTATCGGCGATGTCGTAGAATTAAAGTGTGAGTGGATAGACGCAGGAACACATGAGTCTTATAAAAGAGCTAACGAAACAGTTTGGAGACTAAAGTGAAAGCAATAATTGGTTCTGGAAAAGTTTCTAACATAATAAAAGAAGACAGCGACGTAGTTTTTTCCCATAGAGAAATAGAGATAAAAGATATTGAATCAGTAAGAAAGTGTCTTTCTTCTATTCCTAAAGGAACTACAGTTATTAACACTGCTGCAAAAATAAATTTGGAGTGGTGCGAAGAAAATGAAGATGAGTGCTATGAAGTAAATGTAGTAGGAGCTCTTAATGTCGCGAAGGTTTGTAGAGATCTCGGTCTTCACCTGTTTCACTTGAGTAGCGGATGTATTTTTGATGGAATGGAGACGGGAAGAGCTTATGACGAGAATGATAAGCCCAACCCATCTGCATGGTATACAAAGTGCAAAGCACAAGCAGACGATCTTATAATGAATCTTGGATATGAAAAAATAACAATCGGTAGACCAAGACAGCTGGTCTCTTCGGTACCAAATCCAACAAACATGCTAACAAAATTTGCTTCTTTGAAGTCAGGAAATTTTATTGATGTTCCTAATAGTATGACATGTATAGAAGACATGAAAGACATGATTAACCACCTGATAGAGGGTAATCATTATGGCATATTTAATCTTGCAAATTCCGGAACTGTAACTCCTTACAAAATAGCTAAAAGAGTAAAGAGGACAATAAGCCCAGACCTTGAAGTCAAAAAGATTGACTATAGTTCTTATTTGAAAACTTTAAAAGTAAAAAGAGTAAATACTATTTTGAGTCTTGAAAAGATAACGTCTACAGGTTACATTCCGAGGAACTCAGAAGTTGCTCTTGATTGGTGTCTTGAAAATTACGGAAAATAAATGAGAGTTATCATAACGGGTGGAGCTGGATTTATTGGCAGTCATGCTGTAAGACACTTCGTAGAATCTGGTGATGATGTTCTCAATGTTGATAAGTTGACCTACGCTTCAAATTTAGAAACAACTAAACTTTCAAAGTTTGTCAATCTTGATATTAAAGACACAAAATCTCTGTTAGAAGAAGTAGAAAAATTTTGTCCCGACGTAATTGTTAATTTTGCCGCAGAGACACATGTTGATAATTCAATAAACGATTGCAATCCTTTTATTGAATCCAATATTTTTGGAACTACTTCCGTACTAAAAGTATGTAAGGAACTAAAAATTAAACTTCTTCATATATCAACAGACGAAGTATATGGTCCTGCATCTTCTAATACATTCACAGAAGATTCTATACTAAATCCAATGAATCCTTATTCTGTTACAAAAGCTGCAGCAGATCTAATGATCAAGTCCTGGTGGAATACTTTTGGAATTGACTATATTATAGTTAGACCTTCCAACAATTACGGCCCAGGTCAATACAAAGAAAAGCTAATTCCTAAGTTTCTTGATTGTATAGAAAATTCAAAAAAATTTCCCCTATATGGAGCAGGAGACCAGGAAAGAGAATGGACTTACGTTGAAGACACTGCAAAAATTGTAAGATCTATTCTAAATAAAGAATCTGTTGTCTGGAATAACACGTATAACTTGAGCTCCGGCATCTCTTTGAAGAATATCGAAGTATTAAGAAAAGTTCTTAACGCTTACAACAAAAAGAAAGACAAAACTATTAAATTTGAAGATATTGTAGTTACTTCACAAGATAGACCAGGACATGACAAACGGTACAGCATATCTTCAAAAAAGCTTTCAAGAATAATAAAAACTAATTACACATCTTTTGATGACGGACTTGAAAAAACAATAAATGGAATGACAAATGAATAAGCAAATTCACGATTCTTTATCTAAGCTACTTGTTTCTAAGCTAGAGTCCTACAAAGAGAGTAATTTAAATTCTTCTACGTGTATTCAAATTTATACAGATATCTTCAATTGTCTAGTAGACGTATTTCAAGAGTCAAACATTCCCATTTCTAATGAAGGTGTTAATCTAATAGCACAGATGTATTATGATTCCGTAAACATAAACGGAAGAGAAGAACTAGATCCAAACATCTTTGACAAGAGAGCAAAGCTTGAAAATATTACAACCAAAGAATTGGCGATGCTAGCAACGATGTTTAATGGTACTGCTTTTTCTCCAATATTTGTTCACGAAATTAAGAAGAGGTCTTGATGAAAAAGGCATTTATAACAGGTGTGACAGGTCAAGATGGAAGCTATCTTGTAGATCTTTTAATAGACAAAGGATACGAAGTACATGGTCTTATAAGACAGTCAACACAATTCACACCAGATAGGTGGGGTCATCTCAAGAATGCTATGTTGACCAACAAGCTAGTTGTCCACCACGGAGATTTAATGGACGCGTCTGGTATGAGAGGACTGCTAGAAGACATAGGGCCTGATGAAGTTTATAATCTTGCAGCTCAAAGTCACGTAGGTCTTTCTTTCGATCAGCCTGTTAATACTTCTGAAGTAACTGCTTTAGGTGCACTTAATCTTCTCGACGCAATTAGAAGATCAAAAATTAATTGTAAATTTTATCAAGCATCATCCAGCGAAATGTTTGGCAAAGTGAGAGAAACTCCACAAAATGAATCTACGCCGTTCTACCCTAGAAGCCCATATGGATGTGCAAAGGTGTATGCCCATTACATCACCCAGAACTATAGAGAATCATATGGAATATTTGCATGTAGCGGAATTCTTTTTAATCATGAGTCTGAGCGCAGAGGAGAAAATTTCGTCACAAGAAAGATAACGAGGGCTGTTGGAAGAATTAAGGAAGGTCTTCAGGAAGATCTTAAGCTGGGAAATACTTCTGCCATGAGAGACTGGGGTTATGCTCCTGAATATGTGGAAGCAATGTGGCGAATGTTACAGCATGAATCTCCTGAAGATTTTGTGATTGGAACAGGAGTGCAGCATTCTGTTCATGATTTTGTGAATGCAGCATTTGAAGCTGCTCAACTTGATCCTAAAAAATATTTAAAGATAGACGAGAAATTCATGAGGCCTTCAGAAGTTGATACTCTGACAGGCGACTACAACAAAGCAAAAACTTTACTTGGGTGGTCTCCCAAAGTTGATTTTAAGTCTTTGGTCACTAAAATGGTAGTTCATGACATTGAACTTGCAAAAAGAGAAAAGGCTTCACTTGGTCTATGAACAAAGTATTTCTACTTAGACCATCAGAAGACTGGATAGTAGACAGGCTTGTTGATGAGTGGTATCAAGATAATTTTGATATTAGCACAAACAACATAGTTGAAGCTGATGTAGTCTGGTTGATGGCAAGTTGGTGTTATAACAATATACCCAGAAATTTCTTGACAAAAAAGAAGGTTATAACTACGATACATCATATCGTAGAAGATAAATTTAACAACAATAAGCTTAAAGAATTTCTAGATAGAGATTCTTTGACATCAGTTTACCACGTTCCAAATTTTAGAACAGAAAAATTTGTAAAAAATATAACAGATAAACCTGTTCATGTAATTCCTTATTGGGCAAATCAAAAAATTTGGAAAAGGACAGGAGATAAGAAAGATCTTAGAGCAAAGCATGGACTGCCTGTCGATAGTTTCTGCGTGGGATCATTTCAAAGAGATACGGAAGGTTCCGATCTTTTGTCTCCAAAGTTAGAAAAAGGCCCAGATCTTCTAGTTGACTATCTAGAGAAGATAAAAAGAGATGATCTTCATGTTGTCCTTGCAGGTTGGCGTAGACAATATGTCATTAATAAGCTGATGGACTTAAACATCAATTACACATATTTTGATAGACCATCTCAGAATGTCTTGAACGAGCTATATCAATGCCTTGATCTATACCCTGTTACATCTAGGTGTGAAGGCGGTCCACAGTCTTTGATAGAATGCGGTCTTCTCAATATACCGGTCGTATCCAGGCCCGTAGGAATCGCTGAGATTGTTCTTGAAAAAGATTCAATATCAGAAGATGTTTCCAAAGCAATTTCTCAAGTTCCTAACGTAGATCTTCTAAAGATTCCATCGGGTTATTCATCTTATAGAAATTTAATATTATCTCTCTAGGATGAAAATAACCCACATTAAAGAAAAACTATCTCAACTTGGCTGCCCTGTTGATTCTCTGTCTTTGGGAGATTTTGACACAATAGGAGAATTTACAGCAAAAAAAACTAGATCTCCTGGATCTGACCTTTACAAGAAGGTAGGCTGTTTTTATAGACCCAATTACGAAAGAGGCATGCTAATTCATGCACTAATAAAAAAGTATAACGTAAGTTCATATCTTGAGGTAGGGTTTGGTAGAGGATATTCCGCCTTTTGTGCCGTTAAAGCGATGGAAGAAGCTGGTATTGATGGCAAGGTAACTACAATAGATCCAAACTTTGACAAGAATCACATACAAAATCTATTAAAGATATTTCCTTCAAGCTGGTTTCAAAGAATAAACTTTGTTCAAGAAAAATCAGAAATTGCTCTTAAAAATATTGGCAATTTTGACATGATATACATTGATGGAGATCACACTTACGAAGGTGTAAAGAAAGACTGGGATTTATGTAAAGATAAATGGCAAAAAGTTCTTCTCTTTGACGATTATCACATGCCTTCAAAAGTTCAAAAAGACATAGAGTGTTCAAAATTAATCAATGAAATTGAAGATGAATCTAAAGAACTCATAATCATGGATAGGAGAATTTTCTTTGACGATAGAAGGCTTTCTGATGAAGAAATAGATTACGGTCAGGTTCTACTAACCCGGTTTTAATAACATGAAAAAGCTATACGTTTTTAATTCTCCATCTTACGTAATGGACCACCCAAGCCACACTTGTGGACAAGTGCTAAACTCAGACCCACTTTCTGAGCATTACACATACATGTATTATAACTTTATTAAGTTTGGACTTGTAGATCAGGTAGTCATTTTTCCAAGAAAAGGACCCCACGACAATCACAGAGATGAAATTATAGACAAGATAGAAGTAGAAAAAGGAAAATTTATTGTCAATAATTGGGATAGAGAAAATATGATAAAAATTATTAACTCTGATCCTGGATCTTATGGTTATTGTTTTAGCGAATATGAAACATGCAGGGAATTAAAAGACATATTCGTTATGTTCAATCCAGTTATTCTTGGTACTAATTCTAGAAATTGTCTTGACAAGAAATACCACCATTACGCTATCTTGGAAGGAATTTCTCATCAAGCAAAATTTAAAACAGTCCCGGCAGATATTCCCATAGGAATATCGAGAACAACTTGCAAGAAATTTACAGAACTAGACGTAGACAAAATTCAAAAGACAGAAAAAGTCTACGACTGGATAATGATTTCTTCTTTCGATCCAAGAAAAAGACAAGTTGAATTCTTAAGAATGTTGTCAAGAGATCCAAGATTTAAAAACTTAAAGGGCTGCATAGCAGGAAGAAACCCTGACAATAAAGGATATCTCAATAATGGACACCACGTCCTTAAAGAAGTCAAAAATATAGCTTCAAATGTAGACATATACTTTAATACAAACGATGAGCTAAAGATCGAATTACTCTCAAAGAGCAAGATTTTTGTAAATACCGCCGAGTTTGAATATGGACCGAGGGCAATGATAGAGGCCATTCAAGCAGGAGTACCAATTTTTACTATGCCTCATATTGGTGTTTCGGACCTAGTAACACCAGGTAAAAACGGTGAGACAATTCAAAGAATGGAAGATGTCTCAAAATTTTATGAAATGCTAGACAAGTATAATGCTGGCGAGTATCTAACTTCCGCCAAGCATGTATCTCAGTCTATCAAGCCCGAATTCATATACCCAGAGCTGGTAAAAGACATAAAAGAAAAGAGTAAAATTTTTAATGAAAATCTATTTTAACAGAAGACCTAATCCTGGACCTTGGGGTGGAGGATCTAAAGTTCTTTCTGCGATAGTGGAAGAAGCTCAAAGAAGGAAACATCAAGTTTTCTTCGAAGAAGAGCTACATAAATCTAATTCATTTGACATTTATTTTTGTTTGGATCCAAGATCTACTCAGCATGTCTCTTACATGGACATGCTCTTAAAGAGAAGAAATAATAGTAATTCTAAAATTGTTCAAAGAATAGGTGATCTTGGAACACATGGCAAGCCTGAGCTTTTTGACATAGTTTCCCAGACTGCTAGACTTTCTGACGTACTGATATATCCGAGCTTCTGGGCTAAGAATTACCTTGGTCTAAATCATAAGAACGACAAGGTCATAGCAAATGCTCCTCTGAAAGATTTCTTTCTCAATACAAATAAACTTCAGTTTTCCAATACTATAAAGATAGTGTCTCATCACTGGTCCAACAACCAGATGAAAGGATTTGACTTATACCAAGAATTAGATGAATTTTGTATAAATAGCAAGGGTGAATACAGTTTTCTTTTCGTAGGAAGAAAACCTGAAGGAGTTAATCTAACAAATTACCTCGGACCCCAAGATACGCAAAGTCTTTCAAGAATTTTACCTGAAAATCATCTTTATATAACTGCATCTAAGAAAGAGGCAGGAGCGAATCACGTACTAGAAGCTATGGCTGCAGGTCTTCCTGTTCTTTACCATTGTGAAGGAGGAAGTATTAATGAATATTGTCAAAATAATGGAATGAGTTACAATAACTTTGAGAATCTAAAAGATATACTAAAAAATAAAAAGACAGAGTTTGAAAATCTCTACAAGGAATCTTGTTACGTAAGAAATTCTCACGATATGTCAAAAGAATACTTAGATTTCTTGGAGGAAATTGCATGAAGGTTAACATAAGCATAGATGATGTCTCACCTCATCCCTTGTCTTCAATAAAAGTTTTAGATTCCTGCTTTGAATTAATAGAAAAATTTCCCAATATTAAGTTTACACTTTTTATTCCTATCGCCTATTGGCGAACAATAAAAAGAGAAACTATATCCGACAGACCCTTGGTTATTTCTGACTATCAAGATTTTATTTTCTTTATCAATAGCCTACCTGAAAAAAATTTCGAGATTTGCTATCACGGATTATTTCATGGAATACCGGGGAAATCAGATAATGATGAATTTCAATACTTGACATACGATCAGGCCATTGAAAAATTCAATACAATGTTTTCAATTGTATCTCAATCAGGTCTAGAGAGTAAGTTTAAAAAGATTTTCAGGCCACCAGCATGGAGAATGTCTCCTAGTGCTATAAAAGCTGCGGCAGACGTTGGAATTAAGACACTTGCTCTTTCAAAAAAAGACTATGCAAAAGAGACTTACGCAAAAGAAGACGAATCCTTCAATAAGGTAGTCTATTACGACATAAGTCCACCCTTCGAGCCCCTACCAGAAACTTATGAAAGAGAAGCTCTTGAAATAGTTTACCATGCGTGCGAATGGGACAAAAGTTATTTGAGTAAAAACATGAAGGAAGATCTTCAAAATTGGATCCTGAGAAAAGAAGAAAGTATACAATTTTGTTTTATTGAAGAATTATAAAAAAATGAGTCAATATGAGATAACAGTAGTGTCAGCTACGTACAAAACTCCCGATCTCCTAGAGATTATGATCAAGAGTTTTAAGAAATTCTTAACAAAAGACTTCTCTTTAAAGTTTATAGTGATAGAAAATTCTGATTTTAATTTGGAGAAATTTTCTTCTGAAGACTGTTTAGTCTTAAAAAATCCTACTAATTTAAAAAATTCAGATGCTCACGCCGAAGCGCTAGAAATTTCTAAGTCTCACATTAATACCAATTATGTTTTTACTTGTCACAGCGATACGTGCGTTGTATCTAGCAGCTTTTTCGATGAATTAAAAAGATGTATAGAAGATAACGTCTTTTTAGCAGGAGTCTGTGAAGACAAAGCTGACAATAGAGTAAATGCCTTGCACAGTTCAGGTCTTTTTGTTGAATCTTCTTTATTTAAATCTACTTCTCTTTTTCCTGTATACCCGCACATCGACTCCGCAGACCTTTTGACAGTCTATTGTAGAGAAAACGGTCTAAAAACTCGTTTATTTAGAAATACCTACAACGACTCTTCACTTGTTGACATTTGCAATTCTCCCTTTAGAGAACTTGGAAAAGACTGCGGGATGGATAGGTGTCTTGACTCTTCTAATAAGGTAATGTTTATTCATCAAGGAAGAGGAACGCCAAAATACGATAATTCTTATTCAAATGACAAGAAAATATCTTTTTCTAAGTGGAAACAAATCTGTGACAACATTCTGAACGGCTAATTTAATGAGTAAAAAACTTTCATATTCTGAAATAGTTTCTTTTAGATCAAAAGTATCTGAAAAATTTCCAAAGCCTATTAGAAAGCCTAGAATGTGGAAGGATTATCCCACTACGGGACCCGTACTCAATTTTGGATCAGGAAAAAAAGACGGAGCTCACAATTTAGAATTACTTCATTACTATCAGGAAGTATTTTGTTGTGATTCTGATCCAAATTCAGGAGCAGATTTTTCTTCAATTGAAGAAGTTGACTCAAAATTTAGTCTAATAATCGCTGAACACGTTTTAGAGCATGTTGAAACTAATTATTTTGTTCATGAATTATCTAAAAGATTCTATGATTTGCTTTTAGATGACGGGAAATTAATAATAACAGTTCCTAACATGTATTGCTATGGAGTCTTCTTTTCTGATTTTGATCATAAGAATATTTGCGGCCATTTAGACATGGCGTGCATTATGTGTGCAAGAAATTTACAAATAAGCGACTATTTCTTGTGGTCAAAAATTAAGTACATGAATCTTCAGAATAATTTTTCAGATACTGAAAAATTTATAGAATCTTTTATAGAAAAACATTACGGTTTACAGACGGACAGGTATGTAACGTTGGTGTTTCAAAAAAATGGGTAAATCAGATTTCTTAATATTTCAAGACTATCTAGACATTTTGGGAGAAGTCAATAATCCCAATGTAGAATCCGTTGCATTTTTAGGATTTTCTTCTGAAAACGAACTAACAAGAAGAATTTTTGGAAAAATAAGACACTTTTACGATATAAGTCTTGGAAATTGGGATGTTAATACAAACTATTCTTTGAAAGAAGAATACGACTTAATCATATGTACAAGATGCGCATATTTCTGTAAGATTCCCGATAAATTACTCCTTGAATGTCAGAAAAAGCTAAAAGCAAACGGTCATCTTTTAATGGACTGGGGACTGGGTGATCATTGGAGATTTAGCAACTATAAAGTAGGGTGGGTAAGAAACGGAGAGCATGAAAATGCATACTCAAAAGACAACTTTCTGTATTCCTGCTTTTGGAGAGACAGTCTAGTAAAAGACGAACAGGTAAAGCTCTTCTGGCAGAATGTTTTGTCCATGAAAAACTCTCCCTACAGTTCAAAAGACGATCTAGCACAGGTAATAAAATCAGAAGTACCTGTATTAATTGACTACAAGACAAAAGAACTAAGAACCAGATTTCTATGGCCAGAAAAACCGCAGCTTTATATCATTACACTTGTAGATAAGTACTAAAATGACAAATTTATACAGCACGATATCTGAAGATATTCAAAAGTCAAGAGAGACAGTTAGAAATATGGGTCTCTCTGTTGGAGACAACGTATTCACAATATGCTACGCTCTTGAAAAAACAAAAAATTTAAAAGGGTCTTACGTTGAATGCGGTGTTTTTAAGGGAACCACTCTTTTAACTGCAAATGAATTTTGTAGACTAAGAAAGATAGATAGGAATTTTATCGGTTGTGACACTTTTTCAGGTTTTCCTGAGACAGAAGAAGTCAACAACAACGACAAGCCTGAGATGTTTGAAAAGCTACACAGCGAAGGAAGAATAACAAAAAATCACTATGAATTAAGCAAGAAAAGGCTAGTTTCTTTATCTAATCAAGAGCACCTTTCGACTGAGTATTTTGCAAATACTGAAAGTCTAGTGTTTTCTGAGTCTTCAAACAGGAATATAAGATTAATAAAAGGTAAATTTTCAGACACGCTGCCTTTTTTAAAAGAAGAAATAGCTGTTCTTCATATTGACTGTGATCTGTACGATCCTTATAAAATTTGCCTGGAAACTCAATTTTGCAACGTTGCCAAAGGCGGAATAATAGTTCTAGACGAATATTACTCCTTAAAGTACCCAGGAGCTAGAATAGCCGTAGATGAATTCCTCAAATCTTTAAATTCTAATACCTATGAATTAAAAATGCATCTAACAGGCGATTTTGAGAGATGGTTCATAGTAAAGAAGTAAAAAAAGTAGCTGTTCTACTAGGAGATTTTTTCTGGAGTAGCATTCCTTACGACGGAATTGAGCTTTTAGATAGACTAAAATCTCAAGGCATAGAAGCAGATCTCCTAATGTTTGAGAAAGACATTAGATTAAATAAAAAATTTGGAGACAAGGAAAGGTATAGATTTTCTACAGATATCTTTTCCAAGAATGACTCTTTGGTTGTTTTGAAAGACTGGGAAGATCTTTATAAGTGTAGCAAAAATTACAGATTAATTCTTTCCTCTGTTCACATCGCTCCAAAGACCAGGTATCCACACGAAATAAAAAGAAGCTTGAAATGCCCAGTTGCTTGCTGGGACATAGGAGGCGCGGACATCTTGACAAATGCTCCCCATTTTTCAACCTTTTACTTCGTAAAAGGAAAAATTTGGAAAAATTGGCTAGGTAACTTGGGGATAAATAAAGACAACATATTTGTCACAGGATCTCCCCATTACGATCCCTACGCAATTACCAAAGATATTAGTCTTTTCGAAAAAAAGTATCAGCTAGAGAATAAAAGAAAAATACTGGTGTGTCCCTCCAATCCAGGATCACACAAGATTCAATTCAATGAAAATATTGAAATCTTAAAAAGAATTGTAGAAGCATCAAAAGAGATAGATGCCAAAGTCATGGTAAAGACATATCCCAATGACTATCTTTTCTATGATAGTGATGAAAAGTATACAGGAGTTTATAGACGTACTTTCTCTGACGTTCCTCAATATGAACTAATAAGGTCTATGTTTCCTGAGATAATAATACTGGAGAGTCAAGATCACTTTGAAGCTATTTCTCACTGCGATTCTTTGTTTAACATGTCTGGTTCTCACGTTTCTTGGGAAACTCATTTTACAAAAAATCAGTCCTATACTTCAAATCATTCAGACAAACCTTACTATAAGTCTGTCAATTATCTAAAAGGTATTGTCTATCCGGATGACATTTATAACAAAGAGATTAAGTCAATTCAAGACGTCTTTAAGTTTGAAAAAGTTCACAAAGAAGAAAATGATTACTTTGAAAGAACTGAATCAATCCAAAAAATAGTTGAAATAGTAAAAGATATGCTGTATAATGACAAAATATGAAATTAAGCATTATATCAGAGATAGGAATTAATCATAACGGTGATTTTAGATTAATAGAAGAGCTGGTAAGGCAATCGAAATCTGGTGGTGCAGATTTCGCAAAGTTTCAACTATACGATTCTGTTAGAGTCTTTGGTGATGAATCAAGAAAGAAGAATGAATTTACTTTTAATCAAGTAAAAGACATCAAAGACATCTGTGACACATACGGTATTGAATTTTTTGCATCTGTTTTTGATGAAGAAAAATTACAGTGGTGTCTAGATCTAAACGTCAAAAACTTTAAAGTGGCAAGTAGAACACTTGTTAAAGAGCCTGATTTATTTGAAAAAATAATAAAAACAGGAATCAATTCCTATGTTTCTCTTGGCATGTGGAAAGAAGATTTATTACTTTCTACACTTCCGAACGTGTTTTATTTTAACTGTATTTCAAAATATCCGACAAGCATAAATTATCTTTCAGAGCACCAATACTATTCTTACGACAATAGAGTAGTTGGGTTAAGTGACCACGGATATGGAATATCCAATTGTTTGTATCACATAGCGCTCGGTGCAAATGTGATAGAAAAGCACTTTACTTTGAACAAATCTTCACAAGGAAATGATCACATAGGTTCTATGGATTTAAAAGAGCTATGCGATCTCAGACGAATGGGAGATGAGATCTTAATTTGTAGAAACAAGACCAAAGAATTAAAGAGGATTCCATGAAAATACTCGGAGTTATTCTGGCTAGGGGTGGATCAAAAGGCATACCAAAAAAGAATATTAAGCTACTTGAAGGAAAGCCTTTGATAGGCTATACGATTGAGGCTGCTTTAAAGACAGGACTTTTTGAAGACTTTGTTGTAAGTACAGATTCCAAAGAAATTGCAGAAGTTGCAAAGTCTTTTGGAGCAAGTGTTCCCTTCGTTAGACCTGAAGAACTGTCAGGAGACTCCGTTTGGTCAAGAGACGCGCTAAAACACGCTGTACTGGAATGTGAAAAAATATTTCACAAGACATACGACTACGTAGTGGAACTACCTTGCGTATCTCCTCTTAGAAATGAGCTTCACATAAAAGAAGCAATTGATAAGTTAGTGGCGACAAATGCAGATAGCGTCATATCTGTCTGTAAGATGCAGGACAAACATCCTGTAAGAATGAAAAGAATAACTTCCGAAGATACTTTGCAAGATTTTTGCAAGGAATTCCCAGAGGGAGAGGGTTCAAGGAGACAGGATTTAGAAGCCTGCTATATTAGAAATGGCGCAATTTATGCAATGACTAGAAAGTGCATTGTTGAGTTCTTTTCAAGAAACGGCAATGTTTCTAGACCTTATGTCATGGATGAATTGCATTCAGTCAACATAGACTCAATGATAGATTTTTATCTTGCTGAAACTCTTATTAGGCTAAAAAATGAAGGTAAAATTTGAGTGTCCCTTAGACTTTTACAGCAAAGAAGATTTATCTTCTCTCTTGCTACGACACAGTCTTGTCGTAGATGACAAAGACCCAGAAATTCTCGTCGTCAATCCAGGAACAGAAAAATTTCTCGATAAAAGACACTTTTCTAGCATAAAGTCTTTGAAGGTAGTTGCAACACCGTCTACCGGTGTGAACCACATAGATGTGAACTATCTAAAAGAAAGAAACGTAAAGACTTTATGCTTGCTTGACGATAGAGATTCGTTGGACAATATTCATGCTTCGGCAGAGTTTACCTGGATTCACATAATGAATTTGTGTAGAAAATTCAGTCTTTCTATAAAGAACGTCGATAGCTGGAGAGACAAGTCTAACGAAAATTTTCTTAGATCTAATGAATTACACGGCAAAAAAATTGGAATTATAGGTCTAGGTAGAATAGGAAAAAAGATCGCAAAGTACGCAAACTCTTTTGGGCTTGAGATATTCTACTACGACCCTTATGTCAATCAAGAACTTGCCCCCGAATACGCCAAAAAAATTAGCAATTTACATGAATTGTGTCAATGCCACATAATAAGCATTAATTGTTATTTAACTTCTGAGACCTACGGAATGATAACGTGGGGCTCTCTAGACGACTTAAAAGAAGGATCAATAGTTGTGAATACCTCTCGAGGAGAAGTTGTTGACGAGAGGTATATTTGTCACTTAATAGAAAACAAGTCTATAAGATTTGCAGCAGATGTTCTTTGCGGAGAACAAGATGTAAATGAATTAAAAAAATCAAGACTTTTAAGTCTTTCAAAGGCAAGAGAAGACGTGATAATAACCCCTCACGTGGCAGGAGCTACCATAGAAAGCCAAAAAAAAGCGCTTGAAGCCGTCATTAATCTTTCAGTAAAGGTCTAAGAATAGATGAAAGTAACTGTTGGAATTTCTTGCTATAAGCAGAAAAAGTGGCTATATCGTTGCCTCAGAAGCCTTGAGAATCAGACTTTACCAAAAGATGAATTCGAAGTTGTCATTGTAAACGACGATCCTGAAGAATCTTTGGAAGATGTTTGTGAAATTGTCAAGGATAGAATTAACGTCAGAATCATAAAAAATCCTACAAATTTAGGGCTTCCTTCGTCTTTAAATAAAATACTAAAGACTGCAAGAGGAAGATATTTTGTTAGAGTGGACAGTGACGACTATGTTTCTTCTCACTTTTTACAAACTTTATCCTTAATACTCGACTTAAACAGAACCTACCAGGCAGTCTCTTGCGACTATAGCAAGGTAAATGAGGTAGGAACTCCTATTAAAGTATGCTCTTATCAAGAAGAGCCTATTGCATGTGGAATCATGTTTACATATGAATCTTTATGCGATATTAATTTCTATGATGAAAATTTTAAAATGAGGGAAGGACATGATCTCATTGAAAGATTTTCAAATAGGTTCAAGATCTTTCATCTACCAGTATCTCTATACAGGTATAGAATGCATGAACACAACAGAACCAACAATTCTGAAGAATTAAAAATATACGATACTCTTCTTAAAGGAAAATATCAATGAACAAGACAATTGCTGTCATAGGACAGGGATTTGTAGGCGGATCTTTAAGCACTGTTTTTTCTGAAAAGGGATTTAATGTTATAGCTTATGACAAGGCTGGAAAGATTGCAAATGGAGTAAGCAAACATAGACCAAGCAGCATCAAAGATTTAGTAGATATATCAGAATCTCAGAAAGATTTTTCAGGCATTTACTTTGTTTGTTTGCCGACTCCTATGTTCGAAGATGGATCTGCAGATTTAAGCATTGTCAATGAAGTTCTTGATCAATTAGCAGAAATACCCGGCAAGAGGATAGCAGTTGTCAAGTCAACGGTGCCACCAGGATCTACAGAATCTTGGAATAAAAAGTATGAAAATTCCGAGCTAAGAGTTGTGTTCAATCCAGAGTTTTTAACTGAGAGAACAGCCTTAGAAGACATGAGAAATCAAGATAGAATAATTCTTGGAGGCCCGCGCCCTTGGATCAACCAAGTCAAGCAGATTTTTAGAATAGCTTTTAGCAACGTACCAATAGTGAAGACATCTTCGACAACTGCAGAGATGATCAAGTATCTAACTAATAATTTTCTTACAGTTAAGGTTGCATTTGCAAACGAGATGGCTCAGATTTGTGAGGCTCTCGATGCCTCCGGCCTCAATGTCGACTATGACAAGGTGGTTGAATATGCATCTTACGATGAAAGAGTAGGAAAGAGTCACTGGAATGTACCCGGACCAGATGGATATAGGGGGTATGGTGGTCACTGCTTTCCAAAGGACATCAATGCCATGATTAGTGTCGCCAAGAAGAACGGAGTGGATCCAAAAATTCTAATTGCTGCCTGGGAGAAGAACCTCGAGGTGCGGCAACCTGAGCATAGAGATTGGGAGAAGATGTCAGGTCGGGCCGTGTCAAAGAAGAGAACTTGAACTGTTACCGTCTCACGTGTTAGTATCAAAACTAACATGTCAGAAACTGAATTCCAAGTACTTCCAACAGGCAAACCGCACGTATCTTTTTCGGAGGTGAAGACCTGGAAGGATTGTTCCTACAGACACCACCTCACCCACGTGAAGAAGATCGATTTCTTCAAGCCCTCACCCGTGCTTGAGTTTGGTACAGCAGTCCACGCGTCCTGCGAGAAGTACCTACTCACTCGCGAGATGGACGTGAAGTTGTGTCACGATGCTCTTGATGAGGCATGGACCAAACACAGTGGTCAGGAAGAATTCTCAGAAAAGGCATTAAAGGTTGCCAAGACAGAGTCCGAATCAATTCTCTTGGAGGTTCCTGCCTTCCTTGACAGGGAGTTTCCGGAGTGGACTGTTGTGGATGCGGAGCATGCCCTATATGAATCAGTGGAGGGTCATCCCCACGCATTCAAAGGCTTCATCGATGGCGTTATCAAGTGCAAAGGTAAGCGAGGGGAAGACCTCTACTGGATCATCGACTGGAAGACTTCCGCGAATGGGTGGAGGCGAGAGAAGCGTTCGGATGAGATGACCAAGGCCCAATTGGCCCTCTACAAGAACTATTGGCACCAGAAGAACCCACAGGTTCCCTTCAAGGATATCAGGTGTGCCTTCGCCATCCTCAAGAAGTCGGCGAAACCTGGCCAACACTGTGAACTCTTCTCCGTCTCCATGGGTGATGTTCCCATCAAGAAGTCTCTCAAGGTTGTCAGCAACATGATCACCTCAGTCAAGCGCGGAATCGCCCTGAAGAACAGAGATTCCTGTACGTACTGTGAGTACAAGGGAACAGAACACTGCACTTGATCTAACTTTTATTACAACTTTTCATTTTTGGGTAATATAGGGACAATGCAGAATCAAAAGAAGACTATCTTATTTTTGTCGGATCACCCCTTGAGCACTTCCGGTGTTGGAACTCAAGCACGTTGGTTGATAAATGGCCTCATAAACACAGGCAAATACAGTTTTAAGTGCTTTGGAGGCGCAATCAGGCATGACAGCTACGAAACTGTAGTTGTCAACCCAGATTTCATCATCAAGCCAACAAACGGGTTTGGAGATAAGTCTCTTCTAAGAAAAACTCTTGCCCAGGTAAGACCAGACGCAGTCTTTCTCTTCACAGATCCTAGATTTTTTATCTGGACGTGGGAGATGTCTGATGAGATACACCAAATATGCCCAATAGTTTATTGGCATCTATGGGATAATCCTCCGTGGCCAGATTTTAACAGACCTCTATATGAATCTACAGATTTAATTAACTGCATTAACTATCCAACGTACGAGATGGTAAAGGAAAGATTTCCTGAAAAAACAAATTATATCCCTCATGCAGTACCAGAAGATCTATTTTGTCCAATTCCAAGCGAAGAGACGCTAAAGTTTAAATCAGCTCTCTTGGGTCAAGAAAGAATAGACCACTTTACGTGTCTGTATGTTTCAAGAAATGCAAGAAGAAAAATGGTAAGTGATATTCTTGTATCTTGGAGAGATTTTATTAATGAATTAGAAGAAAAGCACGGACACAAAAAAGCAACGCTTGTTTTGCACACTGATCCCATGGATCAAGAAGGAACTAACCTTCATCAGGTCATAGACCTTCTGGAGATAAAGGACAATATCGTCTTTTCAAAAGATAGAATTGGATTTCATGAAATGAAATCCCTTTACAACGTATGTGACACAATCATCAATAGGAGTTGCAATGAAGGTTTTGGGCTCCCCACTCTCGAAATGATGATGTGTGGAAAGCCCATCATCGCAATTAAGACGGGTGGTTTAACTCGTCAAGTTGAAGATCCAGAGACAGGTGAGCAGTTCGGAATCGGAATGGAACCAGAGGTCAGAACGATGGTAGGAAATCACATGGTTCCTTACATCTATGAAGATTTTGTCTCTCATGAAACTGTCAAGAATGCATTCATGAAGATGTATGAAATGGGGTCTGAAGCACGAGAATCTCTTGGTCTAAGGGCAATGGAAAGAGCAAGAAGTGAATACAGTCTTAAAAAAGTCGTCGATGATTGGGATAGGACTTTAAGCGATACAATAGAGAAGTGGAATTCAAAGGAAAATCCACTGTGGAAGGCCATTGAACTATGAATCTATTTGAAATGACAAGCAAATCAGAAAGAAAGAAAGTCTTACTCAGGGGACCAGTTCTTACCCAATCTGGGTACGGTGTACACACAAGGCAAGTTGCAAAATGGCTGTTCGATAGAGACGACCTTGACGTTGAAGTTCAAGCTCTTCCCTGGGGTGACACTCCGTGGTTAATTGATAAAAATCTATATGACGGATTTGTCGGCAGGATTATGGAAAGGACAGTGGATCCCACGGGCAAAAGATATGACGCTACCGTTCAGGTTCAATTACCAAATGAATGGGATACTCAATTTTCCAATACAAACATTGGAATTACAGCTTCTGTTGAAACAGATAGATGCAATCCTGAGTGGGTAAGTTGTTGCAATAAGATGTCTTTAATCATTGTTCCTTCTTTGCATGCAAAAAGCAGTTTGTGCAATACTGGTAAAATTTTAACTCGTATCGAAGTAATTCCCGAAGCTTATTCAAACGCAATTCTTAATTTTAAAGAGACTAGAGTTGATGAATTAGATTTTTCTACTAGCTTTAATTTTTTAATTTTTGGACAAATAACTGGGAACAATCCAGAAAATGAAAGAAAGAACATCTTTTATACAGTTAAGTGGTTGTGCGAAGTTTTTTCCAAGGACCCGGACGCAGGCATCGTAATAAAGACAAATTCTGGTAGAAATACTTGTATTGATAGAAGATTAATGCAACAAACTTTCGAAGCCTTGATCAAGGAAGTAAGAAAAGGCCCATTCCCAAGAATTCATTTAATTCACGGAGACATGTCCGACGAAGAAATTAGCTCTTTGTACAGACATCCCAAGATTAAATGTCTAGTTTCTCTAACAAAGGGAGAAGGGTACGGATTACCAATTCTTGAAGCTGCAGCGTCAGGTCTTCCTGTCATGGCAACGAATTGGTCGGGTCACAAGGACTTTTTATCTCACGGAAAATTTATCGAAATCGACTACAAGCTTTCTGAAATTCATCCCTCTAGAGTCGACAACAGAATTTTTATGAAGGGGAGTAAGTGGGCAAATGTAATAGAAGACGACTTTAAGAAAAAAGTCATGAAGTTCAGATCAGCTTCGACCATTCCAAAGGAATGGGCAAAAGATCTAAGAGAAAAAATACAAAAGAAATATTCAATAGAAGCTGTAAAATCTTTATACGAAGAAGCTACAAGAGGCATGATGTAATGATAGAAATTGTTTCAGTATCATTTTTTTTGATTGCGTCATTTCTAGCCATAAGTCTAAAAAAGAACATAGAGCTTATGGAAAAGATAGACGAAATACAAGAAGCTCTTGAGAATTCTTTAGAAATACTCGAAATCCAATCCAAAAAGATCGAGCAAAAAGCTAAATTAGAGGTTTTTTCTGATGAACCCGTTGTGAGAAACTTAATAAAAGACATCATAGAATCAAAAAATGCTGTCGTACGAGTTGCAAAATTACTAGATGATTCTATGATTGAAGATTCAATAGAAGGCAAAGAAGAAGAATGAAAACAAGAATAGCAAAAAAAAGAAAGGAGAAAAAGATAGAGAAAGTCTCCGAAGAAATTAATAAAACTCCTGAGAAAAAGGAGACCAAAGAGGAAAAAGACAAACTCAAACTTTATTTCAACTCAGACACCCAAGATGCAATTGTAGCATATCAGTCAGAAAATTTAAAGAAAGAAAAAGACAAACTCTACGTAGAGAAGATACTACCAGCATTCAAGAAGTTAGTTGAAAATCTTATCAACATTCATAAGTTTACTGGGATGCATGACACATATGAAGAGCTTAAGAACGATTGTGTCAATTTTCTATTCGAGACTATCCACAAGTTTGATGCATCGAGAGGAACGAATGCTTTTTCCTACTTCAATGTCGTTGCCAAAAATTGGCTTATTATAAAGACGAAACAAAAGTCACAGAGAACAAAAAAGAGCGTAAGTCTAGATGATCCTCAGTCACTTACGACTCATGAATCTCTAATAATAGAGGAATACAATACTGTAGAAGCTCAGGATCTTTTCTTTGAATCTGGTGGTACAGTTGAAGGCACTATCGGCCTCCTGTACGAAATTAGGTCTAGAGTGAAAACAGAAAACGAGCTGACTTGTATTAATGCAATAATTACAATTTTTGAGAATATTGACGAGATTGACCTCTTGAATAAGAGTGCAGTTTTACTCTACATGAGAGAGCTTTCAGGTCTTTCTCCAAAGCAACTTACAACAGCAATGCAATCCATAAAGAGAAGGTATAAAAAGTCTAGAATCGACTTTAGAGATATCTGATCTAGGAGAAGTCAAATATGAAAAAAGACAAGACAATGACTTTAGACGAAAAAATCAAAGATTTTTCTGATCTATTGCAACAGCTGGACGGTGTAACTGATAAGAAAAAAAGACTCTGGAAAGAGATTTATGAAAATGCTGTAACTGATAGGCAGAATGCATACGTCTTGTTCACTACGCTCGTGGAAATGGTTCAAGACAAAAGCACTGAGCACGCCATTCATGGAAAAACAATGGCCACCTACATAGAGAGAATGAGTCGAGCAAATGATCAAATCATAAAGCTCGCAGAATTAGTTTCAAAATCTGAGCAAAAGCAAGAAGAAGAAATTGACGCGGAAGAAATGTTTAAAAAGATAGGATCTTGATTGAATGACTCTTAAATCTTCTACGAAGACAAAATTTTCTGACAATCTTCGACAAATAGCAGAAGGAAGTTTTGATTCTGACAATTACATACATTCTCCTCCTGCAGCCTCCACATTTGTCAGAATGATAGTTCTGGATGTCATCTCTGATCCTAATACGTCTCTAAAAAGCGAGAACAAAAAAACTGAGTGGCAATCTCTGGGCATCTCAAACATGAGATATGCAGATACTCTCCCTAGAAACACAATAATTGCAAAAAAAATTGGAGAAGACGTCAATCCCATGTTTGTCTTCCCATTTTTTCCTTCACACCTATCCATGCCTTGCAAGCCGGGAGAATGCATGTGGGTGATGTTTGAAAAGCCTGACGCCGTTCAATCTGACATGGCATTCTGGTTCTGCAGAGTGGTCGAACCTCACATATCAGACGATGTAAATCACACTCACATTGGAGCTAGTCTTGACGTTGGAAACTCTCTCACCATGCAGGAAAGAGCACAAAGAGAGAAATCGGGAGATCAAGACTCTCAAAAAATTAGAGAGCTGAGAAATGGACCAACAATAAAAGTTGCAGGAGAACGCCGAACTTCTATCGACAATCTTTTTCTTAAGGGTGAACCTGAAGACATCTTTGAAAAACTGATAACTCAATCAGACGCATCTAAGCTGATGTCTTATGCATCAATTCCAAGATTTAGAAAAAGACCTGGAGATGTGGTTCTAGAAGGAAGCAATAATTCTCTCGTGGTCTTGGGAACAGACCGTCAGGGGCCTATAGCGAAGACTAGATTTGATTCAGGAGCTATAGACATAGTTGCTGGTAGAGGGCAGACAAAGAAGACGTCTGGAAAAGAAACCTCGACCTTTAGCATCATAGGATCGGGCCCAGACAAAAGAGGAAAAGATTTAAAGGAGTTAAAGAAAGAGCTAGAAAAGAATATCGACGACCTCGTACCAGAAGAAGGAGACCCTGACTTTGATAATGACAGAAGTAGAATTTTAGTCTCTCAAAGAACCGAGGTCGATAAGAATTTTAAGCTATCTAGCTATAACAGCAAATTTTCAAAACCTGACTTGAAAGACTCAGACACAGGAGATGCAGCAATCATTATAAAGTCTGACAAAATTAGAATGATTGCGAGATCTGACGTGGAGATACTGGTTACAGGATTTGATTCTGGAGAATCTGTCGATAAAAAAGACATAAAAAATGAAAGCGGAGACACTAAGAGATGGTCTTCGATAGTCATTAAATCAAATGGAGATATCGTGTTTACACCTTCAGAAGAAGGTGTCATTAAGCTTGGCGGCGAGGAAGCAAATCTTGCTGTTCTTTGTGAAAAAGCAACCGTTGCAAAACCTGGTCTAGTAACATGTCCGGGAGGTATAACTGATACTATGGGTGGAAAACAAGGAATTTCTCCTGAGGGTGGGACAAGTCTCGGAACTTTTGCAAAGAAAGTTTTAATGAAGTAGTCTCTGGCAACAAAAACTACGTACTCTAAGTTAAATTGATCGATAGTTAAGCTGTATGGCAGCTTATAGCTTTAAAAGCGTTGGAAAGACAAGAGAGCAAATTGCAGAAGAAACTCCTGAGGTTTCTCGCATACCTTTTGGAATTAAGACACCGCTAGCGCTCGGAACTAGCGAGGGCATATTTGCTATGAACTATAGCTTGGCAGACCAATTTGCTGACAATCTAAAAAATCTTTTACTGACAAATTGGGGAGAAAGATTAGGACATTATGATTTTGGAGCAAATTTAAAGCCCTTGACTTCAGAATTTGTTTCTCAAGATTCTTTTGATACGGAAGCAATTGACAGAATAAGAAACGCAGTACAAAAGTGGATGCCTTTCATCGACCTAGAAGACTTTTCCTCTACAGTAGATAGAATTGAAAATAAAAATACGGCAATTATTAAGATTACAATCACATACAATATACCCGCACTTGAAGTGACAAAGAAATCTCTTCAAATAGTCTTGTATGTTATGTAACAGATATTTTATTACCTGATAGGACATGAAATGGCTATTGAAGATAACAAAACTGCTCTTAAATCGGTAAGGCAAAGAAATTACCTTGCGAGAGATTTTGATGGTTTTAGAGCTGTCTTGCTGGAGTATGCTAGACAATACTACCCTGATAGAATTCAAGATTTTTCTGAGTCTTCTCTTGGTGGTCTTTTCTTAGACATGGCCGCGTATATTGGCGACAACATGTCGTTTTATCTAGATCATTTGTACGGAGAGCTACATAACGACACAGTCGTAGAGACCGTAAATATAGAGCGCGCTCTCAGAAATGCAGGAGTCCCGATCGTAGGTGCATCTTCTGCGATAGCTACGATTGACTTTTATGTAGAGATACCGGTTCTGGGAGATGGATCATTAAACCCAGACCCAGTTCTTTTACCGACTATTAATGCAGGCACTACAATTCAATCTGAAAACGGCATAGAATTTTCACTGCTGGAAGACGTTCAGTTTTGGGATGTCAATCCTGTTACAGGAGAGATTTCTGTTTCGAGTACTGTAGAAATTATCAACGGAAGAAGAATAACCGGAGAAGTTGTAACAAAAATTCTAAAAAAGTCGGGTCTGTGTACGTCCGGTGTTCAGACTACCGACACATTCACGATAGGAAATTTCGTACAATTCAGAAGATTATCTCTCAATAATTCTAATGTAACACAGATAATATCTGTGACAGATGCTCTTGGCAACACATATTATGAAGTTGAAAATTTAACACACGATGTTGTTTACAAAAATGTTCTTAACAATACGACCAACGCAAACGCACTGGGACTTGTCAAGGACAATCTTAAGGTTATTCCTGCTCCGTATAGATTTGTTAAAGAAGTGTCTTTGAGAGACAGAAAAGCAACTCTTGTTTTTGGTGGAGGCACAGCGGATAATTTAGAAGACGACGTAATACCAGATCCCTCAGAATTTTCTATACCGTTGCCTTACTCACAAGTTTTTTCAAGAGTTCCTGTAAATCCCCAGAAAATGTTACAAACTTCAACTCTTGGAGTTGCTGCATCAAATACAACCCTGTCTGTAACTTACAGATATGGAGGCGGACTATCACATAACGTCCCGGCAAATACAATTAGAAGTATTACTAATATTTTAGTTTCTTTTCCTTCAAACCCTTCACCTGGTCAGCAAGCACAGATCAGAAGCACAATAGAAGCAACCAATCCACTCCCTGCCTCTGGTGGTGAAGATGCTCCAACTGCAGAAGAACTCCTAGCTTTAGTTCCAACCATCAGAAATTCTCAAGAGAGAATAGTAACTAAAGAAGATCTCTTGTCAAGAGTATACACGATGCCAAGCAATCTTGGAAGAGTCTTTAGGGCATCAATAGTAAAGAACCCAGACAATCCCTTGGCTTCTCGCCTCTTTATAATATCAAGAAATACAGAAAATCAATTGATAACTTCTCCTGACGAACTAAAGATAAATCTAAAGAGATATCTTAGTTCATATAGAATGATATCGGATGCAATCGATGTAATGGATGCTGGTGTAATAAACCTTGAGATTTTCTTTCAAATAGTAGTAGATCCTTCACTTAACAAACAGCTAGTTTTACAGAGCATAATAGCAGATCTTAAGTCCCAATTCTCAATAACTAATTTTCACATAGGACAGCCAATCGTTATATCAGATATCATCTCGACAATTTTTTCAAAAAAGGGAGTTATCTCTGTAGATTCAATAAAAATTAACAATCTTTACGGAAACGTAAAGAACAGGCAATATTCTCCCGTGATATTCGATGTACAGTTGAACACTAAGAATCAGATCGTTTATCCCCCGGAAGGTGCAATTTTTGAAATTAAGTACCCAGACATCAATATCGTGGGTAAATGCGTCACTAACCTTTGATAGGAAAAGATATGTTTAAAATAGTCAAAGCAGACAAAGACGCCTACATTACAAACAAGGTAGTTAGAGGAGAAAGAAAGAACAACTCAAACACCGGAGGGGCAGGAACTCTTGACCTGTTTAAACTTTACGGATCTACTTTTTCAGGATCTTCTCCAAACACAGAAATTTCAAGAATTCTGATTCACTTTGATCTTTCTTCTATAAAGTCTCTTGTGAAACAAGGTAAGCTGGATGTAAGTGACTCCAGCTTTTGGTGCAAAGTACACTTAAGCGATGTCTACGGTGGACAGACAACTCCCAGCAATTTTGATGTCAGTGTTTTTCCTTTATCTTCGTCATTTGACGAAGGAGTAGGAAAAGACATATCTTATTTCTCTGATTACGATGCCTGCAACTGGATTACTGCTTCGTTAGGAAATAGTTGGTATTTACCGGGATGCAATCTTTCGGTTGACGCGACTAGCGCAGGAGACTACATAACTAGTTCAGTAAGCATACCAAACACAGAAGTCACACAAAGATTTCAGAGCGGTGAAGAAGAGCTTCTAGTAGATGTGACAAAGATAATGTCTGCCACGCTTACCGGGGAGCTTCCGGATAGTGGTCTCAGAATAAGTTTTAAAAATTCAATTGAAGACAATAATCAAACTTATTTCGTAAAAAGATTTGCCTCAAGGACAGCATATAGCGAATTAAAAAGACCGAGACTGACGATCGGATTTGACGATTCAATCTCAGATGATTCACAAAATCTAACTTTTGATACAAACTGCAATCTCAATCTTTACAACTACGCTGCAGGATCTCTGAGCAACATCCTTTCAGGCAGTTCTTTGTCAGAAGTAACTGGGAGCAATTGTGTTGTACTCAGTCTTCTTACAGAAGTTTCAGGAGGATTTTATAAAACTCAGTTTTCTGGTTCTCAATTTTCTTTGGGTTCGACGTACTTGACAGGAACATATTCCTCTGTCGTGAACCTCTCTTCAAACGACCCCGTTATAAAAACAAAGATATTACAGTCTGGATCCGTAGATTTCACCCCGGTCTGGTCTTCTATTGACGGAACAGTCGATTACTTGACAGGAAGCACTCTTACTTTTTCGTCTCCGCATCGTAACTCTACTAGAAGCATAAAGAACTATACTGTCACCATCACAGATATCAAAGATTCGTACTTTGACAACGAAGAACAGACGGTGAGAGTCAACATATTTGATGCATCCCACCCAGGAATTAAGATTTCTAAGCTCCCAGTAGAGTCTCCACGTGCTGTAATAAGAAATGTTTTTTACCAAATAAGAGACGCTGTATCGGGAAATACAATAGTCCCGTTTGATGAAGAGAAAAATTCAACAAGAATCTCGAGCGATTCAAGCGGTATGTTTTTTAATCTTGACGCTTCAAATTTGTCTCCTGGTCGAACTTATGTCATAGATGTTCTAATATCTCACAATGGGATCAAAAAGCTGTTTCGAGACGTCTCCCCGATTTTTAAAATCGAAAGATCTTTTTATGCATCTTGAAAGGAGAAATAAATGACAACTAGATCCAACTCTCCTTTTGTACCTTCTTTCATAAAAAGCTCAATTAGGGACACCAGGCCCATACAGCTAAGCTACTCAGACTTTAATCTTTCGGACTCTAACAGCGAAAGTGAAAATTCTTTTAAATACGATCCACTAGACTATCCATTAAAAAGCACACAGCAGATAAATCTAGACTGGTCGAAGTTTGAAAATCATACATTTTTCTCTTCGGCAGAGGTCAAAGTTAACGAAGCATTCAATAGAATCATTAATGGTTATCCCTTTGATGGAACAAAAAAAGAAGTAGAAGAATTTTTAGATTCTCTTACGGGATATGAGAAGTGGGTATTTGATTCTTTTCCTACGTGGTCGGGAGCTCTTCACTTTTCTGGCACGCAAGTAGGAGAAATTCCTTCATCTAACAGCGGCAACTGGATATCTGTCAAGGATAAATCTGGAACGTTGTATCCCGACCTCGCAAAGAACAAGAAGGGAGAGCCCGTATTAAATCCCGGGGATGGTGATTCTCTTTCTTTGGAGATTTTACTATTTTTACCAACAATTACGAATGACACACAGATTGTAATTCAAAAAACATCGTCACTGATAGATGGTTTTACTTTTTACCTAGAGCCCTCTTCATCGACAGAATACACAAATGCTGTATTCTGCGTTGCTTCCGGATCTGTAAGAAATAATGTTACTGCAACACTAGCAAAAGGCAAATACAATCATCTATGCTTAATTCTTAACAAACAAGACACAAGGGAAGATGTCCTACAGTTCTATGTAAACGAAACTCTTGCCTCACAAAGTTTCAATTCTTTAAGAATTAAAAAGTTAAACATAGACAATTCAAACTTCTTGATAGGGTCAGGCAGCTCCTTCTATTCAGGTGATACACTTGTTAGTCCAACTCAAACTCTAAGCGGAACGATGGATGAACTAAGAGTTTTTCACTCTGTCAGAGATGAAAAAACTCAAAAACTCTTCTCTTCGATGGGTCTATACTCGACCCCTGATTTGAAGCTATATTATAGATTTAATGAACCCTCCGGTTCTCTTTCTTTGAATGGAAATTCTTCAATTGATTCAATTGTCCTTGACAGTTCTGGTAATTCTTTGCATGCAAATGTGAATAATTTCAATAGCGATCTTAGAATTAATGCATCTGACCAAGAAGGTAACCTGCTTGTCAATGAAAGAAGCGACTTTCAAAAAATATTATTTCCTGCTTACTCTGAGATTTTAAATCTAAACGCAAGCTTGCTCTTGTCAGCAAGCAACTTCGACAGAAATAATCCCAACAATATTATTAAATTAATCCCGCAGCACTATCTTCTCGAGGGTGCTTCTCAGGATGGATTTAACACGATCGAAGGAGAAGGAGGTAGTCCTTACGGAGGAGAAGGGATACCGGGTCAAGGAAAGAGAGGCTCTGTACAGATAATTCTGTCTTTTCTTTACATTTGGGCAAAATTCTTTGATGAGATTAAAACTTACATAGACGCTTTTGTGACTCTCAAGACGGTAAGCTACAACGACGAAGAGAGCATACCAGACAACTTTCTAGAAGACATGATTAGACACTATGGCTTCTATCTTCCTAAGTTCTTTAACAATTCTACAGTTGAACAATTTGCTGAGGGTCAGGCAATAGAGGGTTTAACAAATTTTGAAACTCCGCTAAAGAAGATACAATCAATTTTAACACGAAGAGTGCTAATAAACATGCCTGACATCATCAGGTCAAAAGGTACTCAACACAGCATAAGATCTTTCTTGAGATCGATTGGAATAGATCCTGATAACAGCATTAGAATAAGAGAATACGGTGGATCATCCATAAAGCAGCTGTCTTCATCAAGAGAAAAGAGGATAGAGTCGCTTGCGATGGTCGATTTTCTAACTTCTTCCCTCGTAGTTACTTACCCGCTATCGTCTTCTAGAGTTGAACCTGGGTTCCCTTTACCGAGAGGTAATTTTTATAAAAATGATCTTGGCGTCAATCTAGGAACTGACTATCAATGGGACGGTCTATTGACGTCGGGCTCTTGGAACATGGAGGCAATATTCAAAATTCCTCCCCAAAAATTATCTCAAGCGACAAGCGCAGAAGGTCAATCTATCTTTAGGATATTTGTAACGGGCAGCAATGTTACGTCAGGTCCTGGTCTTATTGCAAACGTTGTAGCCGTACAGAACAAAGAATATCCAAAGCAGCCTGCATCCATCAAGGCATTCTTGAGACCTGGCATGTCGTCTAATTCTCCCGTGCTTTCTCTCAACATTGACATGAGAGGAAAAGGAATATTTGACGGAGACGTCTGGAATGTGTCGCTCGGATGTAAAAGAAACGACGAAATAGAATCAGACGTTTCTTCTTCTTACTATCTCAGGGTTGGAAAGTGTGAATCAGGAGAGCTTTCAGATGCTTATGTTACCGCATCATACTTTCAAGAAGACCCAGCTAACGCTGGGAATATTTTTAGAACTGGATCGATACAGTACAATTCTTCGGGCTCCTTTATATCGATTGGATCTAATCAGACAATTCCCGAAGGAATTGGATACCTGTTCTTGAATGACACGCTAAACGTCGACGACGTTGCAAGAACGACAGAATTCGTAGGCAGAGCTGGTAATCTTAGATTTTGGACAAAATCTATGACTGCGGAAGAGTGGAAAGAGCACGTAAGAAATCCGAAGTCTGTTGGTGTCAACAATCCCTTAGTAAACTACAATTTTATCAATAAAGCTTCAGGATCTTTCCAGAAGTTACGTCTGGACACGCTTCAAAAGCAACCTCAAAAAAACTCAGACAATCTAGGAAATATACAGTTTCTTGATTTTAGCAAGAATAATTTGGAAGCTACAGGCAGTGGTTTCTCACCTGGAGAAAAGGTTCTCTCTGGAGAGATATTCAACTATTCATATCTTTCTCCGTTCTTTGATGAAGCCGCAACTGACGACAAGATTAGAATCAGAAGTTTTGAGAGCAACGATCTAATAGAAGAGAATCCCTGGGCAATACCGGCGCCCAGCTTCTTAAGTAACGAGAGATTCTTACAAGAGGAGCCCGTTGACGACTTAAGGCTATCCATCGAATTTTCAATGGTAGACTCTCTAGACAAAGACATAATCTCCATGTTCTCGTCATTTGACGCTTTGAATAATGCGCTAGGCGCACCAGAGCTGATGTTCTCACCAGACTACCCAGACCTTGAGAGACTGAGAGACGTCTATTTCAACAGACTCTCAGGAAAACCAGATTTTAGAAAGTTTCTCGAGTTTTATCGATGGTTTGATGTATCGATGTCGTCTTTCATCGAACAGCTCATACCAAGCAAAACTCTTTACAAGGGAACCAATTTTGTAGTTGAGTCTCACGTTCTTGAAAGGCACAAGAACACGTACAGACACAGCGACAATTACCTCGGAGATAGGCAGGTAATAGAAGACAGCTTATTGGTTCAACAAATTGTCGGAAAGCTAAAGAAGTACTAGGCCATGAGTCAGCAACCAAAAAAGATAGACTTTATCAATATTGACTGTGAAAGTAATTACTTTAACACGAGAGAACAGATAGAGATAAGACGAAATCGAAGCTTCCTAGAAACCACGTCTCCGTCAAGAATTTCTGGGTCAAATGCAGTTTCGGGTCTAATGTCCAGAAAGAGGATAGTTAAAGATGACCTGGAGTACGGCCACAGCCTTTACTTGACAAGCTCGACTGTCACAGATGCGAGCGGTAATGATAGAAAAATTCTAGCATCTTCAAATGACTATCTGATATCTGGGAGCATAGACTCCTACAAGAACGGAATAGAAATAACGCAGGAGAAGCACTGGACGGCTGGTGTTGCCAAGATAACTGCCGGAACACCGGGTCACTTGTACGATTCTCAGAGATATGGATACACAGATTTTGACATACTGTCTCCTGACGTCTACTACGAGGTAGAGACTTTCAATCCTGTCACTTTTGTTGAAATCGGAGGTAGTTCAAATAACATAGTCTACCCCATAGTCACCTCCAACAGCAATCAAGAAGAAAATCTCGTCTTAAACGGAATCATAGAGCCTTTCCCGATAAGACCTGTAATTTCAAATTCTTCAATTAATTTCCCATTCGAGCCGCACGCGACCCGCGGAGAGTTCGGAAATGGAAACACCACAATTCTTCTGTACTCAGATCAAGTGTTGTCGGTCGACTACTTCGAACCATCAAGGACAAATAAGTCGCCCTATTTCGATGCAGTAGATCTGATCGGAATGCCAGATGAAAACGGGGGCGGCGTGATTGTTGGTCCTTCGCTAGGATATGCTTCAACTGGAGAGAACGGCATCTCATTCTTTGAGGATGCTCGCTATACGAGGGGAGAAAAACCGAATTCTTCCTACACGGAAGACTTGATATCTGCTCTTGAAGATCTTCCGCCCGGTGGAACCACTTACGTAACATCGAAGGAAAGATCTGCAACTTGTGGATTTACCTATGATCAGGCTGTAAAAGGGACGGATTCAATTGCATACGGCGGATACTTGAGAAGTGAGTCTAAAAAACAAAACAGATCAATTATAAAAGCTAGGGATGAAAGATCTTTTCTCTCGAGCGGCGCAACATTTAACGACTTATCTACCGTGAGTTTTATTGCGCAGAGCGTAGAATATCCCTCAATGATTCCGTCGTCTTTTCTTTCTTCTTCTATAACAGCTTTGTCAAGTTCTGCATCTGAAATATGCCGTGGAGGCGGGATAAGAGTTCAAAGAACTACGAAACCTGGATTATTTGATTCCGCATTAAATGACAGCATAATTCTTACTGAAAGAGACGTTAATCCATGAAGCCTTTTTCTGAATATGCAAGATTTGAGCAAGGTAATTTAAATGATTCCTTTTATGCAACGGGGTCTGCCGGACCAATTGGTGAAACACCAGGCAGCTTTTCTCGCTCTCTTTTAAGCAAAGAGCAGATCAAGATGTCATTTAATATAGCAGCAAAGACTTCAATGCTGCCTAGCAGTTGCAGCATTTATTACTTTAACAAGACATTAAAATCTTGGAACATACCGGCACGCAGCACAGGAGATCACGTCGGCCCTTTTAATAGATTTGCAATAAATACTCAATGGAGTCCAGCTTCTGGGACATTAGGAGATGGTTATACAGTAGGCTCTCTTATTATTGAAGACGCAAAGGGATTTGATTGTTACGGTCATCCTGTAATGTCAGGAAGTCTTGACATATACAGACAAGTCACAGAAGCTGATGCTGGTGGACTGGGCCGCTCAAACTCAACGTCTCGCTATGTTGGATCACAAATAATTGGAAATAAGATACGTGACGCGCAAGGGCGGCGCGGCGCGAGCGTAATTGATGCATTGCTCGAAGATTTCCCAAAGTCAGTTCAAAGATCTGAAATTTATGATGCTTCTAGTGATGAGACTTTTGAACTTGACATAGACAGACCGTTCTTATTGGAAAAAGCGGTATTTGAAATACCTTTTTGTTTGGGAGAATCCTGGTTCCAGGATAGGACTGTTACGTCTTTGGCGACCGCAACTGGGACTTACTTGCCAACCAATACTCAAATAAAACAGAATTTGTATATTGATTCGGGAGGACCTGCTTTAACGCTCTCGCTCTTTTGCCAAAAAAAATACGGTCAAAGCAACATAAGAGACTTAGTTGCCAAAGGGACCATAACACACTTACAAGATTCAAAGTTGACCGCAATAGCAAGGAGGCTTCCTCCGGAATCTGCAGAAAGAGGAGCTTATGCAGTCGTCGTCGAGCCCTACGGGCTAAGAAGCCCAAATGCCACTATTTATCAACCTTCTGCAAATTCAGCTTTTACAGGATCTATAACTGTAAAAACTGTAGCCAACATATCAAATGGCGTAAACGGACTCTCTCTTGCCGTGTGGTATATGACTTCAAGCATTCCAAATGCAGCAGTTGATGCTTATAAGCAGCCACAGTTTGGGCGTGAAGTTTATTATTATCGTGAGATAATGGATAAGTATAGAAAGATCGTTTGGGAACCTGAATATTTTGGAAATAAAACTTTTTCGCTCTCAACTTTTGCTCAAAGTCAGCTTTCTATCGTTTCTTCTATAGATCCGTTTGGCAGAGGAATGACAGGATTTGCTCCCAGCGGAGGGTCTATATTCGGAGGAGAATACACATCCAGTCAGGCTTTTAGCAAAACAGGAGACCCGACTATTTTAAACCCTTATTACTCAGAAAATTCTACTGAGGTTGATAGATCAACAGCTTACGGTAACTTAAAAGAATTTTTCTCTCAGCTTGACATCGATATTCAAAGCTATGTTCCCAATTATAACGGTGTGCCTGTAGACCTGCCATACTCCACCACGTTCACGCCCCAAGCTTGGATTTACAATGTATACCCATCTGAAGTATTTTCATCAAGTAAAGACGCTCCCTATCTCTTAAATCCTGGAGATAAGTTAGTTTTGGCAATATCAAAAACAAGACCTGCTGTATCAGCAAGTGGTCACAATATTAACAGCGCTGCAGACGCAAACACAGGAAATAATGTTTTAACAAAATTGATTCCGCTAGTAGGCTCAGTTACAGGTCATGATGTGACTTTGAATACTGGTAGTATTAATATGACTTTCTACGGATCATATGTAAGAGCAGGAAACAGCTACATACCATGAGTTATGAAAAAGTCTACACAGATGTCGTCAAAGACGTAATAGGAAATGATCCCGTCTTAGATCAGTTTGACACTTATTACGAAGCATCCTTTTACGGAACGATGCAGGACGACTTCGTCACAGGCACAATAGTGTCAGAAGTTGTATCCGATTATACGAGATCTAAGTCAGAGAAAAAAGACAGAATCTTCGTCACTGGGTCTAGGGGACGACTTTTTAGCAAATACTACGCAGAATCTTTTCCCGCGCTTGATTCAACGTACGGATCAGACGCCGTGAGAAGTATTCCAAGACTTTCTTATAGGTTGGTCCCCTGGCATGAAAAGACTTCGACTACGTCGTACAGAATCAATCAACACTTCGATCCAAGTGAAAGATACTACGATTCTTGTCTGCCCAACATACCGGAATGTCTAGGGGCAGAAGGCTCTAGAGTGTGGACTAGCCAAAATTCGGAGCACACAGTCTTGTCTCCGTACGGCACCACCGTGACGGGCAGCGGAGGATATTTAATATTTAACTCACTTGTTCAAGACAGATCGGGCGAGGGATACGACACTGACCCGACCGTCAACAACAGCTGGACGTGGTCGTTCCCGTTCGAAGGGAAATATAATCCCGAAAAGAGATTTGTAGGATTTGACAAAACTCTCGGATTGAGATCAACTCTTTCTGCAAGATTGCCTGTTTACGACAAGCGAGAGAGAGAATTTAAAAGCTTTGACTCTGGTTCAATTGAAACAGACGCGACACCCGTAGATCTTGTAGAATTTAACAAGACGTTAAAAATAGACAATTTCTTTCCGTTGCTTCCCGGGTACAACGAAAACGCGAGAAATTCACTAAGAATAAAGTCAAATATTGAAGGATCTCTAGGCACTGGCAAGATAAGACCGGGCTGGTACGGACCAGAAACTGGAGAAGAATGGAATTACAAGAGAATAGCCGACACGTCTTACGGCTATTCTCTTTTAGTGCCCGGAGATGTCAATCTTTCGAAATTTTCTGACAGAGATTTTCTTTCAACATATGCTAATGCAGAAGCCGGTTCGATGCTGTTGACACAGTCAATGGGTACCGACGACATCATAAAATTTTTGTTTGGATTTGGAGACGTTAACAATATAACGTACGGAAAGAGAACCTTCGATCCTACGAAATTTATTTTGTCATACAAGCTAGACCTAGAAACCATACCAGACGGAACTCCTGCAGATCAAATACCGAGCTATGAAGAAGAAGGACTTAAAGTAAGCTGGTCTGCAAGCAACGTTTCAGATCCTGATTGGTCATTTCCATGGGTGGTGACAAGCTATAAAACCGCAGACTATCCTTATCAAGGCGATCTATACAATATTGTAAGTGGAACAACCTCCACAAAGGGAATAGCATGGAGAAAGCAAGAAGGAGGAAATAAGATTCTTCTGTCGAATACTTTGACAGATTACGGCGGTCTAATGAGCTCAGAAGACAATAAGTCACCAGTCATTGTTGACATAACTTCTTCTTATCCGTGGAATTTTAGCTATGACAGAGCCATTGCAGGAAGATATAATTACGGTTCATTGACGTGCTATTTTGGTGCCTATCCTGGAAATCCTTCGGGTGATGTTATAATTGGAACAAATTATGGCCCTGATAGAACTTTTGATCATGTTTCGGGATCGTCATCTACATTAAATACATTTGTCACAATGTCAAATTATAACTTTAAGGAGAGCTATTATCCTGGTTTTGAATATGGGTCGCCTGGGTACGGATTGTCTTACCCGCCTGATAATCTGGGAGATTATCTTCTTGATCCCGGCGAATATAGATTTATATTTTTATATACTCTTGCGCTACCAAATGATCCTCCTCTCGCAACATCAGACCCTCAAGCTGCTGCAATTGATAACTTCAAGATCTTCACATACAGAGAAGAATCGTTTCCTGTCGTAGATAACAGCAGAATAGGTGGCAATAATTACCCGAAATTTAAAGGGTATAGAACAGACGACAGATTAAATCCAATTCTTTCTGGTACGTCAGCGTTCAACACTGAGTACCTCGTGTCTGGTTCAGCGGCCACCTCAAAATCAATAGTATTTGGAATATCGCCTGAAATCAGAGGATGGAAGTACGGTCTATTCAGCGGCCTCCCCGTAAACTCAAAGGTGATATTCAGGAGAGACAAGTTCGGACAATTCAGAGACATGCTCGAGCAACGTCCTTATACGAAGTTTATAAACGTAAATTCGTCCGTCGTGGACGACGACGCCATGACGAACGATAACTTCAACAATCAGACAGATTCAAAGTTGACGATACTAAAAGAGATAACACAGATAGGACCTCCTGCCGCGGAGGTCAATTTCATACGCCAGCGCTACAAGAAAGACGACAGAGGGATTGGTTATATATACAACGAGAAGGTGAACCCCGCAAGAACCTACTCACAGAACCTCAGCCCAGAAGTGACCTCTTCCCTTCCGTACTTCGATGGAGAAGCAAAGTTGAGGCAGGAATCTGATTTGAGATTAATTACTGATGCAACCCTCACCTCGCTTCAGTTCGATCCGAGTGGGCTTACGGTAACTTGAAATGGCGATCAACAAAAAACCAAACGATGTAATCGTTTTTGTTTCTGAGAACGGCGGTGTGAAGCGTACCGTACTCACCACCGATGTGCAGATTGGTACACCTGTGGATGAATCGGAGTTGCAGGTAACAGGAGATCTGATACTCCGCACTCGTCCCGTCTCGATCGCACCGGGTGCCACGCACTCGATCGGGCGTGCATCCACGATACTAGATGTAACGATCAAACCAGGAAACGGATCCGTAACGATCTCACTTCCAGCCTCACCTCGTGAAGGAACCCTGTATTACATCAAAGATTCAGCAGGCAGGTGTTCTACGAACAACATCATGCTTCAATCATCGAAGAGCGGAGTTTTAATTGATGGATCGACAACAAAAGTTCTATCTAACAATTATGATGCAGTAGGAATCACCTGGTCTGGAGGCAGGTGGATAACTCTCTCAACAACAGGTGGTGGAGGTGGAGCTGCAGGCGCCACGGGTGCAACGGGGTCAGCCGGGCCTGCAGGACCAGCTGGAGCATCCGGAACCCCAGGATCTGCAGGTCCTACAGGCGCCACGGGACCAACTGGTGCAACCGGTCCGGTGGGTGCTACCGGAGCCACCGGACCCATCGCAGGATCTGATACTCAGGTAATATTCAACGATGGGGGAGCTCCTGCTGGATCTTCTCTCCTCACCTTCAATAAACTCACTGGTGCCCTCACAGCATCCACCTTCAGGGCAACCAACGGCTTCTCAGGATCTCTCACACGCCTCGCGGACGGCACTTCCTATCTCATTGCCGGCAACAACATCGGCATATCCTCGGCATCGAACGGATCCGTAACAATCTCCACGAACGCAACTGCGAACTCCGATTTCTTCTTCTCCACCACCGCCGGCTCCATCTACACCACGGGCTCCGCCGCATTCATAGGAAATCAAGTGGGAATCGATTCTCCTTTCGATGTGGGTGCGAGCGTGAACTTCTACGTTTCAGGAACGCGAACCTCCACGGGAGCCGATGATCCCTCGATAGTTTTCGGTGGAGATACGTTCATCTCCGGTGCCTTCGGGGTATCCGATTACATCCAGATGAAGCCGGTTGGTAACCTCAGGATACCCACGAACACATCGGCATCGTACATCTACACATCGGGCTCCACCAACGATCTCTACTACACCCAGTACCAACCCGGCACGGGATTCACCAACACCGTTAGAATGAGGTGGTTTGAAGGTTCCCTCTCCACGGGCCTCCTGCACGGTGGTGTTCTCTCCACTGCGAACGGTTCCACTTCATTCTCAATCACTTCGGGCAGCGGCCTCGTGGTGGATTACAACGCCTCCACCACATCCGATCCCTACCCAACGGTTCACTACGTTTCGTGGCCGGCCTTCGTGAGCCAATCCCTCACATACAGTGGATCCGCCCAGATCACGTACATCGGCATCAACTCATCGGGCGGCCTGATACAACAGTTCACCCCCTTCGCCAACAACGATTTCGCGGATATCATATCGATCGGCCGCGTGCTTCACCAATCGGGCTCTGTAACGAACGGCACGATCACCGCTCCTACCGTTGCATACGGGCTCAACCAATCGAACGAGCAGTTCAACAGGGCGTTCGGGCCACTGAAGGTGAGCGGGCACCTCCTGGAGAACAGCGGTTCCAACCTATCACTCTCTAAAACTTCAGGAACTTCATACGTTGCGGGTAGGAACTACACTGCAAATCCTGATTCCCCCAACCTCATTCTCTCGAGCACGGATACTGCTCCCACCGCCTCGAAGATATTCAGGGAGTACGTGAGCGGATCCACACCGGTGATCGATAACGGCATCGCCAATGCAGGTTACCCAACGATAGATCCCACGTTGTACAACAACGGAGGAACCCTCGCGGCAGTTTCAGGCGGCCAGTTCTCGATACAACGCGTGTACTGGTTTCCCAACTCTGTGAACAAGGCGTTCTTCGTTTACTACGGATCCGCCACATACGCAACGCTCGATCTCGCAGAGGCGGCCATCAACGCAGAGGCCTTCACAGAGGGTGCCAACACGCTCGATGCAGCCATCTACCTCGGGGCAGTAATAGTTCGAGGAAATGCAACGGATCTATCAAATACATCTCAGGCCCGATTCGTGCGCGGTGGGCTCTTCAGGGGTGCAGATTCCTCAGGTGGAGGCGGAGGTGGAAGCATCGCAACCGTGCCGGGTGGGCTGGATACCTACGTGCAGTTCAACGATGGTGGATCCACATTCGGAGGAGATGCCGGCCTAACATTCGACAAGATCAACCACATCCTGCGGATTGGAGATGGAACTATATCTGCAAAGCTAATAACTGCAGGTGCCACGTTCGATCTCGTAAACACCTCGGCAACCACGGTGAACTTCGCGGGGGCTGCAACTTCCATCAACATCGGAACCGCGCTGGGCACGAACATCATCTCCGGGGCGATCAAGGCTCCGCAGGGTTTGAGCGGCTCCCTCACGAAGCTCACTGATGGCACCTCGTACCTCGTGGCCGGAACGAACATCGGCATATCCACAGGATCGAACGGTTCCGTAACGATAAGCAATACCGCACCGATCTTCTACCAGTGGAACGAGCTCTCGCCCTCGCCTCGGCTCAACACAACTGCATCTGTTTCCATCGCAGGCGGCCTCGGATCATCGCACGCGGCACAGAGCATTGGAACTGATGTTTACTTCTTCGTTTCGGGATCCTCGGGATCGAGCTCCGGAGTTTCTGCCTTCGGTGGAGATGCAGTGGTATCTGGAACCCTCCAGGTTTCAACGATATCGAACCCTTCCATCGCATCAACGGTAACATCTCTCGCTCTCAGCGGTTCCACGAGGGGCACCACCGCAACCGGTAGAGGAATCTCTCTCGTTGCTGCAACAGGAACAACAACGATAGGTGGCGGCCCAATCTCAATCTCTGCGGGCACTTCAGGTGGATCATCATCGCCCGGAGGCTCCGTAACCATCGCAGGCGGATCCACCACAACTTCTGCAACGGCCGGCAGCATCACGCTCTCGGCGGGAGATACAACATCAACCGTTGGATCTGCAACTGCAGGCAACATCATCCTCAACGCAGGATCCTTGCCCTCTGCCGGCACGGGCACTGCAGGGCGAATAGAGCTCACCTCAGGAGCCGCGAACTCCGCAACTACCCCGGGCAACATCATCCTCACCGCACAGAAATCGAAGGTGGTGGTGCGGCAATCGATGGCAACCGTACCGGCTGGAACGAATGTGTTCCTCTACGTAACGGGCACCATCGGCGGCACAGATCGCTCACTTTTTGCAGGCGATACATACGTTAGCGGAACTCTCTTCGGGGCTTCCGGGCTCTCAGGCTCTCTCACGCGGTTGATCGATGGAACCTCCTACCTCATAGCAGGCACCAACATCACGATCGCAACGGGCTCCAACGGATCCGTTAGCATCTCCTCGCCTTCCACAGTAACGGGAACAGGAACCGCGGGATACGTTCCCGTGTTCACCGGTGCCGGATCCATTGGAAACTCCTCCACCATCTACAACGCAGGCGGAGCTGTTGGCATCGGAACCACGGTGCTCAACGGAAACGCCCTCTCCATCCTCGGAACCACCGCCCTCACGGGCTCCTTCCTACCAGGCCTCAGCCTCACCTACGATCTGGGATCGGCAACGGCTTCGTGGCGGGATGTGTATGCCCGCACCGGTTCCTTCTCAGGAGATCTCAACGTATCGGGAGATCTCCGCGTGCTGGGTACATCCTCCATCATCAACTCCGAGATCGTGAACATCAAGGATAACGCGATCCTCCTCAACGCAGGCCCATCTCCCCTCAACTTCGGAGGTGTATACGTTGCCGATACCACAGCCAACACCACGGGATCCCTCATCTGGGATACGGTAACGGATCGGTGGAAGGCCGGATTTGTTGGTGCCGAGATCAACGTTGTAACCACGGGATCCACAGATAATCTCTACAATAAAACGTTACCGATATCGGGCCTTAATTCTAACACAATATCTGGAGGTACACAGGGAGGTGTGGGCTACTTCAACACCTCGGGCCATCTCTCTTCTTCTGCGGCGGGAACCTCAGGGCAAATCCTGCAATCTGCGGGAACATCTGCACCAACGTGGGTGAATTTCGGATCTCTCGTGAGCGGCAGCAACGTGATCACTGGCAGCGGCACGGTGAACTACCATGCGAAGTTCACGAGCGGAAATGCCATAGCCAACAGTATCATATACGATGATGGCACCTACGTTGGCGTGAACAACACTTCACCTTCGGCCACGCTTCATGTGGGCAACAATGATTCCGCCACACTCCTGGTGAATGGAGCTTCAAAACTCTTGTTCAGAGATTCTGGAACTTACATGCAGGAGCTGAGCGGCCTGCAAATAGAATCGGGAACCGGAAGAGCTATAGCACTCAGAACATCAAACTCAGAGAGGGTGAGGATCGATACAAGCGGAAATGTTGGTATCGGCACGAGCACGTACGGCTCGAGGCTCTACGTTTCAGGATCTACATCAGCAACAACGCCTACAGCAACGATCAGAGAGGGCGTAACTGCATCCACAACGGCAGTGGGTGTACTTGATGTACAGAGCTACACAGGATCTTCGCTTCTCTTCGTGAGCGGCAGCGGCTTCGTGGGTGTGGGAACGAACATCCCCTCATCCCCGGTGGTGCCCGTTGCCGGAGGCAAATTCCAAGTATCCAGCAGCAACACGGGAAATGCCGCGTTCGGCCTGTTCATAGGCTCCCAGTTCTTTGGTGCCTCTCTCAACTACTACGATGCCTACAACCACATCTTCAGGCACTCGGATGGATCCACGATAAAAGTTCTCTTAGATGGCAACGGAAACGTTGGAATCGGAAGCATGAGCTCAATCGGTGTGAGCAATCCGCTCGCCCGCCTCCTCGTTTCTGGTTCGAGCACATCGGCAGCATCCGGTCTCATTGTTAAAGCGGGAATAGCTTCACCGGTAGGTGCCGTGTTCGAGGCGCAAGGCAACGATGGAACATCCCTGCTCGTTGTTTCAGGTTCCGGCAACGTGGGAATAGGAATATCAAACACGGGAGATAAGCTTGCCGTGAACGGATCGTTATCTGTTACAGGATCGGCACTTCCCGGTGCAACAAGCACATATGATCTGGGTTCTACGGCCAAGCTTTGGCGAAACGTTTATTCCACGGCTTTCAGTGGTTCTCTCACGAAACTTACCGATGGCACTTCCTACCTCATCGCGGGCACCAACATCACGATCGCAACGGGCTCCAACGGATCTGTTAACATATCATCGCCCAACACGATCACGGGAAGTGGCACTGCCAACTACGTTCCGAAGTTCACCAGCGAGAGGGCACTCGCAAACTCCATCATTTACGATGATGGAACGAATGTTGGCATCGGAACGAGTGCGCTCGATGCTCGGCTCGTTGTTGCAGGTTCCTCAGTGTTCTCGGGATCCATCAATCCTGATGCTGATTCGGCATACTACCTCGGCAACGGTCTGAAACGTTGGCAGTTCATCTACGGCAGGAGCATCATCGGTACCTTCACAGGTAGCAATCTCACAGAAGGGCAAGTGGTGGTTGCTGGAACTAGCGGGGCTCTGTCGGGATCAAACAACTTCTGGTGGAGCAACTCCACCGGAAAAGTGGGCATTGGAACAAGCACACCTCAGAGCAAGTTGTATGTGCTGGGAGCATCCAACTCCACGATAAGCCCCTCAAACGCCCTCCTTGGAATCGAGGGAAGTGCAGGAGGAGGCCTGCTAATTGGCTCGATAGGTGGAGCAAGCTACATTCAAACGGGAGAGATATCCAACATTGGATCGGTGTTCTATCCTCTATATCTCAACCCCCTTGGGCGGAACGTTTCGATCGGAACAACAACGGCCACGAGCACTCTCTTCATCTCGGGATCCACCTCGAGCACCCCAACACTCACGGTAAAAGCAGGAGTTGATTCTCCCACTGCTCAGGTTCTCTCGGTTCAGAAATGGGATGGAAGCCACCTCTTGTCAGTTCGAGCGGATGCAACCGCATTGGGAGTAGGCGGAACATTCGGAGTAGGCATCGGCACGAATACGGTGAACGATACACTCCACGTGTACAAGAATGAGTACGCTTCCGATCACTATCCGTGGTTCGAGAACGCAAGTACTTTTGGAAGCACCATTCTCACTCTGCAAGCTGGAGCGAACGGGTACAGCAATGCCATAAGAGGTGTTGATCAATCTCAACAACAACAGTGGTACGTTGGCGGCAGCAACTACGCAAATTCCTTGGTCTTCAAGACAGTCGGTAACACCGAGAGGATGTTCATCAACTCAGCCGGAAACGTAGGAATTGGAACTACATCGTACACTGCGAGGCTGTTTGTCTCCGGATCCGTAAACACATCAACACCCACGATGATTGTTCGAGAGGGAGTTGCATCTCCCGCAGGCGGAGTGGGAGTTCTCGATGTGCAGAGCTCCGCGGGATCTTCTCTCCTCTTCGTGAGCGGAAGTGGCTTCGTTGGAATTGGAACGAGCGCACTCGACTCCCGCCTCGTTGTTGCAGGTAATTCCGTGTTCTCGGGATCTGCGAACCCAGATGGTGATCTCACACGTGATCTAGGTTCTACTACGAAGCGGTGGAGGAACGTGTATGCTGGAAGCATCTCAGGATCCCTCACCGGAAGCAACCTCACGGCCGGGCAGGTGGTTGTTGCAGGAACGGGAGGATTGATATCGGGTTCCAGCAACTTCTGGTGGGAAAACTCCACAGGGAGAGTCGGTATTGGAACATCATCCCCAGGATATGCACTCGATATCCTCAACGGATCATTGAAACTCAACAAGGGAAGCTACCTCATCGTTGGCAATGATACGAACGATTCCATCATAGCGCAGGATAACCCTGCAGGATTCCCATCAACCTCCAACGTAATCACGCACAATACGTTCGCAGGTGCCTGGGGATTCAGGGATTCGAACACAGGTACTTACAGGTTAACGATCCTCGCAAACAACGGAAATGTGGGCATCGGAACCACCAATCCACAGGCGAGGCTGTTCGTAACCGGATCCTCAACAACAACGGATACAACATTCCTCGTGCGTGAGGGAGTTGCAACGGCCACTGGGGGTGCCTACATCCTCAACACACAGAACTCAGCAGGAACCAACATTCTCATGGTGAGCGGTTCCGGCAAGGTGGGTATCGGTGCTGCTCCCACATTGGCATCACCCCTCTACGTTTTTGGCAATGTGGCCGGTCCTCAGGTAACTGCAGGAGCAAGCTCGGGTGCCTCTCCAAATGGTACCGTGGGATACAACCTGAGGATAGATACCACCGATCTGTGGCAACTCATCACAGATAACAATGCAGGAAACAGCTTCTTCCTGCAGTACAACAACGCTTCCAGATACCTCGGAGTTACCACTACTGGCAACGTGGGCATTGGTACCACGAACCCAGGATACAACCTGCAGGTGGGAAGCGGAGCATCTGCTGGAACGCGAACAATTGCTGCCATCGATTCCGGCTACGGAATACTCCTCGCAGGTGGCAATAACGTTTCCAAGATACAGAGCCTCGGAACAGCTTATCCCCTAGAGTTCCAGGCTGGCAATGGAAATGATGGAAACTACCGTTTCACATCCACAGGAAACGTGGGAATTGGAACTGCAACACCCACATCAAAGTTGCACATCTACACAACGCAGAACGATGCAACCGCAACTCCATCAGTTGATGTGAACGCAGCATTCTTTAGATTGGGTGATGCAACTACTAACCTCGCATTCGATAACGGAGTTGGCTTCAAGATCCACGATGGTGGTCGAGTCCACTACAGCATCGGGCAGCTCTCGGGAAGCCTCTACATCTCGCAAACGAGCGATAACGGTAACGTTCTCTATCCGGCAAACAGGGCAGATGGCATCGTGATGAATGCCTCGGGATTCGTGGGATTGGGAACTACAATCACGGATGTTCGCCTCGCAGTGAACGGTAACTCGGTGTTTTCGGGATCTGCGAACCCGGATGCTGATCTCACGAGAGATCTCGGCTCTACAGTCAAGAGGTGGAGGAACCTCTACGCAGGTAACATCATCGGATCTGTAACAGGGAGCAACCTCACTGCAGGTCAAGTTGTGGTTGCTGGTACAGGTGGCTTGCTGAGCGGTTCCAACAACTTCTGGTGGAACAACTCAACCAACCAGGTGGGCATCGGAACTTCAACGATCCAGGGATCAACGGTTCTGCAGGTAAACAGGGCAACAGGAGGAGCTTTACCGCAGATCGCGCTCACCAACTCGAGTGTGGGTGGAACTGTTCACTGGATCGGTACTGGTTGGATAAGCGATGGTCTGGGAAGTACCGATACCCTCAACCTTGGCAACAACCAGCAGAGATCGGTTTCCATCATCAGTGCAAACGCGGCGGTTCTCACCGTGGTGGATGATGGCACGAAGAAGAAGGCTGTGATGCCACAGGCCAACTCCTACCTGGGAATCGGCACCACCAACCCAACTGCAACTCTGCAGGTTCTCGGCCACACAACTGCAGGCACCGCAGCAGCCGCAATCATCAGGGAGGGAGTTGCATCACAAACGGCCGGGCTTCCCGTCCTTGATGTGCAGAACTCGGCAGGAACTTCCATTCTGTTCGTCTCCGGCAGTGGTAACGTAGGTATAGGAATTACCAATCCTACGCTGTACAGGCTTGACGTTGTTGGCCAGATCAAATCACGTAATCTCGCTTCAGGCGACACGACTGGCATCACTCTAGGTAATAACGGAAGCGAACGAGCACGTATTCAGTTCACTGCAAGTGATGATTCGGCTCGCTTCAAGTTGGAGGTTCTTGGGGTCAATGGTGCCACCGAACGATTGAGTGTTTTTGCAGGACCTATCGGCGGCGTTGCATCAAATGAAGCGCTTGTGATCGGGGGTAATGGAAACATCGGTATAGGAACAGGCGCACTAATCACTGCTCGACTTCTCGTGTCAGGCAGTGGAGCAACTTCTTCAACAACAACTGCCCACTTCGTCAACAGTAGCGGAACGTCTCTCCTCTTCGTAAGGGACGACGGCCGGGTGGGCATCGGAACAAGCGCGCCTCAGGCTGCATTCCACGTTGTGAACGGATCGGTGCCCAATGCGGCAAACCTCTACATCGGATACGTGGGATCCAACAACTATTACGATGCCAACCAACACTACTACAGGGATGGAAGTGGTAACATAAGGCTCACCATCTCCTCGACCGGAAACGTAACACCGGGTGCAGATGCCACGCAGGACCTCGGCTCGAGCTCGCTCCGGTGGAGGAACGTGTTCGCGGCAAATATCTCCGGTTCGCTCACAGGAAGCAACCTCACCGCTGGGCAGGTTGTGGTAGCAGGTACGGGAGGAGTCCTCTCCGGATCCAACAACTTCTGGTGGAACAACTCAGCGAACCAGGTGGGCATCGGAACGAGTTCCCCTACAAACACGCTTGATGTGAGAGGAACTCTCGGCATCGGTGGCGGAGCCACCTATGGAAACGGCCTCACCGTAACATCTACGAACACATCTGCGGCCAATCACACACACTACATCAGAGGCCCAGCGGCCGGAACGAACGATGATGTGTACTTTGATCTCAACCGAGGCGGAGGGGCTTACGGTTCCTTCAACGTGAACTTTGGATCATCCACCATCTTCGGAGTTTCGGGAGGAGCGCTTCGCTACAACGGAAACATCCTCCTCAGCCCCGTGAGCAACGTGCAGCAAACTGTGGGCAAGTTCTCCATCGGTGGTCCAAGCCCTGTGTCTCGATTCGAAGTAACAGGGAGTGGTGCAACCTCAAGCACGAGCACGATGCACCTCGTGAATGGAAGCAACTCAACACTCCTCTTCGTTCGAGATGATGGAAACGTTGGCATCGGAACATCATCTCCTGGTTACAGACTCGATGTTACGGGAAACACGCAGTTGTACGGAAACCTCCTCGTGGGCAACACGGTGACCGGTGGTTCAACTGCACGCTTCACAACCCACCAGGATCGAGCCCTCACGATCAAATCGAACATTTCTTCCACAGTGAAGATAACCGCGATTAATCCTCTCTCCTCGGATACTCTCAGAGAACTCACCCTCGAGGGATCTCCCGTTACGATATACACGGGAGCAACCTCAGGTGCGAGCGGAACAGAGGCAGTGAGGATAGATGCATCCGGAAATGTTGGCATCGGAACGTCAAGCCCGACTGTGGGTTTCAGACTTGACGTTCGCGGGGCAGGGCGTATTGAGGTTGCTGATCCACGCATCGATCTCGTTGGCACCTATCGCGGATTCATGGCACAGGTTGTTGATGCGGGTTCAGCAGCAGCGAGCTACTGGAGGCTCTACGATCTCACGGCAGCGGCAAACAGAGTCATCGTGGATTCCTCAGGAAACGTGGGTATCGGAACGATAGGTCTCGATTCCCGCCTCGTGGTTGCCGGAAATTCTGTGTTCTCAGGCTCAGCGAATCCATCTGCGGATCTCACCTACGATCTCGGAAGCTCCACGAAGCGGTGGAGGAACGTGTACGCATCGAGCATCTCCGGATCGATAACGGGAAGCAATCTCACAGCAGGTCAGGTGGTGGTGGCCGGTGCTGGTGGGTTGCTGAGTGGATCCAACAACTTCTGGTGGAGCAACAGCAACGGGAGAGTTGGAATCGGAACATCTTCACCCGCAGTTGCCCTCGATGTTGCAGTTGGTCCTATCAATGTGGGAACGCCAAACGGTGCTGGTGGATCTGCTAAACTTGTGGTTGCAGACAGCAGCACAGACACGAGTTCTTACGGTCTCGGTGCTCGCATAGCAATACAGAACAATTCTGCAACGGATGGAAACTTCTCTTCTCTGAGCTTCGTAACTTCAAACGCAGAAGATGCTGCAGCAATCTGGAGTGTGATCAGAGCTCATGCATCCGCTCAAGGAGATCTCGTTTTTGGAACTTCTGAGGATGGTGGTGCCACCGAGAGGATGAGAATAGATTCCGCAGGCAACGTGGGCATCGGAACCTCCGTGATGGATTATAGTTCCCGCCTCGTTGTGGCTGGCAACTCGGTGTTTTCAGGTTCCGTTAACCCCGATGGTGATCTCACACGGGATCTCGGTTCATCTACCAAGAGGTGGAGGAACCTTTACGCGGGCAACATCTCCGGTTCACTCACGGGAAGCAACCTCACTGCAGGTCAGGTTGTTGTGGCTGGCACAGGCGGCCTCCTGAGCGGATCCAACAACTTCTGGTGGAGCAACAGCAATGGGCGTGTCGGCATTGGAACGAGTTCTCCCACAGCCTTCCTTACGGTTCAGGTACCAAACGCAGCATCCACCAACGTGAGAATCGGAGAAGTGTTCGCCAATTACGCAGGCATCACACTCAATGGATCCACAACGGATAACGATTACAACATCCTCTCACGTGCAACGGATCAGAACCTCTACATCAACAGACCCACGGGAAACATCATCCATTTCCGTGAGGGAAACACCAACCAGGTTGCGATCGCTTCGGGTGGAAACGTTGGAATCGGAACAGCAACTCCCACCGCTCGCCTCCACATCAACGGCTCCATAGGCACAACAACTCACACCCTCTACGCGAGGGAGAACCAGGCATCCGCCTCGGGAACTGCCGTGATGTGGTTGCAAAACTCCGCAGGAGCCAACCTACTCTTCGTGAGTGGTTCCGGAAACGTTGGCATCGGAACATCCGCACCAGCGTTCAACCTGGAGGTTGCGGGCACATTCGCGGCGGCCACAAAATCATTCGTGATTCCTCACCCGATCCGCCCAGGATGGAAGCTGCGGTACGGATCCCTCGAAGGGCCTGAAAACGGTATTTACGTTCGTGGAGCATCACAATCTGAAGTGATTGATCTACCAGATTACTGGGAACCCCTCGTAGATCCCGCCTCCATCGCGGTGCAACTCACCCCCATCGGAAAGTGGCAATCGTTGTACGTGGAATCCATCGAAAATAATCGAGTTAAAATAGGCAGAGGATGGTTCATGAGGTTATTTGGAATTAAACCTAACTACTTCTACATGGTGAACGGGGCCCGCCGGGATGCCACCTTTGATGTGGAATATGTTCCATAGGAGAGATCATGTCAGGCTACGTCTCACCCAAGATCGTAACAGCTGGTCTCATTTTAAGCTATGATGCTGCCAACGTAAAGTCATACCCGGGAAGCGGCACGGTCATTACAGATCTAAGCAGCGTCGGTATCGCAGGCTCTCTCGTCAACGGAGTCTCTTTCTCTTCAGCCAACTGCGGAGTCATGACGTTCGACGGATCCAACGATTACGTCTCCATCAACAATTCTTCTAGACAGTTTCAGTGGACTCCCAGCGGCGCTGGAAACAACACGCTTGCACTTGAGATGTGGATCAACTCCTCAGACACAGCTGGCTTCTACGTCTCAAAGCCCTGGAACGGTAACGGTGAATACAACTATTACATGTACAACACGGGATTTCAGATGGGAAACAACTCAGGAAACTTTGCACTTTCCTGTTCCGCCATTAGCACAGGTAGATGGGAACATGTGGTCTTCATTATGACGCCTACGCAAGCGATCGTTTACAGGAACGGTATCAGGAACGCAGGTCCTTCTAACCACGGTCTCACTGTCAATACACCCACGAACGGAGATTTTAATCACACGATCCCGCTCGCAATCATGACGCTTTATCCTTATGGGTCTGGATGGGCTGGTAACACAGGTTTCTCCATTCTAGGCAGCCTGGGAATCTTAAGGGTCTACAATAGACTCTTGTCTGCTGATGAAATTCTACAAAACTATGAAACCGCAAAGGGAAGGTTCGGTTACTGATGGCAGGCAGGTACTCTCCTAAGATAGTTACCGATGGGCTCGTGCTGCTCCTCGATGCGGGCAACCGCAAGAGCTACCCAGGAAGCGGTACCTCTGTCAATGACTTGAGCGGAAATAACAGAACTTGCATCCTCGTCAATGGGCCCACTGTGACTTTTCAAGGTTTCATTCTCGATGGAACGAATGACTATGCCTACATCTCTCACGGAGGGGGCCTCTCTTTCAGCACAGGTGACTTTACCGTTTGTGTCTGGAACGCATGCATAAGTAACTTCTTGGGACGTTACGGAGGCATCATCACGAATGACAACACTACTGACAATGCATGGAAGATATACAAAGACAATGTGAACTCATTCTTCAGCGCTCGCGTAAGCTCCTCGACGGGCAACTTTCCTTCTTTTACGGTCGGAAGATGGCACTTCTATGCCTTCACATTCTCCTCAGGGACTGTACGCATGTATTTCGATGGCTCAGAGTGCGGTTCATTCTCCGGTGCTAGTAACCCAACTTCTTATAATAATCTCGCATTTGGATCATACAGGTATAATGACGCAATTAATGGAACATATCTGAACAATCAGTCTATAGGCCCAGTTCAGCTCTACAATAGGTCACTGTCTGCCACAGAGATTCTTCAAAATTATGATGCTACAAAGGGAAGGTTTGGATTCTAATGGCACAGTACTTTTCACCCAAGATTGTAACCGATGGAATCGTTTCTTACCACGATTTCTTGAACGTGAAATGTTATCCGAGGAGCGGAACTACATCACGCGATCTCGTGGGATCCAACACAACAACTTTCAGCGGACCGCTCTACACAGATGGTTATGTGAACTTCGATGGGATCGATGATTTCATCGTGTACGGATCTGTTGCTCTCGGAAACACTTTCACAATCTCCACCTTCGCGAAGCAGAACGTTTCATCAGGAGATTTCATACTCTTTGGGCTCGATGCGAACGGAGCTGACAACTGGTACGCAATCAATGGTGGCAAGCAGTACGTGTTCGTAACTCAATTCGCAGATGTGAACAACTTCGCAGTAGCAGGAACACAAACTCTCACCGCTAATGTGTGGTACGGGCTCACACTCACAGTTAATGTATCCACAGTTCGAGCGTACGTTAACGGTGCACTCGATCTCAGCACAACAACGCCTTTCACAATTGGAGGTTGGACCAGCAGCTACTCCGCCCTCGGCAGGAGGGGTTCTATAGCACAACGATACCTCAACGGATCAATCGGAAACATTATGATGTACAATAGGGCTCTCTCTGATAATGAGATACTTCAGAACTTCAATGCTCTTCGAGGGAGATACAACATCTGATATTTGGGCGGAAGGTGCGTACTCCGCCTATATTTAGCATCAAATCATGCCGCGTAACATCCTGATAGATCCGCAACGGTTGGGTTCCGGTAACCCGAACATACAGTTCAGTGGCTCGATGGCCAACACCATCCGGCTGGAGGTACTCACCTCCGGTTCCGTGCAGTTCACAGGAGTGTCAGGATCACTCCTCAGCATTACAGATTCACTCTCCGGTTCACTCTTTGCCGCCTCCGATATTTCTGGCCTCCCAATCCTAGAGGTGTTCTCGGATGACAGAGTGGTTGCTGGGCGATTCGCTTCGAACGCACTGGTTGTGACAGGCAGCAGAGTGGGAATCGGATCCAGCAACCCGGGATCCCTCCTCGATGTGAACGATTCCACAAACTACGCACGCTTCCAGGTGGGATCCGCCTACACGGTGAACTCACACTGGGCGGATCAACACGTGTTCAGGAGCAACACCCTTGTGGGAGGAGTGATCGCATCGGTGGTGGCAGGCACGGGCATCACACCTGGTTCTAACAACACATTTGATCTCGGCGCGAGCGGAAACGTGTGGAGGAACGTTTACGCAGGCAACATCATCGGATCCCTCACGAGCAGCAACCTCACAGCAGGACAGGTGGTGGTGGCGGGCACAGGCGGATTGCTGAGTGGAAGCAATAACCTGTGGTGGGATAACTCCACGGGGAGAGTTGGCGTTGGAACATCGAGCCCTTCTGTTAGATTTCACATCAACGGAAGCGGGAACGAGCAGTTCTGGATAATGGGAGGAGGCTCTGGATATCTCTTCGGCGGATATGATCAAGCCAACAGTAGAGGCAGAATCGGTGCATACACGGGAGCATCTTACACATCTCTATTATTGAATGAGGGAGGTGGAAACGTTGGCATCGGAACGAGTACCCTTCATGCTCCCCTCACGGTGTACAAATCAGGAACTGGAAACGTTGAGATCCTCTCGTTTAAAACTGATTATCCGAGCGATGGAACCTACAAGGCACTCACATGGCGTGATGGGGCCAACATAACTGGGCAGATCGATACTCGGTACAACGGAACAACAGTTGACATGGTGTTCGGCAGCCTCTACAGTGGCGGTTACAACACAACCGAGAGGATGAGAATCACAGGAGCAGGAAACGTTGGAATCGGAACGATCACGCCTCTAGCTCTCCTCCATGTGGGCGGAGGTTCAACCATACCCACAATCGGCAACACCGCGCTCTACGTATCGAACGCGGGGACCACGAACCTCGCAGTGAGAGATTCCGCGAATGGTGTGGAGCTGATGAACTACGCATTCAGCGGTGGAGGCCTCATTGGAACAGCAACGAGCCACCCCTTCGCGATAAGAACTGTCAATGCAACACGTTTAACTATCGATACAACAGGAAACGTTGGAATCGGAATAACAAACCCATCCTATCTCCTCGATGTGAACGGGCAGATAAGAGCCTCAGCCCTTGTGGATCTACAGAATACATCCTACCTTGTGGATCCTGGATCAACATCTGTTCTCAACCTCGTGAACGCAACAGGATTCTATGATGCCGATGGTGGAAACGCCCGCAGATTCCTCAATCCAGGTGGGGGCTCTCTCACAACAGCAACACCTTCCATCACGGGTGCCCTGAAGATTCGGTTCCCAGCCTCGAGGAACAACTCATCCACGATGCTCTTCATCACCGTGAAGATCTACGAGTACATCACAGGAAAATCCGTGGAGTACAGGATCGGAGGATACAACTACAGCCTGGGTAACTGGTACAACGTGTTCGCATATAACCTCACGGATACGGGAACCAACCACGCAGTGAGGTTCGGATACGATGGAACAAGTGACTGTATCTGGATCGGTGAAACGAGCACCACATGGACGTATCCTCAGGCATACATCACAGAAGTTTTAACGGGATATAGTGGATTCAGTGCGGATTGGGCGAGTGGATGGGCCCTCTCATGGGCAACATCATTCGATACAGTGGAGCAAGGGCCCTACACTCCCAACAGGTTCTGGGGTAACAACAACGATGGTGCAGGAAGTGGTCTTGATGCAGATCTCCTCGATGGCTACCACGCATCCTCATTCGGGTTAGGCACGGGAACCCAGAATTATGTTGCGAAATGGACCTCCACGGGTAATGCCCTGGGAAATTCCCAAATATTCGATAACGGAACCAACGTTGGTATTGGAACGAGTACTTCACTCACCGAGAGGTTGCACATCAACGGAAACGTATCCCTAACGAACATCGTTAACGGTGCAGGATCTATCGGCATAACACCAGCCTCAGGTGGAAACGTATCACTCAACACCGCAGGTTCAGGCGTTTCCATCATCTCTGGTCTCTACTATACAACACCGCAGAGCATCTCCGTTACGGTGGGAACGGAATCATGGATTCGCCTCGCAACCGTTGCCAACCTATGCGATCTGAAGCTTCACGTGAGGATCACTTCAACCAACTCCGAGGAGGTCATCAATGCATCTATCAAGGGAAACTACTACAACGTTAACACAAAGATTGATGTTGATAGAGTAACTTATGCAGAGCGCCTCCGCGAGATATGGGTGGATCAACCCACAGCAAATGGCGGTCCAAAAACAATCTATCTGAAGGTTAGATCCACAGATTTTGCCCCCAGCCTCACGTGGTGGCTCTACGATAGCATCACTGCGGCAACAACTATACACAATGATAATGTTACTGCAACGCCACCATCAAACGGTATCTCACTCTCGCTCTCTACATCGCTGAACACGCAGCAGTTTAGCAATTCTAACCTCATCATCAGCGGCACCAACAACCCAAGGACTGGTATCGGAACTAACCTACCAGGAGCGAAGCTGCACGTTCACTCACCTAGCGGCACAGAGATTGCACGCTTCTCACACGAAACTTCAACGGGTTATATCGGTTTCACCTACTCCACATCCGCCTTCGCGGGTTACTTGGGTAATGGAAGTAGTTTACTAACGGGAGCATCATCAACAGATTTCGTGTTGAGATCAGAGGGAAATCTCGTCCTCGCGAGCAACGGAAACAACAGGCGTGTAACGATCGATACTTCTGGAAACGTTGGTATAGGTACGAATGCGATGGATTCTCGATTCGTTGTGAACGGCAACACCGTTCTCAGCGGAACACTCAACCCAGCAGCAGATGCTACCCATGCGGTGGGCACCACAACAAAGCGATGGGCAAACGTTGTTTCCACGGCATTCTCCGGATCTCTCACCCGCCTGAGTGATGGTACCTCACCCTACCTCATCGCAGGAAACAACATCACACTCGTCACGGGATCAAACGGTGCTGTCACAATCACAGCCGCCGTTCTCACTGGAGCGAGCGGACCCATAGGAGCAACTGGAGCCACAGGACCCACAGGGTTGACAGGTCCACAGGGTTCCACTGGAGCCACTGGTCCCACTGGACTCACAGGACCACAGGGAGCCACAGGACCCACAGGACCTCAGGGATCCACAGGTCCCACAGGGTTGACAGGTCCACAGGGATCCACAGGACCCACAGGGTTGACAGGTCCACAGGGTTCCACTGGAGCCACAGGACCCACAGGACCTCAGGGATCCACAGGAGCCACAGGACCCACAGGACCTCAGGGATCCACAGGACCCACAGGGTTGACAGGTCCACAGGGTTCCACTGGAGCCACAGGACCCACAGGGTTGACAGGTCCACAGGGTTCCACAGGAGCCACAGGACCCACAGGGTTGACAGGTCCACAGGGTTCCACTGGAGCCACTGGTCCCACTGGACTCACAGGACCCACAG
>Ga0315903_10000269_pt1 | contig 77705 bp, 72 predicted proteins | sample LakEriMetagenome_7_FD_203524 | JGI IMG/M metagenome (GOLD analysis project Ga0315903, IMG submission 203524) | Freshwater fungal communities from buoy surface, Lake Erie, Ohio, United States - Buoy 2 MA119 | ecosystem: Environmental > Aquatic > Freshwater > Lake | place: USA: Lake Erie, Ohio... | reverse complement strand
AACTTCGCTGGCTACTCGTCCGAGGACCTTGTCGGTCGCGTCAATCACAAACCACTCGTGCACGACCTCAGCGGGTTTGGCGCTGAAAGTTGTTGTCATGAGTTTTCTCTTAAAAGAAAGGTTTGTTGGGCCCTTTTCCACGGTCGGTGTTCCTCTTTTGGGAACCTCTTAGGTGGGAGTTTGCAGCCACCTTCACGGTGGTTTGCGTCTTCGCCGCGGGGCCACTGAAGCGCTGCGAAGCCTTCTATTATACGAAAAATCAAAGACTTGCGGAGCTTTTTGGTTACCATCAGAGCATGTTCAGTTACCGACACGCTTTCCACGCGGGCAACCATGCTGATGTGCTCAAGCACATCACCTTGCTCGCCACCCTGCGCCACCTCATGCAAAAAGAGGCCGGCATCACGCTCATTGACACCCATGCGGGTGCTGGTTTGTACCGCTTGGACGGTGATTACTCCCAAAAGGGGGCTGAGGCCGAGGATGGCCTGTTCAAACTGCTGTCTGCGCTTGAAAAAGTACAAGACATGCCAGAGCCCATCCAAGATTATCTGGAACAAATTGCCAGTTTTAACCCCAATGGCCAAGCCAAGGTTTACCCAGGATCGCCTTTTTTGATGCATAAACTGATGCGTCACGAGTCCAGAGACCGGTTACGTCTGTTCGAACTGCACCCCACGGACAGCAAGTCACTGGCCTCTAATATTGCCCAATTAGATGCAGGGCGCACCATCACAGTCAGTCGCGAAGACGGCTTTGAGGCTCTCAAAAAACTGTTACCGCCACCCGCATCCGCCACAGGATCCAAGCGCGCTATGGTTCTGATTGACCCCAGCTACGAGATCAAATCAGACTATGCCAAGGTTGCCAATGTAATCCAGGAATACCTGAAACGCTTTTCAACTGGCACTTATTTGGTTTGGTACCCGATCATTCCTCGCCCTGAAGCCCACGATTTGCCGCGCCGCCTTCGCACGCTCTCCAATCAAGCCCAAAAACCCTGGCTCAACGCCACGTTGGCCATTGGACGAGGCCCAAATGACGTTGGCGGATTGGTTGCCAGCGGCATGTTCGTGATCAACCCGCCCTTCACACTGAAGGACCAAATCCGCAAGGCATTGGATGTTGTAGGCCCCGCACTGGCTCGGGGCACGGGCAAGAGCTGGCAGGTCGAGTCGTCCTGACACTCTGCAAAACGGTTCAGGGAATGTCCTGAATCCGGTCATGAAAAATTAACCGACCGAACGGTCGGTTAATTGATATACTTTCATCTGCGCCGCGATCATCCCATCCTGTTTGGCGCAGGAGAAGACCATGTACACCCAATCTTTCAGCGTTCCGGACGGCACCGAGCCCTCCCAGTCTGCTGGCCTGAAGGCCGTTCCCAAAGCCCTGAGCGCACAAGATGCGGCTTTGCAGGCGCAATTTGATGCCCGAATTGATGCCGACGGCCGAATTGAGCCCCGTGAGTGGATGCCCGAGGCTTACCGCAAAACCTTGGTTCGTCAAATCAGCCAACACGCGCACAGCGAAATTGTGGGCATGCTGCCCGAAGGCAACTGGATCAGCCGCGCACCCAGCCTCAAAAGAAAAGCCATCCTGATTGCCAAGGTGCAAGACGAAGGCGGGCACGGCCTTTATTTGTACAGCGCAGCCGAAACACTGGGCACCAGCCGCGACCAAATGCTCGACGCCCTGCACACCGGTAAAGCCAAATACAGCTCCATCTTCAACTACCCCACCCTGAACTGGGCGGATGTCGGCGTGGTGGGTTGGCTGGTCGACGGCGCGGCCATCATGAATCAGGTGCCCCTTTGCCGTTGTTCGTACGGCCCCTATGCGCGCGCCATGGTGCGGGTGTGCAAAGAAGAAAGCTTTCACCAGCGCCAGGGTTACGAAGCACTCTTGGTCATGATGCAAGGCACCGAAGAGCAAAAAGCCATGGTGCAAGACGCCGTGAACCGTTGGTGGTGGAAGTGCCTGGCCATGTTTGGACCGCCCGATGCCGACAGTCCCAACAGCGCCCAAGGCATGCGCTGGGGCATCAAACGCATCAGCAACGACGACCTGCGCCAAAAATTTGTGGATGCGACGGTTCCACAAGCCAAAGTATTAGGCGTGACCCTGCCCGACCCAGACCTGAAATGGAACGACGAACGTCAGGCTCATGACTACGGTCAGATTGATTGGGATGAATTTTGGGCCACGGTGAATGGCGATGGCCCTTGCAACAAAGAGCGCCTGGGCGCTCGCGTCAAAGCCTGGAACGACGGCGCATGGGTGCGGGATGCCGCACTGGCACACGCACGTAAACAACAAACGCGTCAACTGAAGGAAGCAGCATGAGCACACCCGCCCTGAAAGAATGGCCTTTGTGGGAAGTTTTTGTCCGCAGCAAGCAAGGCCTTGAACACAAACACTGCGGCAGCCTGCACGCATCGGACTCGGAACATGCCCTTCAAATGGCACGCGATGTCTACACCCGCCGTCAAGAAGGTGTGAGCATCTGGGTCGTGCCATCGGCCAGCATCTCGGCCAGCGAACCCAACGACAAACCCGAGTTTTTTGATCCTGCCAGTGACAAGGTCTACCGACACCCCACGTTCTATGTCATCCCCGATGAAGTGGGACACATGTGAGCACCGCCATGAATGCCCCCATAGATTACTTGCTGCATTTGGCAGACAACGCCTTGATACTCGGTCAGCGCAACGCCGAATGGTGTGGTCACGGCCCTATTCTTGAAGAAGACATTGCCCTGGCCAATAACAGCCTTGACCTGATCGGGCAAGCCAGGATGCTCTACCAACACGCCGCCCAATTAAAGGGCGGTGGTGCGACTGAAGACACGTTGGCTTACTTCCGGGATGTCCCTGATTTCCGTAACTACACATTGTGTGAATTGCCACACATGCCCCTGATGTCGGCCACCGCTCAAGGGGACCGGGACTTTGCCATCACGATCGTTCGCAACTTTTTGTACAGCAGCCTGATGGTGCTGGTGTGGGACCAACTGCAAGCCTCCAAAGACACGCATCTGGCCGCTATTGCTGCCAAATCGCTCAAGGAAGTTCGCTACCACCTGCGCCACTCGCGTGACTGGTTGCTGCGCTTGGGTGACGGCACGGCCGAATCCCATGAACGCGCGCAAAACGCCATCAACCAGTTGTTGTCTTACACCCAAGAGTTCTGGGCCAACAGCCCACAAGAGATTGCGGCGGTCGCCAATGGCACGGGCATCAATACAGTGACTTTGCAAAATGACTGGAATCAGATCGTGAACGAAGCACTGCAAGAAGCCACGCTTCAACGCCCTGGCGAAGGTGGGTTTGTGCCCACAGGCAAACAAGGTGTTCATTCAGAGCACTTGGGATTTGTGCTGGCCGAAATGCAAAGCTTGGCACGCGCCCACCCCCAAGCGATTTGGTAAAACACGGTCATGACCACGCTCCTTCAGACCACGACCAGCGATATTGCTCGCGCCTGGGTTTTGCTTGAAACCCTGACCGACCCGGAAATCCCTGTCGTGACCCTGCGCGAGCTGGGCATCTTGCGCGATGTACGCGAAGGCGCCCATGGACTTGAAGTGGTCATCACCCCCACCTACAGTGGCTGCCCGGCCATGGGCCAGATCGAGGACGATGTGAAAGCCCTGTTGCAAGCCCATGGCATTCAAGGCCATGTCGTGACACAACTGGCCCCGGCTTGGACCACTGATTGGATGACGGGTGAAGCGCGAGAAAAACTGCGTGCCTACGGCATTGCCCCGCCACATTCGACCGCCTGCGAACCCCAAGGCTCGGCTCAGGTGGTGAAGTTTGCTGCCCGCCAAACGCCCAACCAGGTTGTGAACTGCCCCCAGTGCGGCTCAGCCAACACCACCGAAACCTCCCATTTCGGATCCACCGCTTGCAAGGCCCTTTACCGCTGCCTCGCTTGCATGGAACCATTCGATTACTTCAAACCTTACTGAGCTGCCTTGCCGCAGTGAAGCACCATGTCCGCACCCCGCTTTCATGACCTCCAAGTCGCCTGTGTCACCCCTGAAGCTGCGGGTGCCGTGGCCATCCAACTGAATGTTCCAGCTGAACTGCGCGAGAGCTTTGACTTCCAGCCGGGGCAATTTTTAACCCTGCGCGCCAGCATTGGTGAAGCCGATGTACGCCGCAGTTACTCCATCAGCTCGGCCCGCAGCCAACTGCAAAAGCAAGGCACGCTTGAAGTTGGTATCCGCCCTGTTGAAGGGGGTGTCTTTTCCAACTGGGCCGCCTCGCAACTTCAGGCGGGGGACACCCTTCGCGTCATGCCACCCGAGGGGCGCTTTGTGGTGCAACGCCCGCGCGCCCTGCACCGCGTGGGTTTTGCAGCCGGCTCGGGCATCACCCCCATCCTGTCGATTCTGTCCAGCACACTCGAAGAACAGCCCGAGTCCAAATTCACCCTGGTCTACGGCAACCGCCGAATGGACAGCGTCATGTTCAACGAAGCGCTGCAAGACCTGAAAGACCGTTATCCCGATCGTTTGACGCTGATTCATATTTTGTCTCGCCAAGCTCAAGAGGTGCCCTTGCTCGAAGGCCGCATTGACGCTGGCAAAGTTCGCGCCATCATCGACACCTTTTTGCCCGTAGGCAGCATGGATGAAGTCTTTATCTGCGGCCCAGAGGCCATGATCGAAGAAACCGAAAAAACGCTGTTGGATGCGGGGGTCAAGGCAGAGCGCATTCGGACCGAGCGCTTCAGTTCACCCACTCTGGATGCACTACCGCCTGAACAGCGCAGCCAGGTTGTGATGGGTCACAAGGCGATACGCGAACAAGGCGAAGTCAAGCTCACCGTGGTACTGGATGGCAAGCCCTACGACATCCCGATGAACCGAAACGAGAAAATTCTGGACATCGCTTTGTCACTTGGAATGGACTTGCCCTACTCGTGCAAAGCCGGTGTTTGCTGCACTTGCCGATGCAAAGTCATGGAAGGTTCGGTAGAGATGGAGAAAAACTTCACGCTCGAAAAACCAGAAGTGGCCCAAGGCTACATCTTGTCGTGCCAAGCACGCCCGACTTCAGGCCGGGTCGTGGTCAGTTTCGACGAGCGTTAAAGCGCCTTTAATCAGGCCGCTGTTGCTTTGTTATCTATTCACCCCGAAATAACCGGGTGAATAGACTTGATAAAGCACCTACAAAACACGCCATCACCCATTACAAGCTGGGTTAATGACTTACAACCGACGCACGATTTCGGTGGTGGCGGCGCTCTGGTTCATGGTGTAGAAATGCAAAGCGGGGACGCCGCCGTTCTTAAGTTGCTCGCACAAGTCAGCCACCACATCGAGGCCAAAGGCTTTAATAGAGGCGATGTCATCGCCATAGGCTTGCAAGCGCAAACGAATCCAGCGCGGAATTTCTGCCCCGCAAGCATCTGAAAAGCGCATCAACTGGGAAGAGCTGGTGATGGGCATGATCCCTGGCACCACAGGCACATCTACGCCCAACTTGTAGACATCGTCCACAAACCGGAAATACGCATCGCTGTTGTAAAAATATTGGGTAATGGCCGAATGGGCTCCGGCTTTGACCTTGGTGACAAAAGCCTGCAAGTCTGACTCTGCTGATTTGGCTTGAGGGTGGATTTCCGGGTAGGCCGCCACTTCAATATGAAAGTCATCGCCGGTTTCAGACCGGATGAAAGCCACCAGATCACTGGCGTAATGGAACTCCCCACCCACGCCGTAACCACTGGGCAAATCACCCCTCAAGGCCACCAAGCGTTTAACCCCCATGGCCTTGAGTGTGGCTAACTCCTGACGAACCGAGGCTTTGGTGGCACCGATACAAGAAAAGTGCGAAGCCGCCGGCACACCTTCACTCAAGATGGCACCCACTGTGGCAAAAGTGCCCTCTTGAGTCGAGCCACCTGCACCATAGGTGACCGAACAAAACTCGGGCTTCAACCCGTACAACTGCTGACGCACCGCGCGCAGTTTTTCTGCACCTTCTGGTGTTTTAGGAGGGAAAAACTCAAGACTGATGGGTAAATTCAAACCAGACATCTCTTCACTACCTTTTATTCAATAGTCGTTGGCCTTGGCATAAGCCTTGGCGGCCAGATCAGCCTCGTGCACCATGCGTGCCTGCTCTCTGGCGGGCTGCACAGTCGCCGGGTCAGGCCAGCAGGCCTGAACAAAAAACTCACGGTTACCATCACCGCCCTCTATGGGGCTGTCAAGCCAATCGGTCACTTTCAGACCCAACTCGGTCAAAGTGGTGCGCACGCGGTTTTCGACGAAAGCATACAAGCTGTCGTCCTTCACAATGCCGCCCTTGCCCACTTGGCCCGGCTGCAGCTCAAACTGCGGCTTCACCAACATCAGCAACTGCCCCGTTGGCTTGAGCAAATGCACCACCCCCGGCAGCACCAAAGTCAGGGAGATGAACGAAACATCGCCCACCATCAGGTCAAAACCTTCGAGTGCATCGGGCACACGTTCATCACCCGGCTCCAGTTCTCGGGCATTCACGCCCTCGATGCAAACCACCCGCTCATTGTCCCTAATCCGGGGATGCACTTGGGCGTGTCCGACATCAATGCCCACCACCTGTTCAGCGCCCTGCTGCAACAAGCAATCGGTGAAGCCCCCCGTACTCTGACCCACGTCCAAACAACGCAAATCTTGTACCTGGACACCCGTGGCTTGCAATGCCCCTTCGAGCTTAAGCCCCCCGCGTGACACATAGCGAGACTCGGCATCATCCAACAACTCCAAAGGCGCGCTCTCAGGAACATCGTCACGGTTTTTAACGATCGCGCGCCACTCCCCGTTGGGCTGCTGCCACTGCACCCCCCCGGCAATCAGTCTTTGAGCTTGGGAGCGTGAAGCGGCCAAGCCACGTTCGACGAGAAGTTGGTCAATGCGCATTCAGTGTGTGTCTCTGTGTATCTGGTAAAGGGGTAATGGGGTGATCGAGGTTACCCAGACTCGGAAGCATTCAAAGTGCGGGGGTCATAAACCGTTCAGAGGAACACTGGCCATTGCGCCAATGTCCCGTATGAAAAAAAGCGCATCGGTATCGGGTTTGCGAGAACGCCAAGCGATGAGCCGAGGGCCCAACTGTCAGACTGCCCGCCATGACCGTATTCAATACGACCACGCGGAATCAGTCGGGCCATCAACCGCTCAATAACGGTAGGTGTCGGCTTTGTAAGGGCCGTTTTTGGACACACCGATGTAAGACGCTTGTTCGTCGCTCAACTCTGACAACATGGCGCCCACCTTTTTCAGGTGCAAACGGGCCACTTTCTCATCTAGGTGCTTAGGCAACACATACACCTTGCCTGATTCGTACTGGTCTTGCTTGGTGAACAGCTCGATTTGGGCAATCGTCTGGTTGGCAAAACTGGACGACATGACAAAACTGGGGTGACCCGTTGCGCAACCCAAGTTCACCAAGCGGCCCTTTGCCAACAAGGTGATTTTTTTGCCATCAGGGAAAATGACGTGATCGACTTGTGGCTTGATCTCGTCCCACTCGAGTTTTTCAAGGGAAGCGACGTCAATTTCGTTGTCGAAGTGACCAATGTTGCAAACAATGGCTTCGTCTTTCATGGCGGCCATGTGCTCGTAACGGATCACGTTTTTATTGCCCGTAGCCGATACGAAGATATCGCACTTGTCGGCTGCGTATTCCATGGTCACCACCTTGAAACCCTCCATCGCAGCCTGCAAGGCATTGATTGGGTCGATCTCGGTCACCCAAACCTGGGCGCTCAAGGCACGCAAAGCCTGGGCAGAGCCCTTGCCCACGTCACCGTAACCGGCGACCACGGCCACTTTGCCGGCAATCATCACATCGGTGGCGCGCTTGATGGAGTCCACCAAAGACTCACGGCAGCCATACAAGTTGTCAAACTTGCTCTTGGTCACCGAGTCGTTCACGTTGATGGCACGGAACATCAGGCTACCTTTGGCTGCCATCTCATTCAGGCGCAACACGCCCGTGGTGGTTTCTTCGGTCACGCCAATGATTTGCGCACCCTTGCGGCTGTACCAAGTGGGGTCAACCGCCAATTTGGCCTTGATGGCGTTGAACAAACAGGTTTCTTCTTCGCTGGTGGGGTTGGCAATCAGCGATGCATCGGTTTCGGCACGCTTGCCCAGGTGCATAAGCAAGGTGGCATCGCCGCCATCGTCCAGAATCATGTTGGGGCCTTCGCCTTCGGTGCCTGCAGCGCCAAAGTCAAAAATGCGGTGCGTGTAATCCCAATAATCGGCCAGGGTTTCGCCTTTAATGGCAAACACCGGGGTGCCTTTGGCGGCAATGGCTGCAGCAGCGTGGTCTTGGGTCGAAAAGATGTTGCAAGAAGCCCAGCGCACCTGAGCGCCCAAAGATTGCAAGGTTTCAATCAGCACGGCCGTCTGAATGGTCATGTGCAGGGAGCCCGTAATGCGCGCCCCTTTCAGGGGTTGTGCCTTAGCGAATTCTTCGCGAATGGCCATCAGGCCGGGCATTTCGGTTTCGGCGATCTTGATTTCTTTGCGGCCCCAATCAGACAGGCCAATGTCGGCAATGACGCAATCGGCGTTCAAGGCGGTGTTCAAACGTGCATTCATAAGTTCAGCTCCAAAGCATGGTGAATAAACCACACGCGTGGGTGAAAGCACTGAATGGGAAAAACAGGCTCACCACACGTCGAGTGGATGAGCGTCGTTGCTGTTGAAGTGTTCCGAGCCTCACGCCCCGCTGCCGATTTTTTGAATCAGGGGGCGCTGCAACGCTCCTCGGAATGCGCGGATTATACGAAATCAGACGGCAGCACGGGGCCAACCAGTAAAATCCCCCTTTTGCCAGCCCGGACGGGCATGGCCATCACGGGCACCCATGCCGCCCGCTCGACTTCAGGACCCCTTGTGACCTACGCCCACGAAACCCGGCGCCGCCGGACTTTTGCCATCATTTCCCACCCCGACGCGGGTAAAACCACCCTCACCGAAAAATTGTTGCTGTTTTCGGGTGCGATTCAGATTGCCGGTTCGGTCAAAGCCCGTAAGGCCTCACGCCACGCCACATCGGACTGGATGGAGATCGAAAAACAACGGGGCATTTCGGTGGCCTCGTCGGTCATGCAGATGCTGTACCGTGACCACGTCATCAACCTGCTGGACACGCCGGGCCACAAAGACTTCAGCGAAGACACCTACCGCGTGCTGACCGCCGTGGACTCGGCCCTGATGGTAATTGACGCAGCCAACGGCGTGGAAGCCCAAACCCGCCGCCTGATTGAGGTTTGCCGTCAGCGCGACACCCCCATCATCACCTTCGTCAACAAGATGGACCGCGAAGTACGCGACCCCCTCGACATCCTGGATGAAGTCGAGCGCGAACTGGGCATGCCCTGCGTCCCCATGACTTGGCCCGTGGGCCAGGGCAAGTCTTTTGGCGGCATCATCAACCTGCGCACGCAAGCCATGACGGTCTTCGAATCGGGCAGCGAACGCCGCCCGCAAGACTTCGAGACCATCCCACTGACCGAGCAGGCCAAACTGGCCGCACGCTTTGGCAATGACTGGCAAACCGCCATGGACAGCATGGAACTGGCCACCGGGGCATCGCCCGCCTTTGACGAAGCCGCCTTTCTCGCAGGCAAACAAACCCCGGTTTTCTTTGGCTCCGGCGTGAACAACTTTGGTGTCATGGAGGTCTTGGATGCGCTGGTCGATCTGGCCCCGCCACCCCGCCCACGGACCAGTTCATTGTTGGTGAACAAGCAAGCTGTAGTGAAAGAAATTCAACCCGAAGACAGCGCTTTTTCAGGTGTGGTGTTCAAGGTACAAGCCAACATGGACGCCAACCACCGCGACCGCATTGCTTTTGTGCGCATGGCCTCGGGCAAATACACGCCGGGTATGAAGCTGAAAGTGCAACGCACTGGCAAAGAACTGCGCCCCACCAGTGTGGTGACCTTTTTGAGCCAACGCCGTGAAGCCGTTGACGAAGCCTACGCGGGCGACATCATTGGGTTCACCACACACGGGGGCGTGCAACTGGGTGACACCATCACCGACGGCGCTAACCTGCAATTTACCGGCCTGCCATTTTTTGCGCCCGAACTCTTCATGACCGTGATCCTGAAAAACCCGCTGCGCACCAAACAACTGCAAACGGGCCTGGACCAATTGGGCGAAGAAGGTGCGATTCAAGTTTTCAAGCCCGAAATTGGCGGTCCCATGCTGCTGGGCGCTGTGGGACAACTGCAGTTTGAAGTGGTGCAGCACCGCCTAAAATCTGAATACGACTGCGATGTGCGGCTGGAAGGCTGCCAATACACGGGTGCCCGTTGGATCACTGCAGACAGCCCGGCTGAAATGCGTGAATTCACCAACGCCTACCCGCAGCGCATGGCCACCGATGCAGCCAGTACCCTGGCCTATTTGTGCACCAGTCCGTATGACGTGCGCCTGGCGCAAGAGCGCTTTCCAAAAATTCACTTTCACCCGCTGCGCGAGCATGCCGGGCTGTCACTGGGCAGCGCCGGTTGAAACCATGCGCCCATTGGCCTCTTGGCACCCCCATGACTTGATCGGTGTCTTCACCGACATCGACGACACCCTCACCACAGAAGGCAGCATCACGCCCGATGCCCTGAGGGCTCTGGCTGATTTAAAAGCGGCGGGGCTTCATGTGGTGCCCATTACTGGCAGGCCCATGGGCTGGAGCGAGCCCTTTGCCCAAAGCTGGCCCGTGGATGCGATCGTGGCCGAAAACGGTGCGCTTGCTTTGCAGCACACCCCTCATTTAGGTTTACGCAAGCTTTACCAACAAAGTGCCACAACCCGTCAGCACAACTTTGCCCGCATGCAACAAGTGGCTCAACGCGTATTAAACGAAGTATCGGGCAGCCGCTTGTCACAAGACAGCCCGGGGCGCGAGACCGACATCGCCATCGACCACAGTGAATTCACCCACCTGCCGCCAAGTGGCATCGACCAAGTGGTGAATATCATGCGAAGTGAAGGCATGACCGCCACAGTCAGCAGCATTCATGTCAATGGCTGGTTTGGCGAACACAACAAGCTGACGGGTGCCCGCTGGATCGTGCAAGAACTCTGGGGCCGCGATCTGGACGCCGAAATCGGGCGCTGGGTTTATGTGGGAGACTCCAGCAATGACCAAGTCATGTTCGAACATTTTCCGCACACTGTGGGCGTGGCCAACATCCGGCGCTTTGAAGCGCAATTGACCCATCCGCCAAGGTACATCACCGCCAGTGAACGCGGCGCGGGTTTTGCTGAACTGACCCGTCACCTGTTGGCGAGTCTGAACTGAACAGCAGCCCTGAAAACCTTTAAAAAAATCATCGTGGCCATTTGCGCGATACAACTCTCCTGACTGAACCTGCGCATGAACAACCCCACCCTTTTGAGCTGGACCGAAAACGACTCCGAGCGCTCGGCCCTTTGGCGTTCCGACCAAGTTTTGCCCGCACGCGTGGTGCTGGCAGACGACACCCTGACAGCCGATGCCGCCTACCGCTTGGCTTGCGCAGGTACGGGCTTGCTATGGCGCAGCGATTTTCAAAATGCGCGGCAATTGTTGCAAGCGCTGGCCAGGCGCATTGACAAACCCAAAAAGGTGCGCATCAAAAAACCAAACCCCGACGCACCCGCATTACCCGGCGCACCCGCATTACCCGGCGCAGTCTTTCACACCCACCGACAAGCACAAGCACAACGCACCCGCATCCTGAGCCAAATCTTGATTGAACTGAATGCTGATTACGGCATCGACCTGCGCCGCGCCCCGGATGCCAAGTCCGCCTGTCTGCAAGCCTATGGACCCAGCAACGGACAAACTTCTGTGGTGTCACTGCGCAGCTTACAAGGTGCCATTGGGGCCTTTGAATGGCGCAAAAATGGGGTCGAGGTGCCCGCCATGGGTGAAGCCCTGCGCATTTTTCCGCATTACGGCGTTTTCTCTCCCGTGCGCGGCGAATATGTGGAACTGGTGGCCAATGCCCCCCTGCCGGAAGCCCTCAAGACCCATTCGGTGGCCTTTGACATTGGGGTTGGCACAGGCGTGTTGTCGGCCGTGCTGGCCCGCCGTGGTGCCAGCCAAGTGATCGCCACCGACGTGTCAGAACGGGCTTTGGCCTGTGCATTGGACAACTTGCAACGCCTGGGTCTGCAAAACCAGGTGCAGTTGCAACAAACCCATTTGTTCCCGACCGGTCAAGCGGCACTGGTGGTGTGCAACCCACCTTGGCTGCCCGCACGACCCACCACCTTGCTGGAACAAGCGGTTTATGACGAGGGCAGCCAAATGCTCAAGGGATTCTTGGCGAAACTTCCAGAGCACCTTTGTGAGGGTGGCGAAGGCTGGTTAATCTTGTCAGACTTGGCCGAACATCTGGGTCTGCGCACACGCGAAGCCCTGCTGGGTTGGATTGCCGATGCTGGCCTTGTGGTGCTGGGCCGCTTAGATGTGAAGCCCGTGCACGCCAAAGCACAAGATGCCACAGACCCGCTGCATGCTGCCCGGTCTGCAGAAGTCACCTCGCTTTGGCGGCTGGGCCAAGCGGTCGCTAACTAAAGATTCCCGGACGCAAGCCCGGGAACCCTCGCCAAGATCACCCGAACCGGGTGCGGCTTCAGGCCTTGAAAGCCACCACTTTCTGGCTCTGCTCACCCAAGCCGTCGATGCCCAAACGCATGACATCGCCCCGTTTGAGAAACACCGGCGCAGGCTGGCCATCCTTCTTGACGCCCATGCCCACCCCCGGTGGCGTGCCGGTGGTGATGATGTCGCCCGGCTCAAGGGTCATGAACTGGCTGACATAACTGACCAACTTGGCCACGCCAAAAATCATGGTCTTGGTGTTGCCGGTTTGCATGCGCACACCGTTCACATCGAGCCACATGCCCAAAGCTTGCGGGTTGGGCACTTCATCACGGGTGACCAGCCAAGGGCCTACGGGGCCAAAGGTGTCGCAACCCTTGCCCTTGTCCCAGGTGGCGCCGCGCTCCAACTGGTATTCGCGTTCGCTCACGTCGTTCACCACACAATAACCGGCCACATGGTTCAGCGCGTCTTTTTGTGTGACATAGCGGGTACGGGTGCCAATCACAATGCCCAACTCAACTTCCCAGTCAGATTTTTTGGAGCCCTTGGGCAGCATGACGTTGTCGTCCGGGCCCTGGATGCAAGAGATCGCCTTGGTGAACACAATCGGTTCTTTGGGAATAGGCATGCCCGATTCAGCGGCATGGTCAGCGTAGTTCAGGCCAATGGCGATGAATTTGCTGGTGTAAGAAACGGGCGTGCCAAAGCGCTTTTTACCGCGCACCAAAGGCAATTTGTCGGTCTTGACCTTGGCCAGCTTGGCCAGCGCCTTGTCGTTTAACAAGTCGGGAGAGATGTCTTTCACCACGCTGCTCAAATCACGCAAACGGCCATCGGCATCTATCAAGCCGGGTTTTTCTTTGCCGGGCTGGCCATAGCGAACAAGTTTCATAACTGCCTTTCAGTGTGGTTAAAGAGAATCAATAAGTGGAACGACCACCCGAGAGGTCAAAAACCGCCCCAGTGGAAAAGGAACATTCTTCCGTGCTCAGCCACGTCACCATGGCGGCCACTTCTTCGGGCTCGCCAAAACGGGCCATCGGAATTTTGGAAAGCATGAACTGTATGTGTTCGGGCGACATTTGATCAAAGATAGCAGTTTTAACAGCCGCAGGCGTGACACAGTTCACACGCACGCCCGTGTCGGCCAGTTCTTTGCCCAGTGATTTGGTCAAGCCAATCACCGCCGCCTTGCTCGCACTGTAAGCGCTGGCGTTCGGGTTGCCATCTTTGCCCGCCACCGAAGCAATGTTGACAATGCGACCGTAATTGCGCGCCTTCATGTGGGCGCTCAACTCTCGGCAGCAATGAAACAGCCCATGCACGTTCACATCAAATACCTGCTTCCAAGCCTCCACCGGATAGTCCCAGACCTTGGTATTGGGGCCAGTGATGCCCGCACTGTTGACCAGCACATCGACCCCAGCCAATGCAATGGTTTGGGCGGTGGCCTGAACCACCGAATCGTGGCTCACCACATCAACATGCACCGTGTTGACCACAGCGCCCGAATGTTCACGCCTGAGTTGCTCAGCGGCATTGAGCAAGCCCGCTGCATCACGGTCCCACAAGGTCACACGGCCCCCCGAACTCAACATGCGTTGCGCGATGGCAAAACCCAAGCCTGTGGCGCCCCCGGTGATGACCGCATGGCGACCCTTCAAATTCAACAGATTCATGACTGACTTTCTAGAAACTCAAATGGTCATGCCACCATCGACCATGTAGGCATTACCGGTGGCGAAAATGGACTCGTCAGAGGCCAGAAAAGTGACAATCGGTGCGATTTCTTGTGCCTGCGCCAAGCGCCCCATAGGTTGCCGGTTAATGAAATCCTTGCGGGCTTGCACCGGATCTGCATAGCTGTTGATGCGGTCTTGCAGCGAGGGCGTATCGACCGTGCCGGGACAAATGCAATTGCAGCGAATTCCTTGGCGCACGTAGTCGGCGGCCACGCTTTTGGTCAGGCCAATCACGGCCGCCTTGCTGGTGCCGTAGATAAAACGGTTAGGCAAGCCCTTCACGCTGGAGCACACACTGGCCATGTTGATGATGCTGCCACCCCGTCCATCTTGCTCAAACTGGGCCAACATTTTGGGAATCGCCGCCTGAATCATCCAAAACTGCGAACGCACATTCAGGTTGAAAGCAAAGTCCCACTCGTCGTCTTTGGCTTGTTGAATGTTGCCGTTGTGCACAAAACCGGCGCAATTAAAAATCACATCCAGGCGCGCCATGCTGGCCACCTGCCTGGCAATGGCCGCCTTGTCCAGCACATCCAGCACGCCGGTTTGCACGTTGGCAACGCCCTGATAAGACTTGAGTAAATCGGCATTCACATCGGTGGCATAAACCATCGCGCCCTCTGCCGCCATGGCCATGGCAGCCGCATGACCAATGCCTTGGCCTGCCGCAGTGACGAGCGCTGTTTTTCCTTTAAGTCTCATGGTGCCTTGATCTCCAGATGGGTAATTTGTCGTTGGGAAATGGCCTGCCAGTCCCAGGCAATGCCCAGACCGGGTGAATCGGGAGGGATGGCGAAACCGTCCACCACCCGCATGCGCGAAGAAGTGATGTCGTCCAACTGTGGAATGTATTCGACCCACAAGGCGTTGGGCACGGCAGCGCACAAACTGACATGCAGCTCCATCAAAAAGTGCGGACACACCGCCACATCAAAAGTCTCGGCCAAGTGTGCCGTTTTGATCCAGGGCGTGATGCCCCCAATGCGCGAGACATCGGGCTGCACAATCGAACAAGCCCCTTGCTCCAGGTACTCGCGAAACTGCATGGGGTGGTACATGGACTCGCCCACGGCCACAGGAATCGTGGTGTGCTCGTGCAACTGGCGGTGCCCAGACACGTCTTCAGCGGGTAGGGGCTCTTCAATCCACGCCAAACCCAAGCCATCAAAAGCCCGGGCGCGGCGCACGCTTTCGGCCCGGTTAAAACCCTGATTGGCATCGGTCATCAAATCAAAACCCGTGCCCACGGCATCGCGAACCGCACTCAGGCGGGCCACATCCTCGCTCACATGGGGTCGCCCGATCTTGATCTTGGCGCCTTTGAACCCCTGCGCTTTCGCTTCCAGTGTTTGTTCCACCAGGGCCTCTGGTGACAAATGCAACCACCCGCCTTCAGTGGTGTAGAGCGGCACCCTGGCTTGCGCTCCGCCCAACAAGGTCCAGAGCGGGAGGCGCTGCGATTGGCCACGCCAGTCCCACAAAGCGGTGTCTACGCAGGCCAAGGCCAGGCTGGTGATGGCCCCCACCGCCGTGGCGTGGGTATGAAAAAACAGGTCTTTCCAGATGGCCTCGACCATGACCGGGTTGCGCCCGATCAAGCGCGGCACTAAGTGGTCCTTGAGCAGGGCGACGACAGACGACCCCCCCGTGCCAATGGTGTAGGCGTAGCCAGTGGCCTCAATGCCGTCGCTGCAATGCAGGGTGAGCAGCACAGTTTCTTGCGTCACGAACGATTGAATGGCATCGGTCCGCACCACCTTGGGGGGCAAATTGACTTGCCGAAGACTCACGCGATCAATGGTGACTAAGCTCATGGGTAACAAAGCGGTATGAAACAGGAATGGGCTTTAAATGGGCTTCAGAGCATGCACCTAAAAAGGTGGGGCTGCGAGTCGTTTTAGCGACAGTCAACATGCGGGTTTGTCGGGAGTCCAAAACCCTTGACTGAGCGAATCTGAACATGTGATGATTGTGCGACTGGTCTGACCACTTGTCCAATTCACGTTATCCCTGATTCGCTAATTTCCCAATGCCCATCCAAACCGTTGAACCCCAACGACTTTATCGTCAGATAGCCGAACAACTTCGGCATCTGATGGGCTCGGGTGAGTTTTCGGTGGGCTCACGTTTACCGGCAGAGCGTGAACTGGCCCTGCAACTGGGGGTCAGCCGCCCCTCGGTGCGCGAAGCCCTGATTGCCCTCGAGGTGGAAGGCATGATTGAAGTCCGAACAGGTTCGGGCATTTATGTGCAATGCACCACCACCCCAAGCAAGCCACGGCCGGCCATCACCAATGCCCCTGCCGACTGGGGACCGCTGGAGGTCATGAGCGCCCGCATTTTGGTGGAGTCTGAGGTGGCGGCATTGGCCGCTCAAAATGCCCAGAAAAAAGACCTCCAGGTGATACGCAACGGTTTGCAAAAAATGAAACTCGAAGCCGCTCGAGACGAAATTCCACGCCAGGGCGACGAGGCTTTTCACGAAGGCATCGCGCAAGCTTGCGGCAACAGCGTGTTACTGGACACGGTTCAGCGTTTTTGGCAAGCCCGCAACGGCCCTCTGTTCGAGCGACTGGGCGACTATTTTGAAAACCCAGCCTCTTGGCAAGCAGCCATCGCCGAACACCAATGCGTGCTGGAAGCCATCGAGGCAGGTAACCCCACGGGGGCCCGCAAAGCCATGCAAAAGCACCTTAAACAAGCCCACAAAAGATACAGCGCGAGCTGGCGCCGCGCTCCCGCCCGTTAGGGGTGGGCAAATTTTCGCGTCAGCATTTTTTTAAAACCAACAGGAGACTTTGATGAGCAAACGTTTGACCCTGAAAACTCTGGCCACCGTCGGCGCGTTCGCCGTGGGCGCCATGACCGTCCTGGGCAGCACTGCGGTGCAGGCCCAACAAAAACTGAAATGGGCCCACGTCTATGAGACCTCTGAGCCTTACCACACCGAATCGGTGTGGGCCGCCGATGAAATCAAGAAACGCAGCAACGGCAAATTCGACATTCAAGTTTTCCCGGCTTCCACCCTGGGCAAGGAAACCGACATCAACCAAGGCCTGACCTTGGGCACGGTGGACATGATCATCAGCGGCCCCTCGTTTGCAGCGCGCAGCTACCCCCGCTTTGGCATTGCTTATTACCCCTTCATCTTTCGTGACGGTGATCACTTGATCGCCTATTCCAAGAGCCCGGTATTTCAGGAAATGGTCAATGAATTCCGCGCCAAAACCGGTATTCAGGTTACGGCTTACACCTATTACGGCGCACGCCACACCACCGCACAAAAACCCTTTACCAACTGTGAAGGCATGAAGGGCCTGAAGATCCGCGTGCCCGATGTACCGGCTTACACCGCCACGCCCAAATCATGCGGTGCCAACCCCACCCCGATTGCTTTTGCCGAGGTTTATCTGGCCTTGCAAAACGGCACGGTGGAAGCGCAAGAAAACCCTTTGACCACCATCGAAGCGAAGAAATTCTTTGAAGTGCAAAAGGCCATCATGTTGACCGGCCACATCGTGGACGGTTTGACCACGCAAATCGCACCCCATGTGTGGAACAAGCTCAGCGCCGATGAGAAGAAGATGTTCACCGATGTGACACAAGCTGCCGCCGTGCGCGCCACAGCCAAGATCAAGGCTCGCGAAGCCGAGTTGGTGGACGAATTCAAGAAAAAAGGCTTGCAAATCGTTCAAGTGGATCGCAAGTCATTCCAGGACGCTGTTCTGAAAAACGCCCCATTGACTTCCATGGGCTTTACACAGTCTGACTTCGACAAAATTCAGGCTGCCAAGTAACAGCACCTCACGCCAAGCTGTGCCTTGTGCGCAGCCTGTCCTAATGTCGCTCGCCCTGTCACGGGGCCGCAGCGTCAAATCTAAGGGGCCGAACCTTCGGGTTCGGATCCCGCTTTGTATCGCCTTCAAGGACACCCGATGAGCAACCTTCCCGATCTCGATGCCATGCCCAAAATCATGGGCGACGATGGTCAGTTTCATGCCATCGACGAAGAAGTTGACCTGTCCGGCACCCCCATTGAAGCTTGGGTAGCGTTGGCTTTTTTCTGGGCCTTAGGCGCCACGGTTTTTTACCAGTTTTTCACACGTTATGTCTTGAACAACTCCGCCTCGTGGACCGAAGAAATCGCGCGGTATCTGCTGATCGCCAGTGTCTTCACAGGGGCCACCATTGGTGTCGCCAAGAACAACCACATTCAGGTCGATTTCTTCTACCGATTCATGCCGGAGGGCTTATCCCGCTTCATGGGCACCGTGGTCGATGTGATGCGCGTCGCGTTTTTTGCCATCGCCACCTTCCTCACCGGGCAAATGATGGAAAAGCTGGGCAACTACAAAATGACCATCATCGACTTGCCCATGAACTTGGTCTATGGCGTGGTCATGGCAGGTTTTGCAGCCATGACCTTGCGCGCCCTGTGGGTCATGCGCGTCCATTGGCGACGCGGTTACTGCGTCTTGCAACGCCCCGAATCCGAAATGACAGACCGCTGAAACACCCCGCCTGAAAGTTTTGCCATGCTGAAAATCCTATTTCTCATTCTCATGAGCGGCGGCATTCCTGTGGCCATTGCCATGGCGGGTGCTTCCCTCATTTATCTGTTTTTTGCCGAAAGCTCGCCCCCCTTTGTGGTAATTCACCGCATGGTGTCAGGCATTGACAGTTTCCCGCTGCTGGCCGTGCCCTTTTTCATATTGGCCGGCAACCTGATGAACAACGCGGGCATCACCAACCGCATCTACAACTACGCACTGGCCTTGGTGGGTTGGCTCAAAGGGGGTCTGGGCCACGTCAATGTGGTGGGCTCTGTCGTGTTTGCCGGCATGAGCGGTACCGCCATTGCCGATGCGGCAGGCTTGGGAACCATCGAAATCAAGGCCATGAAAGACCATGGCTACAGCACCGAATTTGCGGTCGGCGTCACGGCCGCTTCGGCCACCTTAGGGCCCATCATTCCACCCAGTCTGCCCTTTGTGATCTACGGCATGATGGCCAACGTTTCAGTGGGGGCCTTGTTCTTGGCGGGCATCTTGCCCGGCATTCTGATGGCCTTGCTGATGATGCTGACGGTGGCCTTTTTTGCACACAAAAATGGCTGGGGCGCCGACGTCAAGTTTGAGTGGCCAAAAGTCATCAAAGCACTGGTCGAAACGGCCGTGGTCATCGGCTGGCCAGTGGCCATCTGGTGGTTGGTCACTGCCATGGGCACGCCGCCGCAACTCACGGTCTTTGCGGCCCTGATCGTTCTGTTTGCCGCTGACAAATTTTTTAACTTTCAGGCGGTCTTGCCCATCATGACACCCGTGCTGCTGATTGGCGGCATGACCACAGGGGTCTTTACCCCCACCGAGGGTGCGATAGCGGCTTGCGTTTGGGCCATTGCTTTGGGGTTCTTTTGGTACCGGACGCTCAACTTCAAAATGTTCGTCAAGATCTGCTTGGACACCGTGGAAACCACCGCCACGGTGTTGTTTATTGTGGCCGCCGCCAGCATTTTTGGCTGGATGCTCACCGCCACCGGCGTCACCACCGCCATCAGCGCCTGGGTACTCGGCTTCACGCAAGACCCTTGGATGTTCTTGTTGCTGGCCAACTTGCTGATGTTGTTTGTGGGCTGCTTCTTGGAGCCCACGGCAGCCATCACCATTCTGGTGCCTATCTTGGTGCCCATTTGCCAAAAGCTGGGCATTGACCTGGTGCACTTTGGTCTGGTCATGGTGCTCAACCTCATGATTGGCTTGCTGCATCCCCCCATGGGCATGGTCTTGTTTGTGCTGGCCCGCGTGGCCCGCCTGAGCGTTGAGGCCACCACCCGCGCCATCTTGCCTTGGCTGTTTCCGCTCTTGGGCAGCTTGGCCGTCATCACTTATTTCCCCAGCCTGGTGCTGTGGTTACCCAAACAGTTTTATTGAGGCTTTGTCATGAGTTCTTTCATTCGCCTGCACCCTGCAGATGACGTGGTCATTGCGCGCGCCCAATTGATGAGCGGCAGCTCTGTTGACGGTGTGGCCGTGCGCGGCCTGATTCCGCCCGGCCACAAAATCGCCACCCGCGCGGTTGCAGTGGGTGAACCCGTACGACGCTACAACCAGATCATCGGTTTTGCCTCGCAGGCCATTCAACCCGGCGAACACGTTCACACGCACAACCTGAACATGGGCCCTGAAAAAGGCCACTTCGAACGCGATTACGCCATTGGCCAAGACGTCAAACCCGAGCCAGTGCGCAAGCAAGCCACCTTCATGGGCATTGAGCGCGAAGATGGGCGTGTGGCCACCCGCAACTACATTGGTGTGTTGTCGAGCGTGAATTGCTCGGCCACTGCTGCAAGGGCCATAGCCGACCACTTTTCTAGGCGCAACAACCCGGCCGCACTGGCTGAATTTGCCAACGTAGATGGTGTGGTGGCTTTGACCCACGGCACCGGTTGTGGCATGGACACCGAAGGCATGGGCATCCAGTTGCTTGAGCGCACTTTGGCGGGCTATGCCACGCATGCTAATTTTTGGGGCGTGTTGGTGGTGGGCCTGGGCTGCGAGGCGAACCAGCTCAACACCTGGCTGGCACACAGCAGCTTGCGCGAAGGCGACACCCTCAAGGTATTCAATATTCAAGACACAGGCGGCACGCGCCTCACGGTCGAAAAAGGCATTGCCCTGATTGAGCAAATGCTGCCGCGTGCCAACGCGGTCCAACGTACCCCTTGCAGCGCCGAGCACATCACGGTGGGTTTGCAATGCGGCGGCTCGGACGGCTATTCGGGCATCAGTGCCAACCCGGCCCTAGGGGCTGCGGTAGATTTGTTGGTGCAACACGGCGGCACGGCCATCTTGAGCGAAACCCCCGAAATTTATGGTGCCGAGCACTTGCTCACGCGCCGCGCCGTCAAGCCTGCAGTGGCGCACAAACTCATCGAACGCATCCGCTGGTGGGAAAACTATACCGCCATCAACGGTGGCGAGATGAACAACAACCCCTCGCCCGGCAACAAGGCGGGCGGTCTCACCACCATCCTCGAAAAATCATTGGGGGCCGTCGCCAAAGGGGGCACCAGCAACCTGCAAGCGGTGTATGAATATGCCGAACCCGTCACAAGCCGGGGCTTCGTCTACATGGACACACCGGGGTATGACCCGGTCAGCGCCACTGGCCAGGTGGCGGGTGGGGCCAACCTGATTTGCTTTACCACCGGACGCGGCAGCGCCTACGGCTGCGCGCCCTCGCCCAGTCTGAAATTTTCGACCAACACCGCACTTTGGAAAAAGCAAGAAGAAGATATGGACCTCAACTGCGGCGAGATCGTCGATGGTGGCGTGAGCATTGCCGAAATGGGCCAGCGCATCTTCGAGATGATCTTGGCTGCCGCCTCGGGAGAAGCCACCAAAAGCGAGCGCCATGGTTATGGCCAAAACGAATTTGTGCCCTGGCAAGTCGGCGCTGTGATGTAACTCTTTTTTGAATCCGGTGGGCATTTTTCTCACTTCAATGTCTTGAAAGCCATTTCATGAGCCAACGCATACAAGCCGCCGAACTGCGCCAGTACGTCACCCGCATCATTGCCATGACGGGCAGCACACCCGAAGAAGCCGCACAAGTGGCTGATAACCTGGTCATGGCCAACCTGAGCGGGCACGACTCGCACGGCGTGGGCATGGTGCCCCGCTATGTCGATGCGGTACTGGAGGGCGGCCTGAGCCCCAACACCGGCGTCAAGGTGCTGCTCGACACCGGCCCCATGCTGAACCTGGACGGCCAACGCGGCTATGGCCAGATCACTGGGGTGCAAGCCATGAACATGGGCATCGAACGCGCCAAACAATACGGCGTCTGCACGGTCGCCCTGAGCCGCTCGCATCACCTGGGCCGCATTGGGCACTTTGCCGAAATGGCCGTGGCCCAAGGTCTGGTGTCAATGCATTTTGTCAACGTTCACTCGCGCCCGGTGGTGGCCCCTTTTGGCGGCGGCGATGGGCGCTTTGGCACCAACCCCTGCTGCATTGGCGTGCCCATGGGCACACGCCCCCCGTTTGTGCTGGACTTTGCCACCAGCCGCGTTGCCCAGGGAAAAATGCGCGTGGCCTACAACAAAGGTGAACAAGTGCCGCCCGGCTACTTGATCGACGAACACGGCCACCCAACCACCCAGCCGGGGGTGGTGGTGGTGCCGCAATCGAATGGTTTGTTTGGCGCACTCATGACCTTTGGCGAACACAAAGGTTTTGGCATGGCCGTGGCCTGTGAGCTACTGGGCGGGGCAGTGACCGGCAATGGCACCTGGCACCGCGAGGCAGACAACCGACGTGCCGTGCTGAACGGCATGCTGACCGTGTTGATCGATCCGGTCAAACTGGGAACACAAGACAGTTTTGAACAAGAGGCCCAAGCCTTTAGCGACTGGGTAAAACAAAGCCCAGATGCCCCGGACAGCGACGGCGTACGCTTGGCAGGCGACCCCGAACGTGCCGCCCGAATTGAGCGTGAGCAAACCGGCATCTGGATTGACGATGCCACTTGGGGCGAGATTCAAGCGTCCGAGAAAAAACTTCAAGCCCGATAAGCACTTCAGACACATTCAATCGTCGACGAAAAAAGGCTTTCAAAACGCCCAAAAGGTCTAAATCGGTCAACACACCACCCTGCGCAACTTTGCATCGCCATGAACCTCGCAAACGCCACCCTTACCAAGCTGTCCAGCCCCATCAAAACGCCCACGTATGCGCGCACCGGCCATGCCCCGGGCGTGGTGCATCTGGGCTTGGGCGCGTTCCACAGGGCGCATCAAGCCATGGTGTTTGACCAACTGCTGAGCCAGGGCGACCCGCGCTGGGGCATTCATGGTGTGGGCATGACACAGCCAGGTTTGGTGAACAAGTTGCGCGCACAAGACGGCTTGTATGCCGTGCGCGTGGCCGACGCCAACGGCCTGCAATGGCAAGTGCCCGGCAGTGTGTGGCGCACCAGCGTGGCCACCACCGAGCGCGCAAACGTGGTGCAGGCCATCGCTGCGCCCGCCACCCGCTGGGTGACCCTGACCGTGACTGAAAAAGGCTACACCCCGGCTTTGGCTCAATTGCTGTTGGACGGCCTGCGCCAACGCCAGCAAAATAACTTGCCGGGTCTGACCATTGCATCGTGTGACAACCTACAAGGCAACGGGCACAAATTAAAGGCCTTGGTGAAAGCGGCGGCCACACCCCAAGACACAGCCCTCTTGCAATGGATGGACGCGCGTTGCGCCTTTCCTTGCAGCATGGTCGACCGCATCGTGCCCGCGGCCACCCCTGAAATTTTGGCAGCCGCCCACGCAGCATTGGGTGTGCAAGACGACTGCGCACTGAGCACCGAGGCCTTTTGGGAATGGGTCATTGAAGACCACTTTGCCGACCCCAGCGATGCCGCCCTGTTGCAAAGGGCAGGCGTGCGCGTGACCGCCGATGTACACAGTTACGAAGAAGCCAAACTGCGCATGCTCAACGGCAGCCACACGGCCATGGCCCTGATGGGGGCCGTCACGGGCCGCGCCGTGATTGCGGATTGCATTGGTGCGCCGCACCTGCGCACGTTTGTTGAACGCCTTATGAGCCGAGAGGTCTCGCCGCACCTGAGCCGAAGCGACTGGGCCGATTACCGCGATGCCTTGATTGCCCGTTTTGGCAACCCGTTTTTGCTGCACAGCGTGCACCAGATTGCCACCGACAGCTCGCAAAAAATACCGCAACGCTGGCCCCCCTCGGTACAGGGACAGATTGCCCGATCTGCCTCGTTTGAACACCATGCCTTGGCTGCGGCCGTCTGGCTGCGCTACACCTTGGGCGTGAACGAACAAGGTCAGAGCTACACCCTGAACGACCCGCAGGCCCCAAGCCTGATGGCGATCGGTGCAGCACAGCGCCAGCACCCACAGGAAAGCGTTAAAGCCTTGCTGTCGCGAGAAGACTTGTGGGACACTGTTTTGCCGCAGCAAACCGCTTGGATTGCCAGCGTGACCCACTGGCATCAACAAATTTTGCAACTGGGCGTGGATGCTTCGGTGCGTCAATTGCTGAGCCAGGAAACACCATGAAAATCACCTCAGCGCACGTCATTGTTTGCAGCCCTGGGCGCAACTTTGTCACGCTAAAAATTGAAACCGACCAAGGCGTTACGGGCATTGGCGACGCCACGCTGAACGGGCGCGAACTGGCCGTGGTCAGTTACCTGCAAGACCACCTGATCCCCTGCCTGATCGGGCGCGACCCGCAACAAATTGAAGACATCTGGCAATACCTTTACAAAGGCGCTTATTGGCGACGAGGCCCGGTGACCATGAGCGCCATTGCTGCGGTAGACACCGCCCTGTGGGACATCAAGGCCAAGATGGCCAACATGCCGCTGTACCAATTGTTGGGGGGCCGCAGCCGCACCGGAGTCATGGTGTATGGCCATGCCAACGGGCGCGACACCGCCGAGACTGTGGACGAAGTGTTGCGCCACAAAGAAGAAGGCTATCTGGCCATACGTTCGCAAAGCGGCGTGCCCGGCCTGAACAAGGTCTATGGTGTGAGCGGTGTCAACCGCTTGTACGAACCTGCCGATGGCAAGCTGCCCAGCGAACACGACTGGAGCACCGAGAAATACTTGCGCCACACGCCGGGCTTGTTTGAAGCCGTGCGTGAAGCTGTGGGCCCCGACATTCATTTATTACACGACGTGCACCACCGCCTCACGCCCATTGAGGCCGGACAACTGGGCAAGGCCCTAGAACCCTCTCGCTTGTTCTGGATGGAAGACCCCACGCCCGCTGAAAACCAAGACGCCTTTCAGTGGATTCGCCACCACACCACCACCCCGATTGCGGTGGGTGAAATCTTTAACACCATCTGGGACTGCAAAGCGCTGATTGAAAAGCAGTTGATTGACTACATCCGCACCACCGTGGTACACGCCGGAGGCATCACCCATTTGCGGCGCATTGCCGATCTGGCAAGCTTGTACCAAGTGCGCACCGGCTGCCACGGCGCAACCGACTTGTCGCCCGTGTGCATGGGCGCAGCTTTGCACTTTGACACCTGGGTGCCCAACTTCGGCGTGCAGGAATACATGCCCCACAGCGAAGAAATGCTCTCGGTTTTCCCGCACGACTGGCGCTTTGAGCGCGGCATGATGTATTGCGGCGAATCCCCCGGCCATGGCGTGGAAATCGATGAAAAACTGGCCGCCAAATACCCGTATCAACGGGCTTATTTACCCGTGAACCGGTTGCAGCATGACGGGACTTTGTGGAATTGGTGAAGGGGCGATATCCGCTCTCAGCCAACGACGAAATCATTGCTGTCGGCCGCGCACTTCATCAAACGGATTGATCACTGCGACCTTTGCTGTCATGTAGAGCGCCGTGTCGCGGAATGCAACGATCAAGCCTCTGACTCTGCAATCGCGGCGATCTAGCCGTCAGGCGCTGGAAAAAGTGTGGGAGAGGATTCGGGCATTTGCGGGAGGCTGCCCATGAGGCCGAATTTGCCAGTCCCCTGTGGGTGGCTGCCCCTGCGGCCGAAAGTGTGTCCGTTACAGCATCCGTGCCAGCGCTGCCTGTAAATGCTCGGAGGGCAGGCGCCTAAAACCTGACCTTGCAAAACGCTGCAAGCGGCCTTGCATGAAAGCCACCAACAATGAGGCTGACAACTGAGCATCGACGGTGGGAGTTGCCGATGTGCTGTCTTTGAGGGACTGACGCAGCTGGACCTCAATCTTGTCAAACAACAAATTGATGCGCTCTTGCAAGCGCTCGTGCTCCAGCACCAGCGCATCACCAATCATGACGCGGCTCATGCCCGGATTTTTTTCAGCAAACTGCAACAACAAAGCCACAATTCGGCTCGCCTGTTGGGGTCCGGCAGGCTCGCGATCGGTGACTTGCCGAATCAGGCCAATCACGGATTGATCAACAAAATCAATCAGCCCCTCGAACATCTGCGCCTTGCTGGCGAAATGGCGGTACAAGGCCGCTTCGCTCACACCAATTTTGGCAGCAAGCCCTGCGGTGGTCACCCGCTCTGCGCCGGGTTGCTCCAGCATGCTGGCCAGGGTTTGCAAAATCTGCAAACGTCGCTCACCGGGGCGAGGACGCTTGCGAGCAGGTGTCGCCTCTTCTTCTGAAAAACGATCGCTTTGTTGTTCTAAGTCTGACATTTTTCTCCTCCCTTTTTGGTTTGTTCAGCAAGCCAGATTCCTCAAGCCCCTCAACGGCTGCGAATCATGGTGCCAAAAGCCTGCTCCGACAATACTTCGAGCAACATAGCGTGCGGCACTCGGCCATCAATGATGTGCACGGCGTTGACCCCACTCTTGGCGGCATCCAGTGCGCCTGCAATTTTGGGAATCATGCCGCCGCTGATGGTGCCATCGGCGCACAACTCGTCGATGCGCGCAGGGGTCAATTCGGTCAAAAGCTGCCCCTCTTTGTCCAGCACACCCCGAATATTGGTGAGCATGAGCAATTTTTCGGCTTGCAGCACAGTGGCCAATTTGGCCGCCACCACATCGGCATTGATGTTGTAGCTTTCGTTGTTGACGCCAAAACCAATCGGGCTGACCACCGGAATAAAGGCATCGTCTTGCAGGCACTTCAAAATGGCGGGGTCGATGCTTTCAATCTCACCGACTTGACCCACATCGTGTTCCTTGTTGGGGTCTTGGGTGTCGATCAGGCGCAGCTTGCGGGCCCGAATCAGCCCGCCATCACGCCCCGTCAGGCCTACCGCCTTGCCACCTGCACGGTTGATCATGCCCACAATGTCTTGCTGCACTTCACCTCCCAGCACCCACTCAACCACCTCCATGGTCTCTGCATCGGTCACGCGCATGCCCTGAATGAACTCGCCGGTTTTGCCCAAGCGCTTCAAGGCCGTCTCAATTTGCGGGCCACCGCCGTGCACCACCACCGGATTCATGCCGACCAGTTTGAGCAACACCACGTCTTCGGCAAACGCCTGTTGCAAGGCCGGGTCGGTCATGGCGTTGCCGCCGTATTTGATGACCAGCGTTTTGCCGTGAAACTTGCGGATGTAAGGCATGGCCTGCGCCAGAATCTGGGCTTGGTCGTGCGGGGCAATGGCGTTGGCTGGGGAGGAATCGGTCATGGTGCAAAAAAGTGAGAAATGAGATTTTTTTCAGTCGTGGCAATTGTGCCGCAAGCCTGCGCGCCTTTAGAGGATTTCGGTCAACAGGCGATTAACCCCCTGTTGCCAGGGCGGCAATACCAAGCCAAAACCGTTTTCTAACTTTCGGGTATCCAGGCGTGAATTGAGCGGCCTCTTAGCAGGCGTCGGGAAGGCCGCTGTGGGCACGGGCGCAATTTCGGTCACTTTCAGGCCCAGTTCAGGCTTCAAGAAACGGGCTTGCGCGATCACATGGCTGGCGTAGCCGTGCCAACTGGTTTCTCCCCCGGCAACAAGGTGATACGTTCCGGCCAATGAAGCCTCTTGCAGGCCTATCACCTGCCGGATGGCGTGCGCCGTCACGTCGGCGATTAAGTCGGCCCCTGTGGGTGCGCCATGTTGGTCGTCAATCACGGTCAAACGCTCGCGCTCTGCCGCCAAACGCAGCATGGTGCGGGCAAAATTGCCCCCACGCGCTGCGTACACCCAACTGGTCCTAAATATCAGGTGTTTGGCACAGGCCGCAGCAATGGCTTGCTCACCCTCCAGTTTGGTCTGGCCGTAAACACTCAAGGGGCCGGTGGCATCGGTCTCTTGCCAAGGCTTTTCACCCTGGCCATTGAACACATAGTCGGTGGAGTAATGCACCAACCAAGCCCCTATTTGGGCCGCAGCTTTGGCCAGTGCGGCAGGGGCTTGGGCGTTCAGGGTTCGAGCCAAATCGGGTTCGGACTCGGCTTTGTCCACGGCGGTATGGGCGGCGGCATTGACGATCACGTCAGGCCGATAAGCCAACACCGTTTGCGCCAAACGCTCAGGCTGGCCCAGGTCGCCACAAAAATGCTGGCTGTGGCGGTCTAAAGCCAATACCTCACCCAGTGGCGCCAAGCTGCGCTGCAACTCCCAGCCCACTTGGCCGTTTTTACCCAACAACAGAATTTTCAAAATACATCTCCATTTAAGACGTCACGGCCACCCGGGTACAGCAGAGGCTGCATGGATACCCGGTCTGGCCGGGTACTGCAGAGGCTGCATGGATACCCGGTCTGGCCGGGTATGACAGAGGCTGCATGGATACCCGGTCTGGCCGGGTATGACAGAGATTTGTCACGCCCGCCCCGTGCCCTGTCACCCCCGCCCCGTGCCCTGTCACCCCCGCCCCGTGCCCTGTCACCCCCGCCCCGTGCCCTGTCACCCCCGCCCCTTACCCTGTCACCCCCGACCTGATCGGGGGTCCATGCGTGCGGGACCACAGAGACTCGGTCTGGCCGGTATGACAGCGTGTGGGGCAACATGGCGAGTTAAGTCAGGCGCAATGTCAGGCGTATTGTTTGTTGACCCACTCCCGGTAGGCCCCGCTTTGCACATGGCTGACCCAATCGGGGTTGGCCAGATACCACTCGACGGTTTTTCGGATACCGGTCTCAAAAGTTTCGGCGGGCTTCCAACCCAGTTCGGCCTCGAGTTTGCGGGCATCGATGGCATAGCGGCGGTCGTGTCCCGGACGATCGGTAACATAGCTGATTTGGCTGGCGTAACTGCCGCCATCGGCCCGGGGACGCATTTCATCGAGCAATTTGCAAACGGTTTGCACGATCTCGATGTTGGGTTTTTCGTTCCAGCCACCTACGTTATAGGTCTCGCCCAAACGCCCGGCCTGCAAAACCCGACGAATTGCGCTGCAATGGTCCTTGACGTAAAGCCAATCGCGAATCTGCATGCCGTCGCCGTACACCGGCAGGGGTTTACCTGCCAACGCGTTCACGATCATCAGCGGAATGAGCTTCTCGGGAAAGTGATAAGGCCCGTAGTTGTTGCTGCAATTGGTGGTCAAAACCGGCAAACCGTAAGTGTGGTGCCAAGCCCGCACCAAGTGGTCCGATGCGGCTTTGCTGGCGCTGTAAGGGCTGTTGGGCTCGTAGCGGTGGGTTTCGGCAAAAGCAGGTTCGTCTTTGGCCAGCGAGCCGTAAACCTCGTCGGTCGAAACATGCAAAAACCTGAAATCCGATTTTTTGACAGCCCCTTCTCCCTTGGCAGCGAGCCCCGGCGCATCAATGTCGGCATCGGGCAATGCCGCCCAATAGCCGCGCACCGACTCCAGCAGGCGAAAGGTGCCCACGATGTTGGTCTCGATGAACTCTCCAGGCCCATGAATAGAACGGTCTACATGGCTTTCGGCCGCAAAATTGACCACGGCCCGAGGGCGGTGCTCAGCTAGCAAACGGCTGACCAAAGCGGCATCGCCAATGTCGCCCTGCACCAGTTGGTGGCGCGTATCGCCCTGCAAACTGGCCAGTGTTTCAGGGTTGCCGGCATAGGTCAGTTTGTCCAGGTTCACAATGGGTTCATCAGAGGCGGCCAGCCAGTCGAGGACGAAGTTGGCACCAATAAAACCAGCACCACCAGTGACAAGAAGAGTCATATACATACCAAGCAATAGTTGGACACTACGGGAAGTTGCGTCTCAATTTAAGGATTTTAGAAGCATTGAAAGCAGACGCAGGTTAAAGTGAGAACTTGTCTAGGAAGATCCCCATGACCTCATCAGAAAACGCAAAATCTAACAAAACCAAAGCCTCACCGCAGTCTGACAGCCAGACACCCCCTGCACAACATGTTTGGCTGGCGGGTTTGGGAGCCATTGCCAAAGCGCAAGAACAAGGCAGCAAAGCGATTGAAGCCTTGGTCAACGATGGTTTGGCCTTTCAACGCAAAAGCCAAGCCGAAGCCCAACAACGCCTGCAAGAAGCCACCGAGCGCCTAAGCCACATGGCCAGCGACTTCGGCCAGCAAGCCACAGGGCGCGTGGACAAACTGGAGCATTTGTTTGAAGACCGCGTGGCCAAGGCCCTGCACCGTTTGGGCATGCCCACGTTGCTGGACCTGGAGATGCTGAGCGACCGAGTGGCGCAATTAGAGGCACAGCTTGCAGCCCTGCAAAAGGCTGAGTCCAAGCCCCAAAAAACAGCCCCGCATCCGACCAAAAACACGGCAGCCAAAAGCATTGCGGCCAAAAACACTTCGGCTAAAAGCACTGCAGCCAAAGTCTCAGCGACCGTCAAAACGGCCAAGGCCAAATCCAAAGCGGCACCGTCCACACCGTCCACACCGTCCAAAACCCGGCCCAAATCGGCCTGACTGAACACCCCGGCGCTTGGATATGGCCAAAAAAGCACCCCGTCGCACCGCTCAGCGCATTGCCGAGGTCACGCTGGAACTGTTCAACCGGTTTGGCGAACCCAATGTCTCGACCACGCTGATTTCATCCGAGCTGAACATTAGCCCGGGCAACTTGTATTACCACTTTGCCTCCAAAGACGCACTGGTCAACCAACTTTTTGACCAATACGAAGGCGCTATGCTGGGCCTGCTGGACGCAGCCCCCGATGTACACGACATCGAAGACGCCTGGTTTTTTCTGCATTCGCTGTTTGAACAAGTGTGGAGCCACCGCTTCTTGTACCGCGACTTGAACAACCTGCTTTCGGGCAACCGCCACTTAGAGACGCATTTTCATGCGGTTTTAGAGCGTAAAACCCACGCTTTCAGGCTCATGCTGGAGTCATTGGCGGCGGCCGGTTTGATGCGCATCAGCCCTGACAACATCGAAACCCTGTCTGCCAGCATGTCGGTCATGGTGACCTACTGGCTCAGCTACGAATATGTACGCAACCCCCGGCAAGCCCTGGAACCGGCCAGCGCCGGACTGGCCCTGACCCGAGGCGCGCAACACGTATTGGCCTTGTTAACCCCGTACATGGCCAGCCAAGATTTGCAAACCCACTTGCAAGGTTTGACGGCGGCTTACAGCCTGCCCGAGCGTTGATCAGTTAAAGCGCAGGTCGGCCAGTGCCAACAGGCCGTCAAAAATCAGGTTATCCACCAGCTCAAACTGCACCGACATGCTGGGCGCCATTTTCCAGCCCGCGCCCCCGGTCATCACGCACATGGGTTCTTCCCCGGTGCGCTGGCGCAGATGCTGCACCATGCGCTCGCAAGCACCCGCAATGGCATAGGTTCCGCCACTGGTCAAGGCATCGCTGGTGTTGGTTGGGAAGGGCGTGACCTCTCCGGTCGGCACATGCAGGCCCGCTGTGCCAGATTCGAGTGCTCGCAGCATGATGCCGTGGCCCGGCAAGATCAGGCCGCCCAAAAAACGGCCCTCAGCATCAATCGCCTCCACTGTCACGGCCGTCCCCACCATGACCACCACCAACGGCCGTGCAGGCCCTCTGGCTAGCATGCGTTTGCGGGCACCGATCATGGCCACCCAACGGTCTGAGCCCAAGCGCGAGGGGAAATCGTAGCCATTGATCAGCCCGGCCTCTTGGGCACTGGGAACCACCCATTGGGCCGATACATCCCAAAGCTCCATTTGCTCTTGCACCCGGCGCTTGATGGCGTCGCCCGCCACCACGCAGCCCAGCATGCGGTCGGGCACCGGCAACTGAGACCAGGGGCCCTCAGACAGGCGATCGATGTTTTCGAGGAATTCGGCGCCATGGGCCAGCACCGTTGCATCGGGATGTGGCCGCTCATACAGCGCCCACTTGAGTCGGGTATTGCCGACATCAAGAGCTAAGAAGTTCATGCCAGAATGATAATGAATTTCTAGGCCTTAACCGAACGCGCATGGCATCCGGGCTGCATAGGAAAACCCGATGACGATCAGTGCTTAGCCAACTGTGTCCAGCCCGTCAGGTCCAGTGACGCCAAGGCCATGATTTTGGCTGAATCGACCATTTCCTGTATGCCCACATACTCATCCGGCTGGTGTGCGAGATCCAAAATACCCGGGCCATAGGCAATGCAATCTTGCAACTTGCCGGTGCGCACAATGTGCTTTTGGTCATACGTGCCGGGGCTGGAAATGTAACTCGGCTCACGCCCCAGCACACGGGCAATGGCCCGGGCGGTGGCATCTACCACCGGAGCGTCTTTGGGTGTGGCGGTCGGCACAAAACTCATGATGTCCCGAATACCGTAATCAAAACCTGGCCGGGTTCGCTTCAACTCGTCCAGCATGTCAATGATCTCTTGCTTCACGGCCTCCAGGTTTTCCTCGGCAATAAAGCGCCTGTCGAGCACCGTGCGGCAACTGTGCGCTACCACCGGCGCAGGCGTTTGCGCCGTGGGCCAACCCCGTTCGTCGGTGGCGTAATGCTGCTCCACCTGCCCGCCATGAATGCTGTTGATGTTCAGCGTGCTGACCCGAGCCCCGGGAGGCTCCACCGGCTCGGCGGTTCGCCGGGCTTGCAAGAGCGGTTGCAATTGGGTCTCGAGCAAATGCACAAACGCGCTCATGTGGTTGATGGCGCTGTCACCCAAAAACGGCATCGAGCCATGGGCAATGCGCCCCCGGGTCTCGACCTCGCTCCACCAAACACCACGGTGGCCCAAACAAATGCGGTCTACCCCCAACGGCTCGGGAATGATGACGTGGTGTACCCGGGGTTTGCTGAAATAGCCGCGCTCAGCCAGGTAACCCACCCCCGCAAAACCGCCCGATTCTTCGTCTACCGTGCCGCTGATCTCCAGCGCGCCGGGTATCGGCAGACCCGACTCGATCATGGCTTCGCAGGCAATGATGCTGGCTGCCAGGCCGCCCTTCATGTCGCAACTGCCCCGCCCATACACCCGGCCGTGGGCCACCTCCCCACCAAAAGGATCAAAGGTCCAACCCGGCCCGGCCTCCACCACATCGATGTGGCTGTTGAAATGCACACACTCGCCCACCGCGCCACCTTGCCAGCGTGCCACCACGTTGGTACGCGGATGGTGGTCACTGTCGCCGGGTGCGCCGATGGCCCGTACATAGTCCACCGCAAAACCCTTTTTGGCCAGCCGCTCGCCTATAAAACGGGCACAGGCCTCATAGGCATCGCCCGGCGGGTTCACCGTGGGGATGCGCACCAAGTCTTGCGTGAGCGCAGTCAGCTCATCGCGTTTAGCCTCAATGCGGGCCAGCAAACTTTGCACAAGTGTGTTCATGGCATCAGTTTAGAGGCGCAGATGGCAACGAATGCGTCACGCGCGGCACAGGCACATCGCAGGCCTCAGTTTTGCTGCCAAGGCAGGCCCCTGAACCGCCAGCCTCCCGTCAATCCCCGATGCGCGTTGCCATCTGGGTCCCCCTCAAAGCCTTCCAGAATGTTGTAGGCTGTGAGGCCCAGCTCAGAGGCCCGCTTGGCTGCGGCAATGGACCGGACGCCGCTGCGGCAAAGCAACACCAGCTTTTTGCCACTTGCGCCTGCAGTTTGAATGCCGGCATCAAAGTCAGGGTTCATGGCCATGCCTGGCCACTGCTTCCAGGCGAGCGCATGGGCACCGGGCACAAAGCCCACCCAGGCGCGCTCGGCATCGCTGCGCACATCCACCAACACGGCCTCGCCCGCTTGCACCCAAGCCCAAGCCAATGCGGGGGAAACATCCCCGGCATAGCCACTGGCAGGGTGCACTGACATGAGGGAATCTGAGGCTTGGGCGCTGGGATGTTGGTTTGCGGTCATGACGAAGGATTACCGTTAAGATTCAAATCTCTATCTTAGCCAACTCAAATTAACCAATTCAACAGTTGTTTTATTTTTATCAGATTGCTTAATATAAAACCAATAGATTCAATCAAAATGTCTGTGAACAATCCCATCCTATTGATTGCCTCATGAAAAACCTCTACACCTCCCATTTAGTCACCGCCACGCTCTTGCTGGCCTTGAGTGCATGCAGCAGCCTTGGCATTGGGCAGACTGACTTGGGTTTGGAAACAGCGCCAAAACTCTCAGGGCCATCCGAGCCATTTCCGGGCACACCGCTGCCCCCTGGCTCCAAGGTGAAACAAGACAAATCATTTATCGTGGGCTCGGGAGAAAACTGGTTTGGGCGGCTGACCCTGGACATTGGCCGGGATACCGAAACCGCTTTCAGGTACTTTTCTCAGGCATACCCGCAAAACGGCTGGACCTTGATCTCGTCGGTCCGCACCGCGCAATCCTTGCTGGTGTTCACAAAAGGCGAGCGCAACCTGACCATCGAAATTGCTGAGGGTCAATTCTTCATGGCCGGAGGAGAGGCCGTGCTGACCCTCTCGCCCACCCCCCGCAGCAGCAACCCCCAACCCGTGAGCCCGGCAGGCCGAGGGGGCAATGTGAACGTACAGCCGATTCGGTGAATTGCCCCCTAACAGCAGTTGGATCGGACAATGCCAACAACTATCGCCGATGCTTAAGCAGTAATTCGTCAGCTCAAGTGGTGGTTAGGACCGTCAATAACGTCATGGGCTGAGGGGCGGGCAAGCTCTCAGCGTTCGCCCAAAGACTGGCTGAGCGTTTTGATGACGGGCTTGGTCAGGTACTGCAACACGGTGCGTTGGCCGGTCTTGACCTCGATGGTGGCGGTCATGCCGGGCTGGATTTCCAGTTTTTCTTCTGGCCGTCCACTGAACTGCCGACCGACCGTGCGGACCTGGGCACGGTAATAAGGCTGCTCCCCCTGGCGCAGGTCTTCGCTCAGGGTGTCGGCGCTGATGTAGGTGAGCTTGCCGGCCAGTTCGCCATACACGGTGTAGTCGTAAGCATCAATTTTCACAGCCACGTCTTGTCCGGGCTTCAGGAACGCGATGTCAGCGGGTGAGACTTTGGCCTGGATGACCAAGTCGTCTTCCAGGGGCACGATTTGCATGACTTCTTCACCCGGCCGAATCACGCCACCCAGCGTGGTGATGCGCACGTTTTTGACCACGCCGCGCACCGGGGCACGCAATTCGGTCAGGTCCAGCTGGCTTTTGCGCTGGGTCAGGCTTTGCTGCACGCCCGCCAAATCTTCTTGAGCTTTGCTCAGCTCAGCTTGGGCGTCCTGAAAGTACTTGTTGCTTTTGTTACTGACCTGCGACTTGAGTTCGACCAACTGGCGCTGCAGCCGCAAGATGTCGGTGCGGCTGACGTCACCGCTTTTAAGCAAGGGCTCGGTCATGGTCAGTTCTTGCTGCACCAGCGTGATCATGCTTTCCAGTGCCGAGACCTCTTCTTTAATGGCGGCCTGGCGTTTATTGAACAGCATGACCTGGCTCTGTTTGAACTCGGGGTATTTGCTCAATTCAGCCGGAAAATTCAATTTGGTGCCCAACACCTCGGCTTGCAAACGGGCCACCGTGGCCAGCAGGCCAGCGGCTTTGGCACGCGCCTCCAGGTAACTGGTTTCAAAGCGGGTGCGCTCAAACTTGAGCAAGATTTCGTCGGCCTCGACGGTGTCGCCCTCTTTGACCAGCAAGTCATTGATGGTGCCGCCCTCTTGCGACTGGATGATCTGGGTTTTGGAGCTGGCAATGACCGCCCCGGGGGCACGGGTAATTTGGTCCAATTTGGCCCAATGGGCCCACAAGCCAAAGATGGCCAGCACAAAAAAGACAATCCAAATGATGGCACTCAGGTTGCCAAAGCGCACTTCATTGCTGGGCAGGTGCCGGTTGGTGGCTGACTTTTGGCCCTTAAAAAACCATAAAAAATTCATGCTTTGGCCTCAATAGCGGCGTTATTCGAAATACCGGTGGCAGCAGGCGGGGGGCTGGGCGGTGTGCCTTGTTGGGCTGCACCGCGCAGTCGCGCCAGCACCGCATCTCGGGGGCCATCGAGCACGACGCGGCCTTGGTCGACAACAATCACGCGGCCCACATGGGCCAGCAAAGCGGGTTTGTGGGTCACCACCACCAACACCGATTCGGGGGCCAGTTCTTTGAACAGGTGCTGAATGATGCGGGTTTCGCTTTGTCCGTCCATCGAGGCGGTGGGTTCGTCCAACAACATGATGCGGGGTTGCAGCAACAGCATTCGGCTCAGGCCCACCAGTTGCCGCTGCCCCCCCGACAGGCCTTTGCCGCCTTCAGAAATCTCCAGCTCCAAGCCCTTGGGGTGGTTTTGAATCACTTGGTCCAGCCCGGTCATGGCGGCCACCCGCAAGATTTGGCTGTCGCTGGGCGATGCCAGGCCCAGCGTCAGGTTGTCGCGCAGGGTGCCCTGAAACAAGCGCACGTCTTGTGGCAAGTAGCCAATGTGTTCGCGCACAAATTCGGGGGCCAGGTGGGTCATGTCCACCCCATCCAAAAACACACTGCCCGATTTGGGTTGAAACAAGCCCGACAAAATTTTGATCAGGGTAGATTTGCCCGATCCAATGCTGCCCAAGATGGCAATGCGCTCGGCCGGCTGTATGGCGAGGGCAGGTACATCGAGGCAGGGCTTGCCTTCGCCATAGGCAAAAACAGTTTTCTCCAACCTGATTTGCCCTTGGCAGCTTTGTGGCACCACCAGGCGCACGGCGGGGTCTCGGTCGCTGGGCAGTTTCATGATGCCGTCCAAGCCCTTGAGGGCAATTTGGGCATGCTTCCACTGCACGATCATGCCGGGCACCTGCGCCAGCGGCGAGAGTGCTCGGCCACTGATGATGGTGCAAGCAATCAAGCCGCCCATGGTCAGGTCGCCCGTGGTGATGGCATAGGCCCCCACCGCCACCATGCCCACATAGGTGAGTTGCTGCAAGGTCTGCGTGAGGTTGGTCGACAAGGTGGAGAGTGTGCGCATGCGCAACTCGCTTTGCGCAATGGTGGTCGTGAGTTGGCGCCAGCGCTCCAGCATCTTCCACTCGCCGTTGCTGGCCTTGACGGATTCAATGCCGTCAATGGCCTCGATCAGCAAACCGTTTTTGCGGTTGGACTCGGCCATGTGTTCCTCAGTGAGGTTTTCAATGGGTTTGCGAAAAAACAAGCCCACCAAAACAGACAAAGGCACCATGACCAGAGGCACCAAGGCCACGGGCAAAGAGATGAAGGCGATGACGCCTATAAACAAGATGGCAAAGGGCGCGTCGGCCAGAATGAACAGGGTCGATGAGGTCAAGAAATTGCGCACCGACTCAAAGTGTCGAATTTGAGAAGCAAAGGTCCCCACGGTGCGGGGCCGGGCGTCCATGCGAATGTCAAGTGCCTTGCCAAAAAACACCGAAGAAAGTTCTTGGTCAATGGCTTTACAAGCCCGCTCCACCATGTTCGCCCTGACCTGCTTGATGAGCAGTTCCATGAGGATGGAGATCAACACACCCACAGTGAGTACAAACAAAGTGGAATACCCTTTGCTGGGCACCACGCGGTCATAGACTTGCATGGTGTACATGGCCGCCAGCAGGCCAATGGTGCTGATGATGAAGGTGGCAAACACCGCCTGTGAAAACGCACCGCGATACCGCCCCAAGGCATAGGCAAACCATTCGCCAGCGGTGGCCGGGCCGGCTTGCCCTGAAGCGTCTTGCTCGGGGCTGGTCTTCAGTTCGAGGGTGTAGCCTTTTTCCAGCTCGGCCCGCGTCAACTCCAAGGTCTGACCCTGAGGGTCTTCGGCACTGCAAGCACCACTGCTCAGTTGCCCCCTGAGCATCAAGATGCGGCTTTGGTCTTGCGACAGCCACAACAGTGGAAACAGCCCTTTGAGGTTTTTGACTTGGGTGATGGCGGTAACTTGTCCGGCCGGGAAATGCGCCTGCCAAAGCTCCATGGCCTGCACATTGCGCGGCAAACTGTTCAGCGCCAGCCCCTCTGCCGTCTGAACCGTGGTGCCAAACCGATACACCGGCACAGCATGCCCCTGCAAGGCGGCCATGCGCGACAACATGGTGGCCAATTGCGGGTCTTGCAAATAGCTACCGGAGGTATCTGGTGTTTCGCTCGACGGCGTCAAGGCTTGTTCAGTCATGGATATTGTTCAGTGGTTGGGACGTGATGTCACCCGTCAAAATCATCAAGCGAACCTGGGCCAGTTGCAGCCCGAAGCGGGTATCGGCCAGACTGAACAGCGCCTGGGTTTTCTCGCGTTGGGCGTTCAACACGTCCAGCCAGTTTTTTCTACCCACTTGGTATTGGCGCAAGTAAGAATCCACAATTTCAGCGGTGCCCGCCTCCAAGGCCTGCGCAGGTGCAATCTGGGCTTGCAGGGCATCCAGCTCGTTCAGGGTCGTGACCGCTTGCGAGATAAGTTGCCGCTCTAGGGCTTCCAGTTCTTGCTGCGTGGCGGCTTTGCGTGACACAGCAGCTTGCACACCCGACAGAGCGCTCAAGCCCGAACCCGATTGAAACTGAAAGCTCAAATAAGCTTTGCTACGGTCGGAGCCCGCAGGCACTTGCCCATTCCAGGTGCGTTGGTAACCGGCCATCAGGCTGGGGTAGATCTGGCTTTGGCTGACCTTGATTTGTGCCTCTGCGCTTTCTATTTGCGACAACAAGCGTTTGCGTTGGCCCGAGTTGGCAAACACCCTCTCGTTCATCAGGGCCACCGAAGAAGGACGCAAGAACAGGACGCGTGAGGGCGCACGCAACTCCCCCTGCAACGGCCCGGCCCATTGGGCCAGGGTGTTGAGCGAAGTTTCCATCTGGCGGTTGATTTGAATGCGCTCGCTCACAGCCTGCTGCAAACGGGCTTCCGCCAAGATGGCATCGGCCTGCGGCGTGATCTCTGCTTTGGCGCGCCGCTGAATCAGGGCCAACAAACGCTCGTGTTCGGCGACGTTGTCGCTGGCAGTTTTGAGCCGGTCCCGCAGGCGCAACACCTCGTAAAAGGCCCCGGCAACTTGGTTCAAAGCCGTGATTTCTGCCTCTAAAATGCCCGCCTCGGCCACACGCTGATTGGACTCCGACAGAGCGATTCGGGCCGTGATTTTGCCGGCCGTCCAGACCGGTTGCTCGACTTTGGCAATGCTTTGGGTGGTGCCTGTGTCCGAGCGGAGTTCGGTGCTCAGCGAGGGATAACGCCCCCAACGTGCGGCTTCGACCTCAAAACCTGCGGCCTGCGCTTGGCTGCGTGCTTGCATCACCGTGGGGTGCTTGATGTAGGCTGCCTCCAGCAATTGGCCGAGGGTAACTTCGGCCGCTAAAGCAGGCCGAACGAAGGTACTTACAAAAATTGTCGCAAGAAAAACGTTAAGTCCAAATTTTACTAAATTTGTCATAAAAAATTAATTAATTCATCTAAATCGTCGTTTTTTATCAGTATGCATTATCCATTAAGCTTTCGTCGCTTGGCTATCGCCCCTATCGACAAAAAAAGACAGCAAGATATGATTGACGTTTACGTCAACGTCAAACACCCGCACCCGGAGACTCCGCATGACCGATTTGTCCGCTGAATTCAAGGCTTTGGCCGAATACCGGCCCACCAACAAGGTGCGGTTTGTCACTGCCGCCAGCCTGTTTGACGGGCACGACGCGGCCATTAACATCATGCGGCGCATCTTGCAAAGCATGGGTGCCGAGGTGATTCACCTGGGGCACAACCGTTCGGTAGACGAAGTGGTGACGGCCGCCTTGCAAGAAGACGCCCAGGGCATTGCCATCAGCTCTTATCAAGGGGGGCACAACGAGTACTTCACTTATATGGTGGAGCTGCTCAAAGCCCGGGGCGGCGAGCATATTCAGGTGTTTGGTGGCGGCGGCGGGGTGATCGTGCCTTCAGAAATCCGCATGCTGGCGGAGCACGGCGTGCGCATTTTTAGCCCTGAAGATGGCCAAAAAATGGGCTTGGCCGGGATGATTGGCGAGATGGTCATGCGCTGCGACAAAGACATCAGCCCCTTGGCCCCCAAAGCCGTAGCGGCCATTCAAGGGCATGGCGAGATGAACTGGCGAGCGCTGGCCCAGCTGATCACAGCCCTAGAAAACGAAAAAGCCGATGCCAATGTGGTGGCAGCGGTGCGCACGCAAGCAGCCCAACTGAAAGTGCCCGTTTTGGGCATTACGGGCACGGGCGGGGCAGGCAAATCGTCGCTCACCGACGAGTTGATTCGCCGTTTGCGCCTAGACCAAAACGACAGTTTGCGCGTGGCCGTGATCTCTATTGACCCGTCGCGCCGCAAGAGCGGGGGGGCGTTGCTGGGCGACCGCATCCGCATGAACGCCATTTCGCCTTGGTCGCAAGGCCCGCGCGTGTTCATGCGTTCATTGGCCACCCGCGATTTCGGATCCGAAATTTCTGCCGCCCTGCCCGATGTGGTGGCGGCCTGCAAGGTGGCGGGCTTTGATTTGATCGTGGTCGAGACTTCGGGCATTGGTCAGGGCGATGCCGCCATCGTGCCGCATGTGGATGTGCCGATGTATGTGATGACGCCCGAGTTTGGCGCGGCCAGTCAACTCGAAAAAATTGACATGCTGGACTTTGCCGAATTTGTCGCTATTAACAAATTTGACCGTAAAGGCTCCAGCGATGCGCTGCGCGATGTGGCCAAACAAGTGCAACGTAACAAAGAAGCCTGGACCGTGCCGACCGAGCAAATGCCGGTGTTTGGCACCATGGCCGCGCGCTTCAATGACGACGGCGTGACCGCGCTGTACCAAGCGCTCAAAAAACGTCTGGCCGAGTTGGGCATGGCCACCACAGAGGGGCGCTTGCCCCTTGTGAATGTGCGTTTCAGCACGCACCAAAATCCGGTGGTGCCCTCCGCCCGCACGCGCTATCTGGCCGAGATCAGTGACACGGTGCGCGGCTACAAAAAACGCGCCATTGACCAAGCACGACTGGCCCGCGAGATTCAGCAACTGCGTGCCGCTGCCCGCATGTTAGAGGTGGGTAAATCGGGTCGCGCCAAAGCCGCCGAAGCCGCGATTGACCTGGCCGTGGCCCGCGAGCAAACACAAGACCCCACGGCCCGCAAGCTGCTGGCCCAGTGGCCCGACATGCAAAAAGCCTATGCAGGCGATGAATACGTGGTGAAGATTCGCGACAAAGAAATTCGCACCGCGCTCACCACAAAATCGCTCAGCGGCACCACCATCCGCAAGGTGGCCTTGCCCAAATACGAAGACGACGGTGAAGTCCTTAAATGGTTGATGCTGGACAACGTGCCCGGCAGCTACCCCTACACCTCGGGCACCTTTGCCTTCAAGCGCGAGGGCGAAGACCCGACCCGCATGTTTGCCGGTGAAGGCGATCCGTTTCGCACCAACCGCCGCTTTAAGTTGGTCAGCGAGGGCTTGCCCGCCAAGCGCCTGTCTACCGCTTTTGACTCGGTCACGCTGTACGGCAACGACCCCGACCTGCGGCCCGACATTTACGGCAAAGTGGGCAACTCGGGTGTGAACGTGGCCACCCTGGACGACATGAAGGTGCTGTATTCGGGCTTTGACCTGTGCCACCCCACCACCTCGGTGTCGATGACCATCAACGGCCCGGCACCCTCGATTTTGGCGATGTTCATGAACACGGCCATCGACCAAAACATCGACAAGTTCAAGGCCGAAAATGGCCGTGAACCCACCGACACCGAAACCGCCAAAATCAAGGAATGGGTGCTGGCCAATGTGCGCGGCACGGTGCAGGCCGACATTTTGAAAGAAGACCAGGGCCAAAACACCTGCATCTTCTCAACCGAGTTTTCGCTCAAAGTCATGGGCGACATTGCCCAGTATTTTGTGCACCACGACGTGCGCAACTTTTACTCTGTGTCCATCTCGGGTTACCACATTGCCGAGGCCGGGGCCAACCCGATCAGCCAACTGGCGTTCACGCTGTCCAACGGTTTCACCTTTGTAGAAGCGTATTTGGCGCGCGGCATGCACATCGACGATTTCGCGCCCAACCTGAGCTTTTTCTTCAGCAACGGCATGGACCCGGAATACACGGTGCTAGGCCGCGTGGCCCGCCGCATCTGGGCGGTGGCCATGAAGGAAAAATACGGTGCCAACGAGCGCAGCCAAAAGCTGAAGTACCACATCCAAACCTCAGGCCGTTCGCTGCACGCGCAAGAGATTCAGTTCAACGACATCCGCACCACATTGCAAGCGCTGATTGCGATTTACGACAACTGCAACAGCTTGCATACCAACGCGTTTGACGAAGCCATCACCACCCCCACCGAGGAGTCGGTGCGCCGGGCCATGGCCATCCAAATGATCATTAACCGTGAGTGGGGCCTGGCCAAGAACGAGAACCCCAACCAAGGCGCTTTCATCATTGACGAGCTGACCGAATTGGTCGAAGAATCCGTGCTGGCCGAGTTTGAAAAAATCGCCGAGCGCGGCGGGGTGTTGGGGGCCATGGAAACCGGCTACCAACGCGGCAAGATTCAAGACGAATCCATGCACTACGAGATGCTGAAACACACGGGCGAGCTGCCGATCATTGGCGTCAACACCTTCCGCAACCCCAAAGGCGATGCCGTCATGGAAACGCTGGAACTGGCGCGTTCCACCGAAGAAGAAAAGCAGTCGCAACTCAAGCGCCTGAACGCCTTCCACACCTTGCACGCCAACGAATCGCCCGCGATGCTGCAACGTTTGCAACAAGCCGTGATCGACAACGGCAACGTGTTCGAGGTGCTGATGGACGCGGTACGGGTGTGCTCGCTGGGTCAGATCACCAACGCCTTGTTTGAGGTGGGTGGGCAGTACCGGCGCAATATGTGAGATTTTTTGACGGGCGGAATGGCCTGCAGCAACATCCCATACGCCTTGCCCTCTACACTTGAGCGCATCGATCGGGATTTACATATGCAGCACTTGCCGCCTTTCATTGCACCTTCAGAACACCACGATGCCGCCAGTGCGCTGGCGCAGATTCAACATATCTACCAGCAAAGTGTGAGCCATTTGCGGCAGGCTATGCACGATTTTGTGGCCGGCGCTGACATGGCAGACACCCGGGTGCGAGCTTGTTATCCCTTTGTGCGAGTGCAGGTCAGCAGCGCCACCCGCACCAAAGCCGGACTAGACAGTCGCCTGAGTTATGGTTTTGTGGCCGAGCCCGGTCGCTTTGAAACCACCCTGACACGCCCAGACCTCTTTGCTTATTACATCAACAAGCAACTGGAGTTGCTGCTTAAAAATCACGGCACCAGTCTGCAAGTAGGCACCAGCAACCAGCCCATACCGATCCACTTTTCATTTGCCGAAGATGAACACATGGAGGGCAACCTGAGCCCAGAACGGCAAGCCCTGATGCGCGAAATTTTTGATCTGCCCGACCTAACGGCCATGGACGACGGCATTGCCAATGGCACGCACGAGACTGCCGCATCCGAGCCCGCACCGCTGTCACTGTTCACCGCCCCCCGCATTGACTATTCGCTGCAACGCCTGCGCCACTACACGGGCACCTCTCCGCAATGGTTTCAAAACTATGTTTTGTTCACTAACTACCAGTTTTATATCGACGAATTTGTCGCTTTGGGACGTGCCGAGATGCAAAACCCGAGCAGTGAATACATCGCTTTTGTGGAGCCCGGCAACGTGGTGACGCGGCGCGTGGGTTTGCCGCCTGAAGCTGTGGATGCCTTGGGCCAAACACCGCCCCGTCTGCCGCAAATGCCCGGCTACCACTTGGTGCGCAAGGGCCACAGTGGCATCACCATGGTCAATATTGGCGTGGGCCCAGCCAACGCCAAGACTATCACCGACCACATTGCCGTGTTACGGCCCCATGCTTGGTTGATGCTGGGGCATTGCGCAGGTTTGCGCACCACGCAGCAGTTGGGCGACTATGTGTTGGCCCACGCCTATGTGCGCGAAGACCATGTGCTGGACGAAGAATTGCCGCTGTGGGTGCCGATTCCGGCACTGGCCGAGATTCAGGTGGCACTGGAGCGTGCCGTGTCTGAAGTGACGGGCTGCGAAGGCGGGGAGCTTAAACGCCTGATGCGCACTGGCACTGTGGCCAGCACCGACAACCGCAACTGGGAGTTGCTGCCCACCAGCAATGTGGCCAGCACGCCACAACGGCGCTTTAGCCAAAGCCGTGCCGTGGCTTTGGACATGGAGAGCGCTACCATTGCCGCCAACGGTTTTCGCTTCCGGGTGCCGTATGGCACGCTGCTGTGTGTGAGCGACAAACCACTGCACGGCGAAATTAAGCTGCCCGGCATGGCCAACCAGTTTTACCGCGAGCGGGTTAACCAGCACCTCAAAATCGGCATTCGGGCGGTCACGCTTTTACGCGATGCTGGCCCGGCGCAACTGCACAGTCGCAAGTTGCGCAGCTTTGCCGAAGTCGCGTTTCAGTAAGCCCGGCAGCATGGCGCTGATTCTGGTCAATCCGCACGCGCAAGGCGGGCGCGCCGCCAAGTGCATTCCGCGCATACAAGGCTGGCTGCAAAAGCACGCACCCAGTGTTCAATGGGCCGCCCCAAGCCAGCTGAGCGAAAGTCTGGCACTTTTGCGCGCATTGCCCGAAGGCAGCCGGGTGGTGGTGGTTGGGGGCGACGGCACCCTCAACCGCTGGTTGCCTGCCTTACTGGCCCAAAAACACACTTTGGCCTTGCTGCCCATGGGCAGTGGCAATGACTGCGCCCGCGCATTTGGCGTTTACGGTCAACGCTGGGATGCCGCTTTGCAGCAAGCCTTATATGGTGCCGCGCAGCCGGTCGATACCGGCCTAGCGAGCTGGACCGATTTGCAAGGCCAGAACCACGAAACCCCTTTTTTATCCAGCCTGACGGCAGGTTTTGATTCATCGGTCGGGCTGCGCGCCCTGAACGGCCCGCGCTGGTTGAGTGGTTTGCCACGCTACCTTTGGGCCACGATCAAAGAACTGGCCTTTTTACGCACCTGGCACTTGACCGTTAGCACCGAGGGGCAACCCCAATTCTCGGGGCAAGCGCTGTTTGCCTCCAGCCTGAACACGCCCACCTTTGCATCGGGCATGCCCGCCGTGCCGCATGGCCGCTTCAACGATGGGCAGTTGGATGCCTTGCTGGCGGGCCCCATGGGTCGGCTGGGTGTGTTGAATCTCTTGCCGCGCTTGTTGATTGGCAAGCATCTGGGCGATCCCCGCATCCAGTGCTGGCCCTACCAAACACTGCAAGTGGGCTGCACAGAAGGTGTGCCGCTTGCAGCCGACGGCGAATATCTGGGTTTGGCCACACAGCTTCGCGTGCAGTGCCAAGCGGCCCATTTGCAAGTGGTATGCCTGCTCAGCAAGCCTGCGCCCTCCCCCCTACAATGAACTTATGAATTTCCTCTTTATTGCCGACCCCCTCGAGTCCTTCAAGATTTACAAGGACACCACTTTTTCAATGATGCGCGAAGCGCAAAAACGCGGCCACCAAGTTGTGGCCTGCGAAATGACCGATGTGCGCTGGCAGCAGGGCGAAGCCGTATCGGCCCAAGTGCGCCAGATTCACCTGACGGGTGAACAAGCCCCTTGGTTCACCGAAACCGCCACGCACCGTGCATCGCTCAAGGACTTTGACGCCGTGGTCATGCGCAAAGACCCCCCTTTTGACAGCGAATATTTTTACGCCACCCATTTGCTGGGCCAGGCTGAGCGGGAAGGGGCCAAAGTCTTCAACAGCCCTGCAGCTTTGCGCGATAACCCCGAAAAACTCGCCATCATGGAGTTCCCCCAGTTCATTGCGCCCACCTTGGTCACGCGCAGCGAGGCCGATATTCGGGCATTTCATGCCACGCACGGCGACATCATCCTGAAGCCGCTCGATGGCATGGGCGGCACGGGCATTTTCAAGGTCGGTGCCGACGGCCTGAACCTCGGGGCCATCATTGAAACCCTGAACCAGGGAGGCCAGCAAACCGTGATGGTGCAAAAGTTTTTGCCCGGCATTGCCCAGGGCGATAAGCGTGTGCTGCTGATTGGCGGCAAACCTGTGCCTTTTTGTCTGGCCCGAATCCCACAGGGTGGCGAGGTGCGCGGCAACCTGGCAGCAGGCGGCAAGGGGGTGGCCCAAGCCTTGTCGGCACGCGACCTCGAAATTGCCGAAGCGCTGGGGCCAGTTTTAGCCGCTCGCGGACTGATGTTGGTGGGCCTGGACATCATTGGCGACAGCCTGACCGAGATCAACGTCACCAGCCCCACCTGCTTTCAAGAAATCACCGACCAGATGGGCTGCGACGTGGCCGCACTGTTCATCGACGCAGTTGAGGCTGCGCTTTAAATTTTTAAGGCCATCCCCGGCTTCATCTGCGATCCCCTGCCCCATCTGTCATGCCCGGCCCCATCTGCCATGCCCGGCTACGACCGTTTATACATCACGCATCTGTCATACCCGGCTACGACCGGGTATCCATCACTGCTGAAGGCATGGACCCCCGATCATGTCGGGGGTGGCAAGGTTGAGATCGAGGGTGACAAGATCAAGGCGGTCCATTTTTATGGGTTGATCGGACCTCTAAAGTACATTTTCAACCCCCTTGAAGCGCCTTTTACTCCTTGCGGCGAAACAGATTTACGAGCACGGGTAACAAGGTGGACGCGAGCGCAAACATCAGCACACCAAATGTGTTGCCACCCGCCATTATTTGACCTGCCAGACCGGGACCGGCCATGGAGCTGAAGGCAAACACTGCGGGCACCAGCATCACGGCACGGCCGCTGGGGTCGCTGCGGGCGATGCCTGCTGCATGAAAGACGCAGCCGCAGGTGAAGGCAAATTCCCACACCCAGGCGCCCATGGCAAAGCCGACAAAACCGCTGGCACTGCCCAACAGCAACAGGCCTACCCCCACAACACCCAGTACCCACCAAGCGGCACGGCCCGGTGCCACGCGTTCACCCACGGCAGCCACAAAGAAAGCCGCCACCCCGCCCAGCAGTTTGAGCACGGCAAAGACGGTGCCCATTTCAGCTGGAGAGATTTTCAGGCCCGAGCCAATACGTTCCAAAAATGCCCACAGGCCGATGTTGCCGACCAAGAAAACAAAGAACACGGCCAAAGCTTTCCAAGCGGCTACCGGCAAATAAGCCCCCGTGGCCGTCGCTTGATTGGCGTTGTTTTGTGCAGCGCTGGCCCCGTGGGGCACCCAGAAAGCCGACAAGCCCAAAATGGCCACCACGCCCGCCAGCGCCAGCGCCGCACCGGGGTATTTAAAGTAAGCAATGATCAAGGGGGGCAAGGCAAACAGCACCGCCGCGGTGACCGACAGCTCAACCCCTTGGCGGATACCAAAGGCCCGCACTTTGTCAGGCAGGTCCGACAAAATGCGCATGCCCAGACAAGTCATGGTGGAGGCAAAAAAGCCGATCAAGGCCCAAATGACAAACAGTAATTGCACGTTGACCACCTGCGAGCTCAAGGCAAACGACACGGCCGTGCCCAAGGCGCTGATCACGGTGAGCAAGCGCCAATTGAGTCGGTTCATCCAGAAAGGCGCCCCCAGCGTGCCCGCCAGATAACCGGCAAAGCAAGTGGAGCCAAGCAAGCCGGTGGTTTGTGCATCGAGGCCGAACGAATCGGCCAAGCTGCCCAGCATGACGGGCAGCACGTTGAACGGCAGCCCCCCGATGGTGGAGGCCAGACTGGCCGACAAAATAAAGGCCATCATGGTTTGGTTTTGTAGCCGGGTAGTCATCATGTTTTGTCCCTGTTTATTGATATTCAACTGGTCACTGCTGCTGTAAATGAAATGGTTTTGATTGTGTAAATGACCGCTTCAATCTGTCAACTCAAGTGGGGGAAGGCGATACCGACCGTCCAGAATGGCGCGATCGGGTTCATACATCCGCACAATCAAAGAAAACGGCGCATCGCTGACGGGCAACCAGTTGGCACTGCCCCGAGGCGGCTGCTGGCTGGACACATCAATCACCAAAGAGCCATCAGGTTCACGCAGCAATCCAGGTGTTCGATCACCAATGGCGAACCTTCTGGCGCTGTTGGGTATCAATGAAAAAGTGCGCAGGTCGTAGGCAGAGATGGACCAAAACGCGCCCACGGGCGGCAGCGTGCCAGGTGCGAATCGAATGCGGTAGCGATTTTTGCCGGTCAGTAATTGCCCACGCTCGTCCACAGTGCGGGCGGCATAGACGGTTTCTTCCGGGCGATTGGCATAACCCCCAGCGGCCACCGAGGCGCGCATGAGGTAGTTTTCGCCATAGTCGGCCAGGCCCAATGGAAATATCCAACCATTGCGCACATCGGGCAAAGGCTGCTGTGAGCTGGCCCGCAACAGGGCTTGCCCTTCGGCAATCGCCGCCTCCAAACCGCGCCGGGTGGCTGCGTCCAGCGCGTCGGCCTTGAACTTTGAATTGGGCCCCAACCCAATTTGGTCAAACATGCGCACCAGAGCTTCTTCACCAGGGCGCGGTGCGTTGTCTTGCAGCCAGCGATTGAGCCACTCGAAGTAAACCAAGCGGCCCAAAGGTTCGGCTTTGGCCGCCTCAGCGGGCACAGGTTGCGGTTTGCTTTGCTCGGCTTGACCAGCTTGCCAAACAGACAACGGGGCCGAGCTGAACTTTTGCAACAGTGCGCGGGCAGCCGGTAAATCGGGCTCGCCCGTCACCGCCAGTCGGCCCAAAATCCAGACTTTTTGGGTCGCCATGTTGACGGGCTTGACCCCGGCGGGCAAAGTGCCCTGCCACTTCGGCCCCACCAGGGCAAATGCCTGTGCGTGCGTGCCGGTGGTCCGGCGCCCCAAGTGCGTGACTTCATTGAAGAAATCCGTCACTGCCAGGGTGTAATACCGCCCAGCGGTGTCGGGCGCTTGCACCACCACGGGTTCTTTAGACAGGTCAAACCAACCACTCAAATACAAGGTGTCGCTGTTGGGCGCGCGCAACTCCCCAGCAGTCTCCGGCGTGATCAGGTTCTGGTTATAAAAGAACTGGTTGACGGGGGCCAAAACCGCTTGCGCAGGGGCCACGCGATGGGTCTCGTTGTGCATCTGGCGCGACAAGTCGACGATCGGGAAACCCCAGAGGTAGGCCAGTGTGCCGATGTGCAGGGCTTGCTTTTCTTTGATCAACTCCACATTTTTTTGCCGCGCATCGACCGGCGCTTGGGCATGGCCCAACGTGGCCCAGCCCAGGCACAGCGCCAAGACACATTGAAAGAAGGCGCGGCCTTGCATGCTCAGGCCATCTTGTAATGCACGGGCATACGCTTGAGCGCACCGACAAAATTGCTTTGTGTCCACTGCGGATCACCCGCAAGCTCGACAGACGCGACGCGGCTTTGCACTTCGCGCATGAGGGTGCGAATTTCGGTCAGGGCCAGCAGCCTGCCCAAGCAAAAGTGTCCGCCCAGCCCAAAGCCCAAATGCCGGTTAGGGGTTCGGGCAGGGTTGAATTCGAAGGGGTTTTCAAACACCGTTTCGTCGCGGTTGGCAGACAGATAAAACAAGGCCAACGAATCACCCGCCTTAATGGCCTGCCCCCCCACAACGCAATCACGCGCCGCCGTGCGCATGAAATGCCTGACGGGCGATACCCAACGAACGATTTCGTCGGCCCCTGTTTCCCAAAGTGATGGGTTTTGCCGTGTCGCTTGGTCAACCGCCGGGTTTTCAATCAAGGCCAGCAACCCGCCAGAGATCGCCGAACTGGTGGTCTCGTGGCCAGCGGTAGAGGTCAGCATCAAATATGAGAGGGTCTCTAGCATGCCCATGGCTTGGCCCTTGACCAACCCGTTGGCAATCACGCTGCCCAGGTCATCGGTGGGCTCACGCCTGCGCTTTTCGACGATGGTGCCCAGGTAGGCAAACAGCTGCTCGAACTCCGCCGTGCCAAAGGCCTGCTGGTCGGTTTGCAATTCGGGGTCACTGGCCGCCAGCATGGCTTGTGTGCAGCGCAAAATGAAGGGCGCGTCTTCTTCGGGCAAACCCAAAATGCTCATGATCACATGCAGCGGAAACCAGTTGGCAACATCAACCGCAAAGTCGCATTCGCTGCCCAGCTCGGCCATGCGGCTCACGCAGCGGCTGGCGATGGCCTGAACACGGCTCTCAAACTGCGCCACACCCGGCCCCAAAAACCAACTTTGCGTTACTTTGCGGTAATCGCGGTGGTCGGGTTCATCCATGTCAATGATGGTTCGGACCGAGCCATCACGGCCACGCCCAGTAGAAGCCAAATAGTCTTCAATGGCCTTGGGCACGAGCGTTAACCGGGGCGCGTTGAGGAATAAATCGTTTTGCTTGGAAACCTCGGAGATGTCTTTGTGACTGACCAGCGCCCAAAAGGGCCGGTAGGCCGGGTGCTCGCACCACGAAACGGGGGCGCTTTGGCGCAAGCGCGCATAGCGCTCGTGCAGTTCCGCCGGGTGGGTGTAAATCTGTGGACTGACAATGTCCTCAAGCATGGATTGACTCATGGGTGTCTCGCTCGCTTTATTTTTTAACCAACCGGGCTGGAAATCTCAACACAAGGCGGCCAGAAGCCGCCCTGCACTTACATGTACAGCATGACCAAATCGTTGATCACCGACGGCCGGTCTTGCCCGACCACATGGACATTGATTTCCATGGTCACCTGCACGCCGCTTTTGACCACCTGCACCGATTTGATGCGGTTGCGCGCATAAATGCGGCAGCCTGAGGGCACGGGCGTGGCAAAGCGCAAGCGGTCCGAGCCGTAGTTGACGATGTTGTTGAAGCCGGTCACCTCGTAGTCCAGGGGCAACTTCAAACGGCTGATCAGCACATGCACCAACATGCCGTGGGCAATGGTGGTGCCAAAGGGGCTTTCTGCCCGCGCTTTGACCGGGTCGGTATGAATCCAGTAGTCGTCGCCAGACAAGGCGGCAAACTGGTTGATCAACTCTTGTGTAACCTCGACCGTGTTGGACCAGCCAGAAAAAGTCTCGGACACCAGGCTCTGCATGGCCTCCAGGTCTTTGAAGTTGATTTGTCGCTTAGGTGGCTCGGCAGTGGTTTCAGCTGCTGCTGCGGCCACAGCTTCGTCCACAGCTTTTGTCTGGGCCTTGATCACGCCGGGGTGCGAAGACTCGGCGGGGGTGTAGCGCAACAAGGTGGTACTGCCTGGGCGCTCGTCAAACACCGGACGCAGCCGTTGGCCAATGCGAATCTCATCCGGCTCCACCCCCACCAAGGTGGTGTTGATGTGCACGCCTTGGTCCAAGGCCACCACGGCCAAGAGTTGCGGCATTTCGTCGGTGAACTCGGGCAAGGTGGGCACACGCGCCACCGTAAAACTGTAGAGCGTGCCTTCGCCCGAAACGGTTTGCCAAGTCAACTGGCGGGAGCCGCAGGTGGGGCAATGGGTGCGCGGAAAGAACAGCCAGTGGCCATGCTCGCATTGCTGCACACGGACTTGGTGCTCGCGCAAACCCTCCCAATAAGGGGCAGAGATCGGGGTCGGTTGGGGCAGTGGTTTGTTCCAGCTCATGTTCAGGCACCCTGCAAAATCAAAGCACCCTGCTCGCTCATCACGCCGCCGGTTCCAGAGACATAGGCCAAGTCGTGACGCGCCAATTGGCGCTCCCCTGCCCGCCCTTGAATTTGGTGCAAGGCTTCAATCACCTGGGTCATGCCACCGGCACTTCCGGTTTGGCCAAAACTGAGTTGTCCGCCATGGGTGTTCATCGGAAAGTTGCCCTTGAATGTGAAATCGTGTTCGCGCAAAAAGCGCAAGCCCTCGCCCTTGGCGCAAAAACCTGCATCTTCCAGCGAGAGCAGCACCGTGATGGTGTAGCAGTCGTAAATTTGTGCCATGTGCATGTCGGCCGGCGTTAACCCCGACATAGCGAACGCCCTGCGCGAAGCTGGGCCAATGGGTGTGGCCAACATGTCGGCCGCATAGGTGGGTGACTTGGTCTGCACATGCTCGCCGCAGCCAATGACCCTGACGCCGCGATGGCGGCAGGCGCTCAACTTGTCGTCACGCGTGACTACCACCGCACCGCCTCCGGCCACCGGCATCACGATCTCCAGCATGCGCAAAGGCTCGGCCACCATGCGCGAAGCCAGCACGTCTTCGACCGTGATGGGCTGGCCATAAAACATGGCTTGAGGGTTGTGGCAAGCATTGAAACGCTGGTCCACGGCGATGCGTGCCAAGGCCGCTGCATCGTAGCCGTGCACAGCGGCATAGCGCTGGGCGATCATGGCGTAACCGGTGTTTTGCGCCATGTGGCCGTAAGGCAGATCCATCTCGGCCTCGGGTGCGCCAAAACGTGTGCTGTGACCGCCATAACGCGAGGCCCGCATGACTTCGGCAATGTGGTCGTCGTGGGGTGCCGTGGGGGCCATGCGCGCCGGAATGACGCACACCACGGTGTCGCACATGCCCAACTCGATGGCCGCAGCAGCACGCCAAACCATGCCCACCGAACTGGCACCGCCTAAGTCCACCACCTCGGCAAAGTTCAGGCGTGTGCCCAGATATTCACCGGCCATGGCCGGTACAAACATGCCAGCTTCATGGAACTGGGGGCCCACTGTGATCAGCCCGTCCACATCGGCCAGCGACAGCCCGGCATCGTCCAGTGCCTGGGTGGCCAGATCGGCGACTTGCTCCAGATGAAACATGCGAGGAGCGCTGGAATATTTCTCGGGCTTGTATTGCGCAGCTCCCACCAGTGCTGCCTGTCCTTTGAGTCCCATGGGTTCCTTTTTGGCAAAAATCTATTGGCTTTATTGTGCGGATGCCGCCCTGAAGATCCATCGTCCAAGCAGACTAATGGCCTCGACCCCACTGTACCGGCCTGCAAGCCCAAAACCCTAAAGGGGCGCAAGATCAAGGCTTGCAGCGCATCGGGTTTTCCCGAGACAAGGGGCCTTGTGGTCCTTTTGGACGATGAACGACCAAGCCATTGGCCTGCACAGTTCGATGACCTTGGAAACCAAATATGACCCCCGCAGAACAATTGTTGCTTGAACGTGAATTACACCAAGTGGTCTGCCGCTATGCCCAGCTTTGCGATGCGAGGGAATGGGACTTGATGGACCAAATTTTCACACCCCATGCCACGGCGAACTATGGCGGATGGGCTTTGAAAGACCCGGCCGCCATTCTCGACATGCTGCGCCAGAATCTGGGCGGATGCGGTCCGACCCAGCATCTTCTGGGTAATTTGACCGTCAAAATTGACTCAAGCGGCGTCAGCAGCCAGACCTCGGTCAGGGCGGCGCATAGAGGCGCTGGCCGCATGCAAGAGGAAACCTATGAATGCATGGGTTACTACAAGGACCAATGGCAAGACACCCCGCAGGGCTGGCGAATTTCTCACCGGGCCATGGTGGTTAACTTAGAGTTTGGCAGCCGCAAAGTGCTGGGCCCCAAGATTGAGGCCCACTAATTGGTGTCGCTGAGCCAGGCCACGCTGTTCAGGAAAATACGCACCAGCTCGGTCTGGCGGCGCACCCCGGTCTTGGAAAAGATGGAGCGCAAATGGGCGCGTGCCGTGTTGCGGCGAATGTTCAAAGCCTCAGAGGCGTCTTCTAGCGACAAGCCGTTGGCCAGCTGAATCGCCAGCGCTGTTTCGGCAGGGGTCAGATGGAACAGTTGCTGCGCCAGGCGAACCGGTGGGTCCACCCGGCCTTCGGTATCGCGCAAGAAAATGGCCACACTGGGACGTTGCTTGCCCTCGGTCCATTGGTCTGACGAAATGGTCTGAACAATCAGCCCCCAAGCCAGACGGCCCGAAGGCCTTGTGACCGACATGGCCTGATTCAAAGATGCCTTAGAGCCATTGGTTTTGCCCATGGCTTCTTGCACCAGGCTTTGCAGTTTTCGGTTGTCGTTGGTGTACGCGGCTTCCAGCTGCTGACCCACCACCCGCAAACCGTCTTTCATTTCCAAAATGGCGGTAGCTGCCGGGTTGCACTCCAAAACCTGACGGTCCTGGTCCAGAATCACCACGCCCACCATGAGCTGCGCCATTGCCTGGCTGTAGAGGGTGCTGACCTTGCGGTCCTCATTGATGGACAGGTGCAGATTCAAGGCCCGCTTGATGTGCGGAATCAGCAGTTGGCAAAAATCAATTTCCACCTTCGAGAAGGCCTCGGCACTTTCGGGACGGGTAATGCGTAAACCGTAAATACCGCCATTGCGCGTCGAGATATCGGCGGCAATCACATGGAAGACATCTTGCGGCTTGCAATAACTTAAGTAGTAATCAGAGTTGCGCCAATCCCGTTCTGAGATCACGTCGCCCAAGGTGACGATTTGATCGGGCACCATGCCTGCAAAAGGGCTCATGGCAATGTAGGGGTTTCCAGGATCCAGATTGGGTTGGTTGACACCGGCCGAAACAATCAAACCGATGTCTTCAGTCGTCTCAGTTCTGACAATAAGAGAAGCATAGTTCCCAGAAAACCCAGAGCGGATGGCTTCAAGACAACTGACCCATGCCGCTTCGTCGAGCGCGGCATCGTAAATAGCGCCCAAAATACGACTCAGGAACTCCTGAGACATGTTGATGCCGGGCTTGGACGTGGCTTGTGAGTCGGGCATTGAGGCGGCTTGCGTGACCAATTAATGAATCAAATTTAAGTATAGCTTTCAAGGGCCACCAAACGTGCATCGGTTGAATCAAACCAGTTCAAACAATCCCGCAGCACCCATGCCACCGCCAATGCACATGCTGACCACCACATAGCGGACACCCCGTCGGCGACCCTCCAGCAGGGCATGGCCTACGAGTCGCGCACCGGACATGCCAAAGGGGTGACCAATCGAAATGGCACCGCCGTTCACGTTCAGTTTCGAATCTTCAATGCCAAGCTTATCCCGACAATGAATAACCTGGCAGGCGAAGGCCTCATTGATCTCCCAAAGGCCGATGTCCGAGACATCAAGGCCATGCCGTTGCAACAATTTGGGTATAGCAAAGACGGGGCCAATGCCCATTTCTTCGGCACCGCAACCCGCCACCGCCACACCCCGGTAAGTGCCCAAGGGGGCCAGGCCGCGTCTGCGCGCTTCGGCAGCGCTCATCAAGACCGAAGCCGACGCGCCGTCGGACAACTGCGAAGCGTTGCCTGCGGTGATGAATTCGCCCTCGGGCACCCACTGGCCGTTTTTCCAGACCGGCCTGAGTTTGCCCAGGCTTTCCAGCGTGGTGTCGGCGCGGTTGCCTTCGTCCTGCATCAGGGTCACGGCTTCGCTGCCCACAACATTGCCTTCTTTGTCAAACAACTGTTTGTGGCTGGCCAGGGGCACGATTTCGTCCGCAAACAGGCCAGCTTGTTGGGCTGCTGCGGTGCGCTGCTGGCTGCGCAGCGAATACTCGTCTTGGGCGGCGCGCGAGATGCCGTAGCGCCGACTGACGATTTCGGCGGTCTCGATCATCTGGATGTAGGCCGTGGGCATGGCCTTCAAGACCGACTCCGACTGCGCACGGTAGCTGTTTTTGTGTTTGTTTTGAACCAAGGTGATGGACTCCAGACCGCCAGCCACGGCGATGTCCATTTCACCGGTCATGATGCCTTTGGCAGCAGTGGCAATGCTCATCAAGCCCGATGCGCACATGCGGTCAATCGTCATGCCGCCCACGCTTTCAGGCAGTCCGGCGGTGTAGCAGCTCAGACGCCCCAGGTTGTAGCCCTGGTTACCTTGCTGCGCTGCAATACCCAAAATCACATCGTCCACTTCGTGCCCGGCAACACCGACTTTGTCGAGCGCACTGCGCACGACATGGCCGCCCAGAACCGGCGCTTCGGTGTCGTTGAAGGCCCCACGAAAAGCTTTGCCGATGGGCGTGCGTGCGGTGGAAACAATGACGGCTTCTTGTGCATTCATGAAATTTTTCTCACTCAAAATAAAGACGGCTGATGGTGTCGACGACGCAGCCGGGTTTGTCGGAGCCCTCGACCTCGACACTGATGCGCACGCTCACCTGCACACCATCGCCCTTGATGGACTCGGCGGTCAGCACCTGACCTCGGCCACGCAGACGCGAGCCGACTTTGACGGGGGCCGGAAACCGGACTTTGTCGCAGCCGTAATTCACGCCCATCTTGAGACGCTGGTAGCGGATGAGTTGAGGCAAAAACAAATTGGCCAACGACAGTGTGAGGTAGCCATGGGCAATGCATGCGCCAAAGGGCCCGCTTTTGGCGCGCTCAGGGTCCACATGAATCCACTGGTGATCGCCCGTGGCATCGGCAAAAGTGTTGATGCGCTGCTGCGACATCTCGATCCAGTCGGTAGCACCCAAATCTTGCCCCACAGCGGCCAAGACGGATTCGACCGAGTCCAGACACAGGCCGGAGTTTGAAGTCGTGCTCATGTTCAAGCCCGCTGCGAGCTGACGGAGATGACCTCACCGGTCATATAAGAAGAGTAATCACTGGCCAGGAAAACCATCACATTGGCCACCTCCCAAGGCTCTGCACCACGGCCAAAAGCTTCTTTGGCCGACAACTCGTTAAGCAACTCTTCGGAGGCTGATTTTTTTAAGAAAGCATGGATAGCGATGGAGGGCGCGACCGCGTTAATGCGAACTCCGAATTCGGCCGCTTCCATGGCCGCGCAACGTGTCAGGGCCATGACCCCGGCCTTGGCCGCAGCGTAGTGGGCTTGTTCGGTCTGGGCGCGCCAGCCCAACACCGAGGCGTTGTTGACAATGACCCCGTGACCCCGTGGCTGCATGACCCGCAGAGCTGCGCGTGTCACGCGGAAAGTGCCGGTGAGGGTGACAGCAATGACCTTGTTCCACTCGTCGTCTTCCATGTCCACAATGCGTTTGCTGGTACCCAGACCGGCATTGTTAATCAGCACGTCAATGCCGCCCATGCGGGATTCGGCGTCATCGATGAGGGCCTGAACCTGCGCCTCTTGGCTGACATCGCACAGCAAGCCATAAACCTCCTGCAACCCGGTCTCGGCCTGAATGGCCTTGACGGCCTCGTTCAGGCGACGCTCGTGCACGTCAGAGATGTACAGGGCGCGGCAACCTTCTTCGGCGGCGCGCTTGGCCACTGCAAAACCAATGCCTGCGCCGGCAGCGGCTGTGACCAGAACCGACTTGCCACGCAGCAAGCCATGGGCGGGGACGTAATCGGGAGCGGGTTTCATGCGGCAATATCCATCGATTTAACAGATTTCCATGATCCACATTCGGCCACTGGCATGCATCGTCTGCTTGGACGATGGACCCCATTGAACCCGTTGGGTCTCAGCGGACCTGAGGGGTTCCTTAACGTGGCATGTTCAGCGCCCGCTCGGCGATCAGGTTGCACTGGATTTCGTTGCTTCCGGCATAAATCGTGTCGGCCCGGCTCACCAGCCATAGCTGCTGCAGTGCGCTGTGCAGTGGGGCATTTGCGGCAATGTCGCCGTCAGCGCCCAACACATCCATGGCCAACTCGCCCAATGAACGCCGCCAGTTGGACCAAGCGTATTTGCTGATGCTGGCCGCCCGTACATCGGCTTTTTCGCTCGAAGTCCGTAATGCATGGCTACGCAGCGTCTCCAAACCCAAGGCGGCCTGGGCCAAGCGCTGTCGCAAAACGGGGTTTTGGGCCGCGCCATTTTTTCGGGCCACAGCCACCACCTGCTCCAGCTCGTGCCTAAAGTGCGCTTGCTGCCCCAGTGTCGATGCGCCGCGCTCACAGCCCAGCAAATACATGGCCACAGCCCAACCCTGTCCCGGTGCACCCAGATTCATAGACCCCTCTGTTCGCGCCCCGTCAAAAAAGACCTCGTTGAATTCCGACTCCCCCGTAATCTGCCGAATCGGGCGCAAGCTGACCCCCGGTTGCCGCAAGGGCACCAACAACAGCACCAAGCCCTTGTGGCGTACCGAGCCCGCCTCGCATCTCGCAAGAACAAATATCCAGTCGGATTCGTGGGCCCAAGAGGTCCAAACTTTTTGGCCATCAATGACCCAGTCGCCGCTGTCCGGGTCCAGCCTGGCCCGGGTGCGTACCGCCGCCAGATCAGAGCCCGCCCCAGGTTCCGAGTAGCCTTGCGCCCAATAGGTTTCACCGGCCAAGATGCCGGGCAAAAAACGCGCTTGCAATTCGGGCGTGCCGTGAGCAATCAGGGTCGGGGCCAACAGGGTTTCCCCAATATGCCCCAGCCTGCCGGGGCCGCCGCAGCGCACATACTCTTCATGAAAAATGACTTGCTGCGCCAACGGCAAGTCGTGTCCGCCGTGTTGGCGTGGCCAACCCAAACCCGTCCAACCGCCTGCGGCCAGTGTTTGCTCCCACCTTTTGGCCAGGGCCGCTGCTTCGCCGGATGTCCCTAACGCGCCCGCGTGGCGCAGGGGCTCAAACTCGCCGCACAAATGCTGTTTCATCCAGTCGCGCACACGGGCGCGGAAAGTTCGCTCTTCGTCGGTTTCGAGTAAATTCACAAGACCTCCTCGGGCGTATCGAGCAATTGCCCGGCCACTTGCTCCAGCCACCAAGACACCGGCCCAAGGCGCTGACTGGAGGCCTGCGCGCGGCGCAGGTAAAAGTGCGGGTCATATTCCCAGGTGAAACCCACCCCTCCGTGCAACTGGATGGCCTCACGCGAACAAAACAAGGCCGCCTCGGTGGCGGCGACCCGGGCTTGGGCGGCATAAAACAGCAAGACCGCCGGATCTGGGTGGGTATCTGACATGCAGGCTGCACCATAAACCGCCGAGCGCGCACTCTCCAAAGCCACCAACATGTGCGCACACCGGTGTTTGACGGCCTGAAAACCAGCCACCGGTCGGTCAAACTGTTGGCGCTGTTGGGTGTAGGCCAGAGTCAAGTCCAAGCATTGCTGGGCCACGCCCACTTGCTCTGCGGCCAAGGCAATCGCCCCCAGACACCGCACGCGGTGCAACAAATCAACGACAAAGCTGCCCCGTCCCAGACAAGCCGAATCGTTTAAAAATACGCCATCGGCTTGCACACTGGCCATTCGGCGCGTGCCATCCAGGGTTGTTAAGGGCTGCACTTGCAAACCTGGCGTGTCGGTGGGTACAAGCATCAACACCACCTCGCCTGATTCGTTTTGGGCGGGCAACAACAAGCCGTGCGCCATGGCGGCCGACCACACCTGCGGCCACTCACCTTTCAGCGTCCAGCCCTGCCGATCACCCGGGGCAGGCGTGGCAAGCGGCGCACGCATGGCGTCTGATGCGGTCAATCCGGCTTGGGAAATGGTCAGTGAATGGGCAACTTCAGGCAAGGCAAGGGCCATGATGGCCTGTCCGCTGGCCAGGCGCTGCAACCAAGCCTGGGCCACAGGGTGCTTGTCAAGGGCCGCCAAGGCGCTGGCGGCCAGTACCGCACTGTCAAAAAACGGTACGCAAGCCAAGCGCCGACCCAATTGCTCTTGCAACAACACTTGTTCGACCTGACCCAAACCCAAACCGTCCGCCGACTCGGGCACAGACACCCCGCACCAACCCAGTTCGGCCATGTCTTGCCAGAGTTTGGGGTCCCAGCCCTGTGCGCCCTGGCTGATGCTTCGCACGGCAGGCATGTCGCTGGCCTTGGCCAGAAACACAGATGCACTGTCGGCAATGCTTTTTTGCTCTTCGCTCAGGACTAATTCCATGCGGTATCCATTCAAAAGAGGGCTCAGCCGTTGACCACTGATGCCTTTAAACAAGGGCGATGATTGCGTTACTGATTAAGAGCTCAATGAGGGGCGCCGGTCTTTCCAGGGGGCGGCTTGTTCCAGTTGCGCGGCCAGGGCCAATAAGGTGGCTTCTGCACCAAAACGTCCGGCAAACTGCACCCCAATGGGCATGCCTTTTGCATTCCAATGCAATGGCACCGACATCGCTGGATGCCCGCTCATATTGAACATGGCCGTAAAAGGCGATGCCGTCATGGCCACCTTCACGAAGTCCTCGTAAGGCTGATCCAACGACATGGCCCCCAACTCCGGGGCCGGGGCTGAAGTGACCGGGGACAAAATCAGGTCGAAATCGGCCAAGAACAGGTCTAGCGTACGTGCGGCTTGGTCAAAAACAAGACGGGCCATAAAGGCTTGTTCGGCGCTAAAGCCGCGTGCCAATTGCAGGCTGCGCCAGTTCAAGGGTTCGAATTCGTCTTCGCGGGCTGCACGGCCTATGGCTTGCTCACGCAATTTCACGGTGGTCAGCATGCCCACAGCGGTGGCCACGCCCATGCTGGCAAACATGTCGCCAATGGCCAACTGCGGCGCGGCGATTTCGACGTGGTGCCCCAGCGCTTCGCAGCAACGTGCGGCGGCTTGGGCAGCGTCCAGACAATCTGGGTGAACCGGCGCGCCAAAAGGGTTTTGCAGCATCAGGGCAATGCGCAGGCGTTTGGGTGGCTGCACCAACGCGTCCATCAAATCACCCGACTGTGGTCCCGTGCGCCCACCGGCTTCGGGGCCTTGGGTCCGCTGCAACAACAAAGCCGTGTCGCGCACGCTGAGACTGATCACGTTTTGTGCCGACAGACCCAACCAGCCCTCGAGCATCTTGGGGCCCATGGGCACCAAGCCGCGGCTGGGCTTGAGGCCCAACAAGCCGCAATGCGAGGCCGGAATGCGGATGGAACCCCCGCCATCGCTGGCGTGTGCCACCGGCAAAATGCCTGCGGCCACGGCAGCTGCAGCACCACCCGACGAGCCACCCGCGCTCATGGCCAGGTTCCATGGGTTGCGGGTCAGCCCGAACAAACGTGACTCGGTGGTCGCGGTCTGACCGAATTCAGGGCTGGTTGTCTTGGCAAAAATATTCAAACCAGCGGCTTGGTAGCGCTGCACCAGGGTGGAATCGTGGTCGGCAACCGCGTCTTTGAAAAACGCACACCCTTGTGTTGTGACCGTGCCTTTCAGGGCGATGCCCAGGTCCTTGAGCGCAAAGGGCACACCCCACAGCGGGGCCTGTTCGGTTTGGCTGGCACGCTCAGAAGCGCTCAGGGCCGACATTTTTTGAGCCACCCCAAGCGCCATGTCGTCGTGCCGCATCGCGATGGAATTAATGTGACTGCGCGCGCTGGCGCGTTCTTGTGCTGCCGTCAGCGCCTCAAGGGGAGTGATCTGACCGGTGCGAATAAGATTAGCCAGGCCAACGGCATCCAGGCCCTCGTACTCGGGCAAGGACAGTGTGGGCATCTCAGGTTCCCCAAACTTTTTGGGCAGGTACGGCTTGCGCCAACAGTTGGTCCACGATGGGGCCCAGCTCGGCGGGCTCCCAGCGAGCGCCCTTGTCAAGGGTGGCGTCGGTGCGCCAGCCGTCACACATGGATATGCGCCCGCCCTGGCTTTCAAAAATCTTGCCTGTCACATGCGACGAGGCTGTGCTGCCCAGCCACACCACCAGCGGGGCCACATTTTCTGCGGCCCAAGCATCAAAGCTGCCATCTTGCGGAGCCTTGACCACATCGGGCATGGCGCTTTCCGTCATGGAGGTTCTGGCCGCCGGTGCGAGCGCGTTGACGGTGATGCCATAACGCGCCATTTCAGCCGCTTGGACCAAAGTGAGTGAAGCAATGCCACCCTTGGCCGCCGAATAGTTGGACTGCCCAATGGAGCCTTGCAAACCCGCACCGGAACTGGTGTTGATGATGCGGGCCTCGATCTTGTTGCCTGCTTTGGCAGCATCGCGCCAGCGACGCCCCAGGATATTGGCCAGGCAAAAATGCCCTTTCAAGTGAACCCGCATGACCTGGTCCCAATCGTCCTCGCTCAGGCTGATGAACATGCGGTCGCGCAAAATGCCGGCGTTGTTGACCAACACATGCACTTCGCCATAGGCAGCCACAGCGGCATCGACAATGGACTGAGCGCCCGCCATGGTCGTGATGTCGCCGTTGTTAGCGATGGCCTGACCCCCAGCGGCCAGCACTTCAGAAACCACCGCCTGAGCGGCTTCGAGCCGGATGTCGTTGACCACCACACAGGCCCCTTCGGCCGCAAATGCCAGCGCATAGGCACGCCCAAGGCCGCCGCCTGCACCAGTGATGATGACGCTTCGTTGATCGCAAATAGGCATGATTTCAGAGTCTTTCAATGATCGTGACGTTGGCCTGGCCACCGCCTTCGCACATGGTTTGCAGGCCGTAGCGGCCGCCGGTGCGTTCGAGTTCATGCAGCAAGGTGGTCATGAGCTTGACGCCCGAGGCCCCCAGCGGGTGGCCCAACGCCAGCGCACCGCCATTGACGTTGGTGCGCTCATGCGCGTAGCCGGTTTCCTTTAACCAAGCCATGACCACCGAAGCAAAGGCTTCGTTGATCTCCACCAGGTCGATGTCTTCGATCTTCATACCCGCTTTTTTGAGGGCGTGAGCCGTGGCCGGAATCGGTGCGGTCAGGTGCCAGATCGGGTCATCGGCCCGCACGCTGAGGTGGTGAATACGGGCACGCGGGGTGAGTTGGTAGCGTTTCAGGGCCGCCTCAGAGACCACCAGCACAGCGGCTGCGGCATCGCAAGTGGAACTGGAAACGGCAGCCGTGATTTTGGGATACGTGGGGTCAACGGCTTGCAGAGTGGCGAGCTTTTCTAGCGTGCTGGCGCGCGCGGTTTCATCCATGGCGAAGTCCCCAAAGGGCAATATTTCGCGAGCAAACCGGCCCTCGGCCATGGCGCGCAAGGCGCGGTCATGGCTTTCTTTGGCAAACACTTCCATTGCCTCACGGCTTAAACCCCAGTGGTCGGCAATGCGTTGTGCGGCATAAAACTGGTTGACTGGCGCATTGCCAAAGCGGGCTTGCCAGCCCACGCTTTCAGCAAACGGCGTGCTGAAACCCAGGGGCTGACCGGCCAACATGGCGGACCCGATTGGAATCCGACTCATGGTCTGCACGCCCCCGGCCAGCACCACATCTTGTGTGCCACTCATGACGGCCTGCGCCGCAAAATGCACCGCCTGCTGCGAAGACCCGCACTGCCGGTCCACCGTGGTGCCCGGCACATTCATGGGCAAACCAGCGGCCAGCCAAGATGTGCGGGCAATGTCTCCGGCCAACGCGCCAATGGTGTCTACACAGCCAAAAATCACGTCATCGTATTCGTCTGCCGGAATGGCGTTGCGCTCGACAATCCCCTTGATGACGTGGGCCCCCAAATCGGCCCCATGAACCGCTGCCAAGGACCCGTTGCGCTTGCCGGTGGGTGAGCGCAGGGCGTCGACGATAAAAGCTTCAGGCATAAAAATGATCCGGTTCAGGCAGTGGTGGGGGTGTTATTGAACGTGGCACCAGGGCCAAGCAAGGTGTCATCCGCCAGCAACGCGTCCGAGAGGCGCTGCTTGTGGAAGGCCCGGTCGCCCCAAGCGGCGTCCAGCACCCAGGCCCGCTTCATGAACATTTGCAAATCAACTTCCCAGGTGTAGCCCATGGCACCATGCACCTGGATGCCCTTACGGGCAGAAAACCAACCGGCATCGGCGCAGGCCAGTTTGGCGTGAGATACGCGCAGCGAACAATCTGCATCGCCACTTGCCATGGCACTGGCCGCCCGATAAAGCACGGGCTTGGCAAACTCAATTTTGGTGACCACATCGGCCAATTGGTGCTTCACGGCCTGAAATGAACCGATAGGCTTGCCAAACTGTTTGCGCTGAGCGGCATAGTCCACCGTCAGATCCAACATGCGCTGCGCCAATCCCAACAACTGGGCCGACACGCTGAGTGCCCCCCGGTCCAACAAGGCATCGGCCAAAGCCTGGCCTTCAGCGCCCAGCGAAATTCGGGTGGCCTCTGATGGTGTCCAGCGAACGGTCGCCAAACGGCGCGACGCGTCGATGCTGGTGCACGCCGTGTGTTGCACTTGGTCCGGCTTGAGCGCATGCCACTCTGTACCTTGGGGCGTGGGGTGCGCCAACAAAAGCAAATCGGCCATATGGGCATCGGCTACCCAGGGGTTAACCGGATGCCCAAGGGCAATGCGTGCGCTGCCATCGGCAATGCGCGGTAGCCATGTGCTGCGCAAAGGGTGTGCTTCGGGCAGTGCAGTCAGCAACCCAGCAGCCAAATAGGCGGTATCGGCAAGCGAATCTGGAATGCCAAAGTAGCCCAACTCCTGGCTCATCAGGGACCAGTCCACATCGCCCAGCCCCAAGCCGCCCAGTGACTCAGGCACAGACAGTGCTGTCAGACCTTGTTCGGCCAGTTTGGCGCGCAGCTCTGCTGAGCGTCCCGCATCGGTTTCCCAGATGGCGCGCAGCTTTTCGGGTGCAGCTTCAACCATGAGGAACCGGCTGACCGAGTCGCGCAGAGCCTGCTGGTCTTCATTGAAAGTGAAATCCATGTTCAGCCTCGTTCAGTTTTTAGGCAAGCCAAGCAGTCGCTCAGCAATGATGTTGCGCTGGATCTCGTTGCTGCCAGCGTAGATCGAACCGGCTTGGGCAAACAGGAAACCTTCCAGCCATTCGTGCGTTTCGGGGTCGTCGTGCAACTCGGCGCTGGGGCCCAGAATGCGCATCGCTGTTTCGTGCATTTCCAGGTCCAGCTCGGACCAGAAAATTTTGTTGGTACTGGCCTCGGCCCCGACCTTACCGCCCTTCTGGATACGTCCAACGGTGTGGTACGAAGCCAGGTTGTAAGCCTCGGCCCCCATCCAGGCGCGCAACACGGCATCGCGGATGGAGGGGTCGCGGTCGGCACTGGTTTGGTGTTTGCGATAGAGCTGCATGAGCTTTTGGGCCGTGCGCTGGTAGCGTGCGGGCGAGCGCAACAGCAAGCCGCGCTCGAAACCGGCGGTGGCCATGGCCACGTTCCAGCCCTGACCTTCTTCACCCAACAAATTGTTGGCAGGCACGCGCACGTCGTCAAAAAATATTTCGGCAAAGGCTTGCTTGCCATTCAGTGCCTGAATAGGTCGAATCGTCAGGCCCGGTGCATCCAGGGGCACCAACAAGTAGCTCAAGCCATGATGGCGACTGGAAGTCGGGTCACTGCGGAATAGGCCAAACAACCAGTTGGCAAAAATGGCCCGCGTCGACCATGTTTTTTGGCCATTGATCACGTAATGGTCACCCTCGCGAATGGCCCGGCTGCTGATGGCGGCCATGTCGGAACCTGCATTGGGTTCGCTCCAACCTTGTGCCCACATGTCGTCGCAACGCGCCATGCGTGGCAAGAAACGGGCTTTTTGTTCTGGCGTGCCAAACTCCATCAAAGTGGGGCCGAGCAGCAAGATGCCGTTTTGGTTGACCCGAAAAGGAGCGTCTGCGGCAGCGTATTCCTCTTCGAAAATCAGCCACTCAATCAGGTCACAGCCGCGTCCGCCCAAGTCTTTCGGCCAGGTCACGCTGCTCCAACCGCCATCGGCGAGCGTGGCCTCCCATTGGCGATGTTGCTCAAACCCTTCACGGGTGTCGTGACTGGCAAAACTCTCTTTGGGCACATGCGCATGCAACCAGTCCCGAACTTCGGCCCTGAATGCAATTTGTGCTGGGGTGTAGGTCAATTTCATCTGCGCTTCCTTGGCAATCAGAACTTGGCGTCGCGTTTTTGCACAAACGCATCGCGTGTTTCAGCCGAATCAGGGCTCATGTAGGCTTGCAAGGTAAAGCCTTGCTCCCAGCGGTATTTGTCCTCCAAATTGCCGTCCTCAATGCCGGTCAAGGCCTCTTTGGCAATGCGGATCATGGCGGGGCTTTTGGCGGCAATTTTGGCGGCAATTTGAAGGGCGGTGTCACGCAGTTGGTCACGCGGTACCACCCGCTCAATGGCTCCCAAGCGCAAGGCTTCTGGCGCTCCAATCATCTCGCCCGTAAAAAACAAATAGCGCGTTTTTTGCACGCCGAACATACGCTGCAAATGGGCGGCACCGCCCATGGCCCCGCGGTCAACTTCAGGCAGGCCAAAGGTCGCGTCGTCTGCGGCAATCACGATGTCGGCGGCCCCACAAATGCCAATGCCACCGCCCAGCACAAAGCCTTGTACGGCGGCAATCACCGGCACTTTGTTCAGGTGCACCGCCTTGAATGTGGCGTAGTTGCCCGCATTCACATCGATGATGAGTTTGTCGTTGCTGGCCAACTCCTTGATGTCCACACCGGCGCAAAAGCCCCGGCCTTCAGCACGCACCACGATCACGCGCACATCAGCGCGCTCACCATGCGCCTGAATGGCCACCGCCAGCGCGTTCCAACCTGCAGCATTGAGCGCGTTGACAGGAGGGCGGTTGAGCACGATTTCGGCGATGCCGTTGTCGTGTACGAGGCAAGAAAATTGTTCAGTCATGTCTGCAATTCCTCAAGTGCCCACGGCAACGTTGAATTTATTCAGCTCGGCTTGTCTATTGCTTGCTTGGGCCATGATGCCCGCGATCACGGTTTCACAAGAGTCGAGTCGGTTGATCAGAGCGGCCACTTGGCCCGAAGACATCACACCCTCAGCGGGCAGGCCATCGGTCATGGCGCGTTGCAACAGCATGGGGGCATTGGCCGCCATGACGGTTTGGGCTGCACTGCCCGGGTCTTCGCGCAAGCCTTTCCACAGCACGTTCAGTGCGTGCTGAAAGGTCATGCCGGTTTGCGCCTTCCAGGCCATCGCCAAACCCACGGCAATGCGCAGGCGTTTGAAGGGCGAGGCTTTTTCGAGCATGCTCAGGTATTCATTGGGAATCATGCGCTGCGGCATGCCGTCGACCAGGTAGGAAATTTGGATTTTTTCGGCGTCGCGCGCGTCCAGGTAACGCTTGAGCGTGACCTCGGGAACGCCTGAATCACTGGTCATCAAAAAACGGGTGCCCATGGCAATGCCTTGCGCACCATAGGCCATGGCAGCCAACAAGCCGCGTCCGTCGTAAAAACCACCCGCAGCCACCACGGGCACTTTCACCGCATCCACCACCTGAGGAATCAGCACCGTAGAAGGCACCGAGCCGGTATGGCCTCCGCCCTCTCCACCCTGCACGGTGATGGCGTTGGCCCCCATCTCAATGGCTTTTTGCGCATGCTTGAGCGCACCCACGGTGGGCATGCAGACAATGCCGGCGTCGCGCAATCTGCCGATCACTTTTTTGTCAGGTCCACGGCCATAACTTACCGCGCGCAATTTGTATTCAATGGCCAGATCGAGTAATTGATGGGCGTTGGGCTGGAACATGTGAAAGTTCAAGCCAAAGGGTCGATCTCCCGTCAGCTCTTTGACCCGGATGATTTCGGCCTCAACCTCGTCTGCGGCAATGGTCGCGCCTGCCAAAAATCCGAAACCGCCCGCGTTGGTGGTGGCCGCCACCAGCGACGACCCCGCCACCCAGCCCATGGCTGTTTGAATAATGGGGTACTTGCACCCCAACAAGTCGCACAAGGGGGTTCGTAAAGCAGCAGATTCGCTCATGCCGGGTTGTCCTTTTTGTTGGCTTGCACCATCGATTTGGCGTCATGCCCTCCCAAGGTGCCCGCACCCAAGCTTTGGCTGTGCGCATGGGCAAAATGGTGATAACCAAAGGCCACGTCCATGGTGGTGCGCAGGCCTTGCAGTTCTTCGACGCGGTTGATCACGGTTTTGGTCAAGGCCAACCCCAAGCGCGGTTGCTTGGCAATGCGGGCGGCGATGTCGTAGGTCTGGGCTTCCAGTTCGTCGCGTGGCACCACGCGGTTCACCATGCCCATCATGTAGGCCCGGTCGGCCTTCATGCGCTCGCCCAAAAACAAAAATTCTTTGGCAATGCGGGGGTTCAGTTCGTGGGCGTGAGCAAAGTACTCCACGCCAGGAATGCCCATACGCACCACCGGGTCCTGAAAAAATGCATCGTCGCTGGCAATGATCAGATCACACACCCACGCCAGCATCAGGCCACCCGCCACACACGCCCCCTGCACCATGGCAATGGTGGGCTTGGGAATGTCGTGCCAACGGCGGCACATGCCCAGGTACACCTCTTGCTCGCGCACAAACAATTGCTCGGCTCCGGGCTTGTTGGTGTGGTCCCACCACAGGCTTTGCCGGTCAAAGGGTTTGTTGATGTCGCGCCCCGGTGTGCCGATGTCATGACCGGCACTGAAGTGCTTGCCCGCACCGCGCAGCACGATCACTTTGACGTTGTCGTCATCGACGGCCTGACGAAACGCAGCGTCCATGGCGTAGGTCATCTGCGAGTTTTGCGCATTGTTGAAGTCGGGCCGGTTCATCGTCAGGGTGGCGATGCCGTCGGCGACTGCATACAAAACAGGCTCTGAGGTTTCGTATACCGCCTTGTCCTCTCGCTGCACGAATTCGTTGCCAGGGTCAGATTGGTTCATGGTGATTTATCCCAGTGCTGTGGCACGCAGGTTGTGCGGGTCCAATCGGGCCAGCAGCGCCAGCTGTTGCTCGGTTGGGGCGGCGGTCTCGGGCACATGTGCAGGCACATGCAAAGCAAAACCCGTGGCTTCTTGCACTTGTGCGGCGGTCACGCCGGGGTGCAAGCTGCGCAGTTGAACTTGGTGGGCGGGGCCGCCAAAATCCAGCACTGCCAAATTGGTCACGATCAAGCGCACATCCAGGTCATCCAGGCTCCAGCCACGCGCCAAGCGTGCCGGGTTGTAACCTGCAGAAGAGACCATGTCGACCTCGCCCGACACAAACACCTTGGTGCTGTGATTGGGGACAAAGAACGAGTTGGCATGGCTGATTGAGTTGCCGGGGAAACCACGCACGCCAAGCATCATCGATTTGGGCTTTTGGTAGTCACTGCCAATCATCGAAATGTTAGCCTGTCCAAAGCGGTCCACCTGGGTAGGCCCAACCATGGCGTGGCGTTTGCCACTCCAAACGTTGTCAAAAATCCGGCTGAAACCCATCCAAGTCTCGCGCTTGGGCTGGTAGCCGCCACGCGGCCCGACCGGCACCGGCTCGCTCACCAGCCAAGCCTCCGAATCGGTCATCATCAAATCAGGGTTGTTGCTCAGCATGCTGAGCGAGGCTGCCAAACGGGGCACGATGCCGATGCCAGTGGCCAGCACTTCGCCATCGCTTTGCCAAGCTTGAGAGGCGGCGCAAATGATGCGGTCTACCAAAGAAAATTCACTCATGTTGGCCACCTTCAAAACACTGGGAGCGGCAATTTGCGCACCGCATCAATTCCGCCCACGCGCTCCAGGTATTCCTGTTCGCTGCAATGGACATAACGCTCGGCATATTGCTGCCAACCGCCCGCTTCTTTGGCGCTGGCCGCATATTCCTTGAAGTGCTTCACATCAAAACCATACAGAGGCGCACACGAGCTGGGGTGCGCCCCGGCGGGCACATGAACCACGCCTGTGGTGTGGGCACGCTCCCAGTAAACGTGGCGTGCTTCATCGCCATTTTCAAAATAGGCGCTGTCGACCAGTTCGTCGCAGCTGACAAAACTTTGCTTGGCAGCGCGCACAAAAAATTCATCCATGTAGAGGTCTGGCCCTTTAATTTGGCACACCCCGCGCACATCGGCACGGTCCACATGCAGCAAAGCCACATCAAGGGGCAAGGCCGGCATGGCCACCCAGTCGCGCTCATCGTAGGGGGAGCCCACGAGTTTCAAGCCGGGGTTGCGCACCAGCACATCGGTGCCTAAGCCCACACGGGTCGGGATAAAGGGCGCACGCATGGCCGCCGCCTTGAGGCCCAGCAACATCATGCCTTCGTCGATTTCCATGACCTCCAGTGCGCCGCTTTGACGGGCCTGGCGAAAATACGGCTCCAGCGGAATGAAGTCCAGCGAGACAAAGGCGAACACCAGTTTCTTGACCTTGCCCGAGGCACACAACATGCCGACATCGGCACCGCCATAGGACACCACCGTCAAATCTTTGAGGGGACTGCGCAAAATCTCGCGCACCAATGCCATGGGTTTGCGCCTGGGGCCCCAACCGCCAATGCCCACGGTCATGCCGTCTTTCATTTTTGCCACCACATCGGCGGCACCCATTTGTTTGTTGGCCATGAGGGATTACGCTTTCTCGTCGTTCTGGGTTTTCTGGCCCACGCTGAAGTCGTGACCCCAGAGGCTGACACGGGTAAATTCGTGGGTGATGTGTTCGGACCAATCCACCACGGCACCGCCATAGCCATATTCGATGTCGAAATTGGACGGGCTTTGCATGTAAAAAGAAATCACCTTGTCGTTGGTGTGCTGGCCCAAAGTGGCGGTTTGCTGAACTTTGTGCGCGTGCATCCGGTCCAGTGCGCGGCCCACCTCGGGCATGCCCTCGACCTCGACCATGACATGCACACACCCACTGGGCACCGGGAAGCCCGCCAACGCCAAACTGTGGTGGCGGCCATTGTTGCAATGGAAAAAGTGAATCGGCAGGGTCGGCCCTTCGGCCCCGGCGGGTTGAAAATTGAACAAGTCGGACAGGCCAAAACCCATGACTTGGGTAAAAAAGTCAACAGTTTCCTGAAACGCCGCTGCGGGCAGCACGGTGTGCCCCATGCCGATGTTGCCCGTAACAAAGCGGGAAACCCCGACTGGGGAGGCAAAGTGCGCGAAATCGGAACGGAAACCCCAAACCACTTCGTGGCGGTTGCCCGAAGGATCGCTGAACCCGACCACTTGCTGAACACAACGCAGTCGGCACAGAGCCGCATCGCCCAGAGCGACCTCGACGCCCGCCTGACGCAGGGCCGCCAGAGCTGCCTCAAAATCGGCCTGGGTGGTCACTTCCCAACCGGACACAACATAGGCATCGCGTGCACCCACCTGAATGGCAAAGCGGAATTGCCGTTCATCCATCCGGATGTACAAGCCCCCATCGGGTGATGGCGCGGTCATCATGCCCAACACGCCTTCGGCGTAGCTTTTCCAGCGGTTCAGGTCGGTCGTTTCGGCCACAACATAGGCCAGTCCAGCGATTTTCATCATGATTTTTTCACCCGTCTTTTAGAAATGAAGCTTCTGCGGAGGATTCTGGTCAAACCACCCCGCCAAAGCATCGTCCGTTGAGACTAAACATTTGCCTTGAAAAAGGAGCTCCTTCGCTGCAAAGTGGCTCTAAATACAGGGTTTACCGCCAGTTCAAAAGGCCGGTCAAAAGACCTGTCAATCGGTCCCTTAAACGGCCTTCCAAGACACCGAAAGCGTCAGACTGGGACGCTGTTCGGGTAACTGGTGTAACCGGCCGCACCCGGTGTGTACAGGGTTTTGCGGTCAAAACGCGTCAGAGGCTGACCTAAGCGCATACGGTTGACCAAGTCCGGGTTGCCTATGAAATGACGCGCAAATGACAGCGCCACACCCGGATGGGACTGCAAGGCTTGCTCGGCGTTGCCGGGGTCAAAGCCATCGTTCAGGATCAAGCGCTCGCCAAAATGGCTGCGGGCCAAGGCAAAGGCATCCAATTCGGGCAGTGGGGCGCGCATGACGTGCAGATAAGCCAGATCGAGGGTGGCCGCCTGGCGCATCAACTCGGCATGGGTTGCAGCAGAGTCTTCGTCGGAGGTGTCGTTGTAGGTGTTGCCGGGGTTCAGGCGCAGGCCCACCCGGCCTGCCCCGATGGCGGAGGACATTTCGCGCAGGCACTCAACGGCAAAACGGGCGCGGTTGGCAGCTGCCCCGCCATATTCGTCGGTGCGCAAGTTGGTGCCTGAGCTTAAAAACTGCATCGGCAAATAACCGCTGGTGCCATGCAACTCCACCCCATCGAAACCCGCTTCGCGTGCGTTGATGGCGGCCTGGGCGTGCTCCCGCACCACCGCACGTACTTCTGACGTGGTCAGCGCTCGCGGCATGTCGTAGGGCTGCATCCCGGCGGTGTCGGTCATGACCTCGCCCGCCGCTTGCAAAGCACTGGGGGCCACGCTTTCAATGTCTGCCGGCTTGATGTGGTGGCTGCCAATGCGCCCGCCGTGCATGATTTGCAGCACGATCAAACCGCCCCGGGCATGCACCGCATCGGTGACACGCTTCCAGCCCGCAATGTGTGCTGCGCTTGCAATGCCTGGCTGACGGCAATACGACTGCCCGACCGCGCTGGGCCAAGTGCCCTCGGCCACGATCAACCCGGCCTCGCTGCGCTGGGCGTAGTACTCGGCCATCAGCTCACCTGGCACCCCGTCGGCCTCTGCGCGGTTGCGGGTCATGGGGGCCATGACGATTCGGTTGGCCAGGCGCAACTCGCCCAAAACCAAGGGTTCAAACAACAGACTCATGTCAGCGCACTCTCATTTTGGGCGGCGGTGTGCCACGGCGCATGGTGCGCAAAAACTGCTCCAGTGGGGCCGGGGCCGCCACCTCTGGCAGTTGGTCTTTGTCGGGGCGCTGGGCCCAAAACTCGCTCCAACTGGGAAACAGGTCGTGAAAAGTGCCGTCATAGGGGGCACGGCCCGGCCAGCGCATTTTCATGTCGCCGATGGGCGGTTTGTTCAGGTCGGTGGCATACCAGTAACAAGGCAGACGGCGGCGGAAATACCACTGGCCGTCGATGCGCTCGTAGTCGTCCCAATAGAGCATCTGCATGATGACCCATTCGGCGCCGCACTCGTGTTCGTTCTTTGAATACACCAGACCCGTGGCGTGCTCGGCGTCGACAAACTCGATCAGGTGTTGACCCAAGTGGTGAGAGGTTCCGGTGAACTGTTCACGCAGGGTCTGGTCTTGCCAAGCCTTGAAATGCGCCCGCCCAACTTTGTCTTTGCCGACCCGGACATCGGGCGCAAACAGATTCACATGGGCGTCCATGTCGCGCATGTCCAAAGACAAGGAGTATTTGCCTGCCAACTGGCGAATGGCCTCGATGGACTCCAGGCGGTCAATGCGTTCTTCGAGTGTGGTGGGCCAGGTCATGGGTTGCGCCCTCAAAGTGCCGTGACCAATACGGCCGACCTTCCACCATCGACGGGCAGCGCCGCACCGGTGATGTAACTGGCTTCGTCACTGGCCAAAAACAAGATCGCGTTGGCCAGCTCTTCAGGCTGACCGACACGGCCCATGGGAATGAGTTTTTCGGTGTTCTGGCGTGAAGCAGGGTCTGACAACATGCCCGCAGTGGCAGGGGTCTCGACCACAGCAGGAATCACCACATTGACCCGAATGCCACTGAGCGCGCCCTCGGCAGCAGCAGCCCGCGAAAAGTTGATGATGGCCGCCTTGGCCGCCGAGTAACCCGCCATCCAGGAGGTGCCCAACAGGCCGCAAATGGACGACAAATTGATGATGGAGCCGCCCCGTTCTTTCATCAGTTTCATGGCGGCACGGGTGCCCCAAAAAGTGCCGTCTACTGAGGTGCTGAAGTTGCTGTGCCAGTCGGCTGTACTGGTCGACTCGATGGTGCCCCAGCTGTAGGCCATGGCGTTGTTGACCAAAATGTCCAAGCGCGCGTGGCGCTGCGCAGCGGCCTCAATGGCGGCCGTGATACCGGCTTCATCGCTGACATCGGCCTGCACCGCTTCAGCCCGTCCACCTGCGGCCTTGATTTGGGCCACTACGGCATCGAGAGGCTCGCGGCGGCGACCGCAAATGACCACCACCGCACCCTCTTGGGCGAAGCGAATGGCGGTGGCGGCACCAATGCCGGTTCCGCCCCCGGTCACAAAGGCCACTTTGTCTTGAAGTCTTGCTTGCGTCATGCGATTACTCCTTACAGAAAGGCGCTGCCGCCGTTGACCGCCAGATTTTGGCCGGTGACAAAACCGCTGTCGTCGCTGGCCAAAAACAAGGCCGCGCTGGCAATGTCTTCGGGCTCGGCCATCCGGCCCATGGGCACGCCCTTGATGATGGAATCAATCCACTCTTGGGGGATGCTTTGCATCATGGGGGTGTTGGTGGGGCCGGGCACCAGCGTGTTCACGCGGATGCCTTGCGAGGCCAGTTCTTTGGCCATGCTGCGGGTCAGGCCCATCAGCGCCGCCTTGGAGGCGCAGTAATGCGCCGGACCGTCGCCAGACGCTGCGGCCGTGCTGGCCACATTGATGATGGCCCCGCGTGTGCCTGCTTTTTGCATGGCCCGCACAGCTTGGCGGGCGCAATAAAACGCGCCGTTCAGGTTGACATTGATAACGCGCGCCCAAGTTTCATCCGGGATGTCGGCAAAGGCGTCGACCGAGCCGATACCGGCGTTGTTCACCAGTACATCGACGCGGCCAAAGCTGGCCACAACTTCATCGACCAGTGCCGCCACGGCCGCACTGTCGCCTACATTCAAGCTGCGCGCGATGCTTTGACCGCCCGCGCCCGCCAAGGTTTCTTCGGCCGCAGCCAAGTTGAGGTCCAGCGCCACCACAATGGCCCCCTCTGCTGCAAAACGGCGCGCAATGGCCCGCCCCATGCCTTGGCCTGCACCGGTGACCAGTGCAACTTTGTCTTTGAGTCTCATTTTTCATCTCCTTGATTGATGGGCAAAGCATAGGCAGACCGCCGCGCCAAACCATCGTCCAATAAGACTACTTCCGTGAAACTGCCCCAGCTTGCAGGCCATGCTTGAGCCTGACTTCAGCCCGGGGTCAGCCCAGGTTTGGGGTCAGATTCGAGCCTTGCACGGCCACGCCCGTGACCGCAATTGCCCATAAATCCGGTTTAAAACTGCGTAGGACGGGTGGCCGCGTCGATGCCGCCATCTACATAAAACTGCGCGCCATGCACAAAGCTGGCCGCCGGACTCATGAGGAAAGCCACCACCGAAGCCACTTCGGCTGGTTCGGCGCGGCGGGCCAATGGGGCCACAAAATTCTTAATGGCATCGCTGAAACGGGGGTCTTGCAAGCCAGCCTGCAGCAAGGGCGTTTCGGTGGCACCGGGGGCCAAGGTGTTCAGGCGCACACCGGCCTGACCCCAAACCGCTGCACGTTTGCGCACCGCCACCGTCAAGGCGTTTTTGGAACCCGCATAGGCCAAATTGCCGCCATGCGAACCCGCGCCCATGACGATGGCGCTGACGGCAGCTTCGTCGTGGGCTTCGCAGGCCGCAGCCAAGGGGTTTTTGTCCCAAGGCAGCATGGCCGACGCCACCGATGAAATGACCACTGCCGCAGGGTTTTTGCCCTTTTGGAGAGCGGGGAGCAATCCGTCCAGCAACTCTACCGCGCCAAAGTAATTGACCGACGTCACCAAGGAAGCCGGTTGTGTTTGCCCACCCAAGCCTGCACACAGCACCAGACCATCCAACTGGCCGTTGCAGCGGCCCAAAGCTTGCTCGATGATGGCTTTTCGGCCCTCGGCCGTGGACAAGTCGCCCACGATGTCGGCCTGTCGCAGGTCCACACCAATCACGGTGTGACCAGCCGCCAGCAGCGCCTCTCGGGTGGCGGCACCAATGCCGGAGGCCGAACCGGTAATGAGGGTTGTGGTCATGAAATCTGTCCTTTTGATGTCGTTGATCGGCAATTGAATGAGGGTTTAGAGGGCGGCCACCAGCTCGGGCACAGCCGCGAACAGGTCGGCTTCCAGGCCGTAATCAGCCACCCCAAAAATCGGCGCTTCCGGGTCTTTGTTGATGGCCACAATCACTTTGGAGTCCTTCATGCCCGCCAAGTGCTGAATGGCCCCACTGATGCCGCAGGCGACATAAAGCCCAGGGGCCACAATTTTGCCGGTCTGACCGACTTGCAAGTCGTTGGCTGCATAGCCTGCGTCCACTGCGGCACGGCTGGCCCCAATGGCCGCGCCCAGTTTGTTGGCCAGCGGGGTCATGACTTCGTCAAATTTTTCGGACGAGCCCAGTGCCCGACCACCCGACACGATGATTTTGGCCGCGGTCAGCTCGGGGCGGTCATTTTTGGCAATTTCGCTGCCCACAAAACGACTGCTGCCACTGTCGGCCACTGAACTCACCAAACTCACCAAGGCGCTGCCGCCCGTGGCGGCGGCCGGATCAAAGGCCGTGCTGCGCACCGTGAGCACCTTCACAGCATCGGCACTTTGCACAGTGGCGATGGCGTTGCCCGCATAGATTGGGCGCTCGAAGGTGTCGACCGCGTTGACTCGGGTGATGTCAGAAATCTGGCCCACATCGAGCAAGGCCGCCACACGCGGGGCCATGTTTTTGCCAGCTGCCGTGGCCGGAAAAAGGATGTGTGTGTACTTGGACCCAGTTCCAGAGCCAGACCCGGCCGCCAAGGCCAGCACTTGGGCCGCCAAATTTTCAGCCAAACCATCGGCCAGCGCCTGCCCATCGGCATGCAGCACCTGGCTGATACCCATGATGTTGGAGGCCGCCTCTGCGGCCTGACCGGCCCCATGCCCCATGACCAGCAAATGCACCTGCCCGTCGGTGAGCGAGCTGATCTGGGTGGCCGCCATCACGGTGTTCAGGGTGGCGGGTTTGATGGACACGTTGTTGTGTTCTGCAATAACAAGGATGCTCATATTGTCTTTTCCCGGTTGTATGGCTTAGATGACTTTGGCTTCATTTTTGAGCTTGTCCAGCAAAGTGGCCACATCGGCCACCTTGATGCCGGCACTGCGCTTGGGCGGCTCACTGACCTTAAGGGTCTGGATGCGCGGCTTGACATCGACCCCCAGCGTCTCGGGTGTGACCGTGTCGAGCGGCTTTTTCTTGGCCTTCATGATGTTGGGCAGGGTCACGTAGCGCGGCTCGTTCAGGCGAAGATCGGTGGTCAAAATGGCGGGCAACTTCAGGCTCAGGGTTTCGGCCCCGCCGTCGACCTCGCGGGTCACGATGGCCTGGCCATCGGCCAGCTCGACTTTGGAGACACAAGTGGCCTGCGGCCAGCCCAGCAAGGCGGCCAGCATTTGCCCAGTCTGGTTGCAATCGTCGTCAATGGCTTGCTTGCCCAATATGACCAATTGCGCCTGTTCTTGTTGTACCAAAGCCTTGAGCAGTTTGGCCACCGCCAGCGGCTGAAGCTCCTCTTGGGTTTCCACCAAAATGCCCCGGTCAGCCCCAATGGCCATGGCGGTGCGCAAGGTTTCCTGGCACTGGGGCAAGCCGCAACTGACGGCTACCACTTCGGTGGCCAGACCCTTTTCTTTGAGCCGGGTGGCCTCTTCCATGGCGATTTCATCAAACGGGTTCATGCTCATCTTGACGTTGGCAATGTCCACGCCCGAACCATCTGACTTGACGCGAACTTTGACGTTGTAATCCACAACGCGCTTGACAGAGACCAGGATTTTCATGCTTTTGGATTCCTTTGGTGGCGACTTCAATTCAATCATCGGGTCTTACAAATACCCCACCCCCCTACTTTCCCTGAATCGCGAGCTTTGGTCAGCGTCCGAACGGACGATGTTGATTGAACTGGCTGTTTCACAATGTCAACTATTGAACGAGACCTCATAAAGACCCCCATGCGCAACCCTTACGCCCCACTGCTTCAGCCCGGCCGCATTGGCCAATTGGACATTCGCAACCGAATCATCATGTCGCCCATGGGCTCCAACTTTGCGGAGACCGACGGCACTTGTGGTGAACGAATTCAGGCTTACTACGAAGCCCGAGCCAAAGGCGGCGCTGGCCTTTTGACCATGGGCGTGTGCTCGGTGGCGTTTCCAAATGGCACGGGGGAGCCCTTTCAGGTCGGGGTGTCGCGCGACGACTTCATTCCGGGCTTGGCCCAGGTGGCCGCTCGCGTAAACAAGCACGGCGCCAAGATTGCCATGCAGCTGCAACATGGCGGTAAAACTGCCGCACTGGACCGTGCCCAAGGCCGCGAATTGTGGGTTCCGTCCATCCCCAAAATGGTCAAGAACGACATGATGTC
>Ga0315903_10000264_pt1 | contig 78483 bp, 80 predicted proteins | sample LakEriMetagenome_7_FD_203524 | JGI IMG/M metagenome (GOLD analysis project Ga0315903, IMG submission 203524) | Freshwater fungal communities from buoy surface, Lake Erie, Ohio, United States - Buoy 2 MA119 | ecosystem: Environmental > Aquatic > Freshwater > Lake | place: USA: Lake Erie, Ohio... | reverse complement strand
TCAAGGACGTCAACTCTGTGACAGAGGTCATGATGGCCCTCCGCAGTCAAGTTGAGTGCGACAACGACTACTACCGTGAGCACATCATTGGTTGGGAGATTGTAGCCGACGACTACCTCACAGAGTTTGAGAAGGATCAGTTGGAGTACGAGGGCCAAATCCGTTTCCCCAGCAAAGAGTTGGCGTGGTAATTGGTTGACACAGCCCGCCAAACACAGTATAATTACTACATACACACAAAGGAGCGAGCAATGAAGGAACTGGAAACTAAGGCAGCAGGCGGGTTTGCATACGCAGCCGCAATAGATGCACAACGTCGCAACTCAAACAACAAGAGCCACTATTCACAGGAACAGATCCGTCGTGCGCTTAGTGTAAGAGATCTCTTGGACACTGCATTTAGCTATAGCAAGTTATACATTAACTACCGTGCCAAGTTCATAGCTGTTAAAGCAGAAGGCGCCCGTGCTAAGAGTCGTATGGCTAAAGAGGTAGTTAGCCTGTTTGAAAGCAACGGCTACACTGTGGCTAGTACGCCACAGGGTGTTATTGTGCGTATAGCCCGATAACAGTTGACAGTTTGGACTAAGTCCGCTATAATTACTACATACACACAAAGGAACGCAAATGACTACTAGACAAAAGGCTTTATCTTTCTTGTACGCAGGCATGGTCTTGCTGTTGGGCACAGTGGGCGGCATTGAACACTCCCCAGATCTCTTAACAGGTGATGGCGCTTACTTGGGGCTGTTTGCCTTGGTAGGCATTGCGTTCATGGCTCTGGGCGCATCATACGCTAACCAGGCAGCGAGCGAACAATGATCGCATTTGATCCCGCACAGTTCATCGTGAACAATCAGGACCTGTTTATGACAGTGGGCGTGGTCATGGGCGTGGGCGTATTCACCTATGCCGTAATGGCTATCACAGTCATGCTGGCTTTAAGGACCATGCGATGATTACCATATCAGGACTTACCCATAAGCAAAAGGCTCTTATGGATGTGATGTGGACCATGGAAGAGATGGAGCAGGTACAGAAGTTCATTCGCACTCTACCTCTACGTGATCAACAGGACTGCCTTAGCCTGTTAGACATAGCTGTACAGGAGACACAGGAACATGAATACAACGGACTTGAAGCGTATGAATCGCTGGCTGTTAGTGCTATTAGTCGTGCTCGCAGCCGCTAACGCAGGCTGCACTACACAGCAATTTAACACCCTGTACAGAGCACAGGGCACTGCGCCACACGATCCACCACAGGGTAGGCATCTCTTCGAACAGATTCCCAATTGGGACGATGCGGCCTATCGTAGGTGCGGTGCTCACCTACCTAGAGACCAGATGCGGCCAGGCATGACCAGGAGGTGTTGAGGTCGAGGGGTCATGGTGGGGGGTTGGGGTATACACGCACAGTGTTGCGTATATACAACAGTAGGGGTAGCAAATCACCACCATGAAACGATAAGTACTCCACCCAAATTTTTTGCGCGGCCAATTTTTTACCCCTCAATAACCATTTTTACACACGTTATATTATGAATCACTCACTTGAACATCGAGACATTGCAGGCGCTGTCTTGGCTCCCGGAGATCACTGCCTAGTCACTGAACACAATAGACTTATCCTGGCCCGTGTTCTACAGGTCTACGACACCAGCAATCAAGTCAAACTACAGCCACTTAATAGCTCAGCGGGCGGTCGTCGATCTAAACCCAGTCAAAAGCCCGTTAGGCGGGAGTGCTACAACGTATATCGCATTACGGATCAAGAAATCACCATGACTATACTGCGAGGCGCTGTGTAAAAAAACTGCGGCCATTTCTCTATTATATCAGTAAATAATTACATGTTGCTGGTATATCTAGAACCCTTGATTCTCACGCAGACCTCACTGCTCAACAGTTGGAGTTCTTGGGTCAGCTATTGGCCTAGATCGTGGGCACACACTGATCAATACAATGCTGCCATTCCCACAGATTGGTACATGCTGTTCAATCATCCTTTATATGCACATCAATGGATCTTGCGCTATCCGGACCATACTCGTGTTATACGCACACTGGACTGAATCAGCAGTTTAAAAAATACGCACAGAATTTTTTTCACTGTACACACATCGGCTATATACGCTATGAAACAATTTGCCGTATTCTCTAGTGATCCCAATCTAGAACTAGCACTACGCTTTATAGAGCAACATGATCTCAAGCATGAAATACATCTTAATCGCACCCGTTTTTGGATACCCGAGGGCGCAGTATTAACAGAGTTCTATCTACGCTTTGAAACATTTCAAGTGGTGCTAGATCATTAACTACTCTGATAACTCACTGAAAATCTGCTTAAAATTTTTTGCGCTTCGCGCTGCTTCGCAGCGTTAATATCGAGCCCAGCATAAATATTCAATCTAGGAGCAGATATGCAAGCATACAAAATCATGGCCCGTAATTCACGTACAGGTGTTCGTATTCAAAGACAAGATCTTACTGGGCGTATTATTACCGATCTAGAATTGGCCAATCGTGCCGCACAAGAACTAGCACAGTCGCAGTCACGTAGAACTCGTGAATCTTGGCTAGCAGAAGTTTCACAGTACACAGTGGGTGCCAACTCGGGTCAGTGATACTGATAGTTAATTGAGTCTTGATTTTCTCTATAGGTAGTGGCCCCGTTTTTGTGATGAAACTTGCGGGCCATTTCTGTTTTCGGGCTCAGTGTTACAAAGGTTTTAACTTGGGGTTCGTGAGTTTTGATATCTTGTTGAGCCGCTTCTATAAGACTGCGACCCGCACCTGCTGCATAACTCCAAATGGTATAGAAAACCGCAGTAGAAGTATTCACAGCCACATTGGCCAAATCGTCTACACTCTGTGGAATTTCTGCTAGAAACTTCACACAGGTCACTGCCATGGGTTCGCCCGTTTCGCTTTTGAGCACATAGACTCTTGAGTTCGTGTTCACTCGAAAGTCAGCAGGAATTTCTGGACGCACAGGGTCGTCTTTGAGCAATCGTAATAGTTCGTCGGTAAGGGTGGTGATTCGTTCTAGCATGATGTCTACTAAGTTATATTTTGTATTACATTATATACTGCTATTTAACCATTGTAAAGAAAAATCGCGATTGATCTTGCCAAAACCGTTGACAGCTAAATAATTTTACTGTACAATCAAGTATAGGAGAAAATTTATGACAACACTTGCATATCGTTCGGCAGAAGCCGTTAATTCAGCAATGGGCAGAGTCTATGCCCACATGAGCATGGCCGTTTTGGTATCCATGCTGGTCAGTTATTTGGTGGGCACTACACCGGAACTATTGGCATTCTTTTTTACGGGTGCTCTAAAATGGATTGTGATTTTTGCACCACTTGTGGCCATTTTTGCCTTTGCCTTTGCACAAGAGCGTTTTAACAAAGGTCAACTACAGCTATTTTTGTATGCTTTTGCCGCTCTAATGGGTCTCAGCTTTAGCACAATCTTTGCCGTATTCACCATGGGATCGATCGTGAGTGCATTCATGAGCGCCTTTGTGTTGTTTGCGGTAATGAGTGCCTATGGTTATTTTACCAAGCAGAGCTTGGACAGTCTAGGCAAGTTCATGTTTGTGGGCCTAATTGCCATCATAATTGCATCAGTGATCAATATCTTTATTGGCTCAACTGTGATGCAGATGGTTATTTCAGCCATTGCCATCATTGTGTTCCTGGGCTTGACTGCCTATGATACTCAAAAGATTCGTGAGTTGGTCACAGTAGACGGCGATACAGGTCGAGAAGAAGTCATTGGCGCACTCACACTCTACATGGACTTTATCAACCTGTTCATTCACCTGCTACAGTTGTTTGGCCTTAAGAAAGACTGATGTGGCGTATAAAGTATTATTTGACCACTGGTCAATTGAGATCTAGAACATTCCCAACACTAGAAGCAGCCACTAAATTTATAGTGTATTCTATATACTCTTGGGATGTCTACGACTGTTATAAGATCAATTAATCCAAAGACTGAGTCTGTTCTAGGCTCAGCTCTTGATCTTCTAGTTCGCGGATCTTGTCCGCAATTTGATCAATAAGACCTAGGTTTCGGAGTATTTTGAAAACTAGGTTTTCCACTGACCACTCTCCGGCACGTTCAAGACCTGCTTTGCGCATTTTAGTGATCTTTTCTTTGACTGCACGAAGTTTTGTAAGATCTTTACTTAATAGCGCAGTTTCAATGTCGTGAATGACTGCGTCTTTTTTACGTTCCACAGCACTGTCATCTACTTCTGGTTTTATTTTCTTTGGTTCGACCAGCCATTGATTGCCAGCTATGCTATACACTCCGGTGCTGTGGTGTTCTTCTTGTTGTCCTTGAACATAACACTCAACAGGAAGACCTTTGATGGTTATGTTGTGTTGTTCGCCCCAGAGTGCCTTTTTGGCATTGAATAGTTCACGATCGTTGTCACTGACAGCACCCTTGACAATTATGTGTAGATCTAGGTCACTGTGCTCAGTCCACGTATAATTGGCATTTGATCCTGTTATTGTGTAATCTACTACATCTAGGTCAACGCCGATGAATTCTTCAAAGGCCAGTGCTATTTCTTTGAGCTTTTGCGCCACCGCCGGGTCCAGTTCTTCACCGTCCCATATCTTGGGATTAAGACGGCGATTAACTGTGATTATATCTGATCGTTCGTGTAATTCTCTTAGACGCATTCATTATTTAGCCCACATCAAGTGGTAATTAGTCAATGCTTGATCATTATAGAATTCTGCAATTAAACGACAGTGCATGTCGTTTCTTTCTAGTACCAATTGACAGATATTTTCAGGTTGTTTTAACAACCAGTTAGTATGATCTAATCCAATTGTTTTGTGTACTTTGGGCCAATCTATTGCTATGTATTCGCCCTCTTCAGGCAACCACTTTAATAATTCTACTCGTTTAGTCTTCATCACCGAACTGCTTGTTTAAAATCTCACGCATCTTAGAACTTTCAACTGTGGCTCTAATCTTGCCTACAGGAGCTCCTTGTGTAGGATCGTGAATGACCCCATCATCGTCAATGCGACTTTGTATGGTACTGCGAGCCTTGATACTTTCAATAATACTCGAACTACCTCGACTTGTTGCACCGTTATTTTCTTGTTCATCTTCTGGCAGGTCTGAGATTCGAAGACTTTCTAGATTAAACTCTAGATCAATCTTCATGCCAACTCCGCTCGATGAACGTGTCTTCATCAATTGAATTTGATAGCGTCCACGCTCACGCATGGCCCTTGATGTAAAGATACCAAACACGTTGTCTGCTGTTTGAATCTTACTTAGTCCACCTGAGATATGACTGTGATCAAACTCAACTTCTTCTACAGCACCACGATTCAACTGGGCGGCTGTGACGAACACACAGTTCTTTTCTACTGCTAGATTACGCAATTCTTCTGACACATACTTGTCTTTAATAAACAGGTCTGCTGGGCTGATCTTCTTGCTCACAGGCATTAACAAGTCTAGGTAGTCAACTAACAGCACATCTACTTTCTTGCCCACTTTGATTTCATATTCTTTCAAGTATGCACGAATGTCATTAGCAGTCTTGCCACTTGGCATATATTTGACCTGTAGCAATCCTGCTTTTTTACCAATAATCTTGACCTTCATTTCAACGTCGTCGATGTCTTTGAAAATATCTTTAGTTGACGTTCCTGTCAGCATGGCATCGATACGCATACTAACCAGTGCTTCTGAAAGTTCAAGTGTTAGATAAACAACATTAAGACCCATCAAGGCCCAGTTAACTCCTAGATTAGCCAAGAACAAAGATTTACCTGCACCTGAGCCACCTGCAAAGATATTGAGTTCTCCTCTGTTCATACCGCCAAACAGTTTACGATCCATACAAGGCCATCCAGTTGATACCTGTCCGTTCTTGTCTTTGATGCCCATCAATCGACCACGAGGATCAGCAAAGTAGTCTGTTCCCATATCACGAGCAAGACCAATTTGGACGGCTTCTTTAATTAGGACTTCTACTGCACCGTAGTCATGTTTTTCAAGTAATTCGGCTGATTCAATAATTGCACGTTCAAGAGCCTTGTGTTGAGTAAACTTTTCAAACTCATCCATAAACCAATCCATGTGGCCTTCTTTAAGGTCATCGGGTCGTTTAAGTTCGGTTCTGCAAGTGGCATTGACCATTTCATAGTCTGGTAATACATTGTAGCCTTTGGCATACTCGTGGATGAATTCTGCCGCATCTTGTAGTTTACGATCAAATAGGCTGTGATCAAAAATACCCTGACAGCGAACAAATACTTCTGCATCTGCCAGCATGAGTTCAAGATATAATTTTTGTACTTCGTAGTCGTATGTCTTTATCATAATATATTATACACTAATTGCTAGGTGTTTTGCAACACCAAAGTCATAATTCCATTCACGTTGTTTGGTATGATATAATACTGCACCTACACTAGAACTGGGATCTCCGGGATTAGACAATGACCAACGATACCGCCACATAGGTTCGACTATTTTTTTGTTGGCCGCTGAATTCATTGCACATCCACCCATGTAGACTAGACTGTCTGCACCCGTTAGTTCTTTAGCCTTGTACATGATCTTGGCAACTTCTAATTCGAATCGTTCTTGTACGGCTGCTGCTAGATCGTGTACATCTTGCAAACCCATGCAGTCTATGCCCCAATTCCCAACTCCGCGATGGAAGTTATAATTAATATCAATAGGTCCATTTTTTCCAAAGTATAAATCTAAACTGCTTCTAAATCGGACCGGATCGCCCTTCTCTGCCATTTGTTGCAATAGGTATTCATCTTGTATTGGAGTCATCCCTAGCATTTGTGTGAATGCTGAATAGAATAAACCAAGACTGTTAGGATAACTTTTTGACCATACTTTTTTCATTTCGCCGTGTAGGCCTTGCCAAATGGTGGCACATTCAAATTCGCCTATCGCATCAAGCACTACAATAGCACAATGATTGAAAGGACTGGTATAGTAGCCTGCGGCAGCGTGACTGGCATGATGTGATGTATAGGTAATCGGTGCGTAGCCAATTCTTATATTTTTTAGATATCGACTTGGTAATACACTTAGATCAAATGCTCTACTGTATTGTCCAGCTTTTACTTGCCTTGCTTTTTTAATCCAAGGCCGTTCGTACCAAAATATTCTATCAGGAGATCCTAAATGAAATGCTTCAAAAATAGCATTTCTATCGAGTGTATCTTCTTTAGAACTACGATTAGATATTAGTTTGCCGTCTTTAAAAACAGCAAGACTATTACCGTGATTAAGGGCATTTACCCCCCACGCAATCATTTGTAGATAAATGGATCACGTTTACGCAATTCTTCTAAACGTTTTTTCCATGCCTTGCGTTCTTGATATTTGTGCCACGGATATAAAATAAAATCTAATATTTTTTTAATCACTTTGATTCTCCAATAATGCTATTTTGTTTAGCATCTTTCTTTTTTCAATTTCGATCTTTGCTGGATTTGCTGTTGCAGTTTTTATAGCATCAACCACAACAAATAACTTTCCATATTTAAGTACTGCGTCTGCACAATCTTTAACTGTGTCGTCCCAAGTGGGAAATGCAATAGACCACCCTAGTTTTTTAGCTTGATCTATTAACATTGTGCCTGCTTTGTCTTGATCAGGTATAACAATCACTTCTTTACCTATATTGTTAATTATCCTTGCCTGTTGATCGGATATTTCATTAGTGAGTAATGCAACACCATCTATGCTAAGGGCATCAAACGGGCCTTCAACTACAAACAGATATCGATGTAGTTCTGATTGCTCGTCAACATTAAACACAAAGAAGGGATGTTGATCTGACAGATATTTAGGCTTTCCTTCTCGAACCTTTCTAGCGGTATTGCCTACAATCTTGCCTTCATATTGAAATGGTATAATAACTCTATCAGCATAACCAGACAAGGGAGTCCAATAGAAATGCTTGCTAACAGGATCATATCCTCTATTAGCCACGTACTCAACTACTTCTATTAGTCGTTGTTCTTCATCGCTGGTTAATTTTGCGTCTAACCATTCTACTAAAGGCAATGCACCTTCGGGTAATGATTTTTCTGTAAAGGCGGGCTTTTCAACAAATGTTTCTGGTTGATAGTCTGTTGATTCAGTTTTAAGTGCTTCAAATATCAATTGCTTGATATCGTCGTCGTTGGCACCTAACCATTGGCACAGACTCTTAAACTTTGGAGTTATTGGGCTTCCGGGTTTCCATCCTGTGGAGTACTTGCAATTGAAACAATTATAAACAATACTGTCATTGATAATGATACCGCCACGCTTTCTAGTATCATGAGCATGACCTCTATTATGACAACAGGGCGCATTGAAACTAATCCAGCCACTAGGACTGGATTTTAATTTCGAAGGAAGAAGAGTTCTAAACTTATCAAGAACAAGAGTCATGTATACAGTATACTATCTATATAGTATGCTGTCAACAGTTCCTATGTTTGATAATTCCGGAATGTGTTTAATCCTAAACCAATTATATTTTCCAACAATATTTTGATAGACAATTGGATCCATAGTAGCAGTAATTGTTTCTAAATCTACCCAACGTTCTGGATTACCGCCTGCACTTTGACTACCTTGTATAATGATATCTCCATTATAGTTTGTTGTGTTAATTTGGAATGTATGTAGACTTTGCGGTGTGCCGTACTGCGGTTGTGCGTCAATAATTCCACTGATAAAATATAACCGTGTTGCTGGATCGTAGGGTTGGTAGTTTTTAAATTCTTTGATTACAACGCTGTCTACAGGTTCACCAAAGACATCTCCGTGAATTTCTATAGGACTAAATGCTCCGTATTGACTGTCAATATATAAAGGATTTTTTGCAGTTGTTATGTGTGTATTGCCGTCAACTGTTCTTGTTTCTGTATTAACAGAGTATTGGTAAAAGCCAGGTTCTATGTTGGCTAATTCAGCATTAGATAAAATAACATATGCCCTTCCACTTGCAGCCGTTTGAATTACACAATCTTTTTGTAATATGAGTTCTTTAGATTCCCTGTTAACTAGATTAAACACTAGATATGATCCTGTGATATCCTGGGCCTTCTGGTCAGAATTTCGTACCTGTAGGTCTACCCTATTATCAACACCACGATGGATTTTTAAATTGCGATTATACACTCTACGATACCTCTCTGTTTGCCAGGCGGCTAACGTATTAGTAAATACGTCTATCTTATTTGGATATAAATAAACTGAAATGAGTTGCATACACTAGCGGACCTTTACAATATTTATCTATGAGAATCACAGAAAATTTACAAGAAAACTTTCCCTTTATAAGTGTCGTAAACCACGTAGATCAGGAATACGTGGGCATAATTATCAACCAAGATTCTGCTATCACAAGCATGTATGATTATACACTCATTAAGACTGATCAGGAAAAAGCTAAGTTTTTAGAATTAGGTGAAGTGTGGTGGTGGGAATCAAATCGTCAAATTCCTATCAATATTTTCTTGTTAAGAGAAATACACGGATTTAGATATGCTATTAGAAATTTTTCCACTAAAGATACCAAAGTATTGTTTGGTCCTTGCACTAGCCTAAACGATATTATAATTAAAAGAATTAAGCGTAAATCTATTACACTAATTAGACGGCCTACTTAACACCAATAATCATTACACGATTAAAGGCCTTATCTTCAAATTCAAAACGTTTTATACCGTCGTATAGTATTTCATCTAGTGGATATTTATCCATTAATTCTCGAATAGCAGACATTGGATTCACATGATCGTCGTCGATCATATCGCTGGCTTGCAAACACACTACCGTTCCTTTGGGAATATTTTCAAACCATAACTTTGATTGCATGTGCTCGACGCTTGAATTAATCACTATATCTGGCTTAGGTTTATATTCAAGTAAATTTATGTCAGCAGTATGCGCCTTAAACTCCCAGGCTCGATAGACCCACAAATTATTAATTGAATCTGCAATAGCTTCGCAGGAAGGATCCTGATCAAAACTTCTAACTTCTAGCACAGGTATTTTACTACGTACACGAATTAATAAATTAGCAACAGCATACCATCCTGCTAGAATCCAAATTCGATAGCCGTCTTCAATAGGTCTATGCTCTTCTAGAGTTCGTTCTAATCTTTCAACGAGCCATAGCTTTGACTGCATCTGTGCTGTACTAAATGCATCAAAATCCATTACGCATATCCATAACTAATCTGTTCGCAAATTAAATTCATCTGCACAACAATGGCAACTGCATAGGCAGTGGCATGACTCTTCTTAAAATAATAATCACCATTCTCTGGTTTCGTCCATACTTCCTTCATGATCGTAGTCCAGTCTTTCCCAATCAGATAACGTTTGGCTGGGCGGATCATAGCAAGGACGGCAGATAATTGTTCCACGGAAGTCGGTAGGGTCTTCCGGATTATATCTCCATGCCCGTTCAAATGAAATAACAGATTTACAAAGTCGTCTTGTTCCAATAGGTCCCATAGTGGTTCAGTCTCCATTAATTGAACTAGGTGTGTTTCGTCTCTTACACCTTTATAAATTCCAACATTAAGAAAATCTATTTTGAAATATTTTTCATCTTCTGCCTGTTCATATGGTATTGAACATAGGCCCGTGACAGGATCAACCGGCACAGGGTGCAAGTACACCCCAGTGTTATGTTTAACAAGTTTTCCGTTGTCTTTTCTACTGGCAGGGATATGTTTAAACAAAGTTAATGCTTGATCTCTGTCTACGAAGTCTATGTCAATATCTGGCATTAATTTAGCCTTGTGGTTTCAAAAAGTAATAATGGTAATGTGTCTGCTAAAAATTGTGCATATTCTTCAGCATCCTCGTGATCGTTAAATCCCGAAAATTTTACATAGACATCGTCGGAGTCGTCAGCAACTACTACTTCGATGTCAACTTCATCACTGGAGATATGTTCTTCATTTTCAGCCAAGTCTACTTCTTCATCTTCTACAATTTCAGGTTTTGGCTCTTCTCGTCGCTTCTTAAAAATCATAATATTTTCGCCTCCTTGATGACGTCTTTAACTAACTCTACATCTGCAGGCAAAGATTTAAAACGTCGAGACCAATGATTAGGATCAATAACTGGTCCAATTATTTCTAACTGTTCGTCATTCATACGTTTTAACATTTCTTTTCCTGACTTGCTATTTAACACCATCCAAGGACTTATTAAACCCTCTTTAATATCATGCGTAGCTCTGTTTAAATTAACATATTGGAAGTAATGCTCCCAAGGAGCATTACTAGACTCACTCCAATCCATCATAGTTTTAATAGTTCTCTGTATTGCACCGTCTGCTGGTTCTATCTTGATTAGTTCACTGACGTATGTATCATACATCTCATCTCGGCACCAGTGATCTAATTTAATTCCACTCTTGATCACAAAGTCAATGAATCTTTCTGGGTATATGGGATTAGTATTAACTAAAAAACTACCAAACTTTATAAAAGCTGTGTAATAGGGACTAGATGCAAATTCGTCAAATGTTTTAGCCTGTTTGGCCTTCTGCGTAAGTTCATAAAATCGTTGATAGGTTAATAAACCAGCTTGAACGTGCCTTTCACTTTTTGACATGTGCCGGCGTTTTTGTTCGCAGATATGCACTACCAAAGTTTTTTCTTTGGCAAACAACTTATTACAGTATTCGCACTTATAATTTAATGTCTGCAATTTGCTTTTTGTCCCAACCAAGGTCCTTAGCATACTCTTTAATCTCTTTGTCTGTGGTTATTGCAGCAAGTGTTTCTACATCCAACATTTTCATATTAGGAAACATCTCTGCTAAAAACTTTTCTTTTTTATTTGTTTCTTTCTTTAGAGGAATATATTCTCTGTAGTGAGTTTTTCCATCTCCGCGACTGCATACACACAATGACTGCCAAACTAATTTAGGATGTTTTTGAATAGCGTTCCAATTTTTATTGTAGTATTCGTTAACAGTTAAAATAAAATGTTCTAGAACTTCAGGATCTCGAGACTTTGGAGCACTTATCCAACGATTAAGATTCCAAAAGTCGCCCTTAAGTTCTTTTCGTCCTTCATCATTAGCAGCATCCCATAAATCCTTATATCCCATATCAACTGATGGAATAATTGTGTCGAATAGATCTAAGTGTTTATTTTTTGCCATTATCTTTACTCAAGTGATAAAGTATTATACACTGATCTAAGGCATGTTGCAAGGCCGGATTTGTTTTTGCTACCATTCTAATTTCTCTCCAAATAAGAGATTCTTTTGATTCTAAATAGGTTGCCTTGCCGTCGCCTGGCTTATTAGGACCATAGTTCCAACCGATAGCAATTTTATCGGTAGTACCTTCTTCAGTGGCATATACAACACCATCTTGGTGCTCGTATACATAAGTTGCACCTGGTTTAAGATTTCCCATTTTTTGCGTATCCAACAGTTTCACGTTCAATGTCATCGTGATCAAACTCTGCCCAATATAGTTCAAACGCAATACAATCTGTCACAGCTTCAAATTGATGATATTCACCTGGCGCTACCTTAGTGTACTGTCCTGCTGTTAGCAATGTTTCATCTACTAGGTCGTAATTGTTTTTCCACACACGAATGATCATTTCACCCTTTTCAACAAAAAAACCATTCCACTTATATCGATGTTTATGTTTAGAACATGTGCCACCTTTTTTAGCTTCAATGCGATGAAACTCTAATACACCGTTTGCTTCAAGGAGTTCTGTTTGACCCCATACTTTTCCTGCTTTCATATTTTCTCCAAAAAACTGTAATTCTTATTAGGCGATAGAAACCAAACATTGTCTGGTCCTACTTCAAATGTTCCAAACTTATCCTTAACTGCTTGATTAACTGCTGGAAAGTTAATGTCGTGACCAATAAACCATCCAGTGTCTTTCAGCTTAGGAATCCATGCATTTAAGTCTCTAGTAACTGATTTATATCCGTGTCCTGCATCGATAAAAAAGAAATCTAGACTCTTATCCGGAACCGACACTGCCATATCCCAACTAATACCTTCAAGGACTGTTAATCTATTATTATATTTTTTTTGAACTTTTTGATTGTAAAATTGGTCAATTTGTTTATCAACAGCATACATGTTTAATGCTGGATTATTTTCTAACAGACAAAATAAAGTTCGACCCTCTCGAACTCCGATTTCTGCACCAGTAGTCCATTTATGGTGATTGACAAGATCGTTTATAAAATATTCTCTACGATTTTGAGAGTGTTTGCTATTGTAAGTCAATGGAACATTTAAAAGAATCTTACCAGCTTTCATATCACTTTATCCAATTGCAGTACTTCGCTTTGTCTACTTATTTCTTTAACAAAATATGCACAAGGCGGATTTGGTCCGTCGTGTAACGGAACCGTTAATAATTGACCATTTTTCATTTTTGGAAAATACCATCGAACGTCTTGATAGATATTTACTATTTCTATGTTCATGTACTCACACTTAAATCCATTAATAGGATTAAAGATAAAAGCATCAAACCCTCGCTCATTCAAACTGGTAAGTGGCAATACTTCTGGATCAAGGCCGCAATCTCTATCGCCAACAACCATACACCAATCTAAAGGCATTTGTACTTCATAGCCGCCGATGCTTAATAAAATTGCAGGACTATTGAAACTTTCTAAGAAAATTAACGGCATGAAGAAAAAATCCGGCTCGTTGGGATTAGAATTATCTAAGACTGAAAATCTAGTATCTTCGTCTACCTCATCTGGTAATTCATTTAGGTCAAAAGACCTATTGTTTAATGTTAGTATTTTCATATGTTTACCTTAGTAATTGTAAAGGGGTATTTCGCCTCCTTGTAGTATTTTTTTCGTTCAGTTAAATGTCTTTTAGAATATTTGCAGGCGCTGGTTATATCCCAGATTTCCACGTGGTCTTTGTCTTCCGCTTTTCTAATGCCTCGCCCAATACTTTGTATAACTCTAACAAAGCTCTTTCCGGGTTCAACAAGAACCAAATTAAAAATCCTTGGAATATTAATACCCACAGCGGCCACACCGTAAGTCGCCACAATAATCTTGCCATCACTTGTTTTAATCTCGTCATATTCTTCCTTTCGGTCGTCTAGTTTCATCCCGCCACTGACAAACACAGCTTCAGGTATACGTTCGATTAATTTGTTCCCGGTGTCAATTCTATTGATTAAAACAAGGGTATTGCCAGACAATGCCAACGATTTAATTTTATTTGCCATCCATGTAATTCTAGAATCATCAGTCACTAGAAATGCATATTCATCAGCAAAACTTCTAAACACTTGAACTTCATTAGTTTGTAAAATATTAATTTGTAATTGTGCTAGCACACCCTTTTCTTGTAGATCGTGTGCAGACACTTGATTGATAACGGGACCAATACTGGCAAGAATGCCCTGAAATTCCCACGCTTCTTTAGGTATAGTTCCAGTAAGTCCCCAACGGATTGCACAGTTATTAAAATTCTGTGTCAACAATTTTGTCAGTACTTCTGCTTTAGCTTGATGAACTTCATCAATGATAATTGCCGATACACCAGCAGTAAATTCCGCCAACGACAACGTATCGTCGTCATAGCTTTTCTTATCTAATACATTAAGACTTTGCCATGTGCATATAGTGTGAGTCTTGTTTAATTCTTTTCTATCACCGAAATAAACTCCAACATCTAGTCCAAGGTTTTTGTAGTCTTCCTCAGTTTGTACAACAAGAGATTTGTTCGGAACAATAACCATCGTACGCCCATACGTCTCACAAAGATGCGATAGTGTCGCTGTAGTAATCGTTTTGCCTGCACCTGTTGCTACCTCCTGTAATGATTGTGGGTTTTCTAAAAACTTGTTTACAACATCAAATTGATAATCTCTCAGAATGATGGGCTTACCTGCTTCCGGATGCCCTTTAGGCCATGTCTTGCCTTTATCTGCCCAATAGTTTTCAGTGACTGCTTGAAATTCTATTTTGTTATGTTGGCGCAAATCATCAATTTCAATTTCATATCCAGCATCTTCAACGATAGGTAGAATGACGTCTAGATGTGCAAGATAGCCAGTGCCTCCAATACCAAAATATGTTTTTGTTCCATCCCATCGACCTAGTTTAAAGGCAGGCATATGACGGGCATAAGGCAAATCAAATTTCAATTTGTTAACAATTTTTCTTCGTGTTTCAACACTAAGTCCTTCTAACTTAATGTTGACTTCATCTCGAATTACTAGTTTACAAAGTGACAATTTGTTGTTTCCTTATTGGAGTAGGTTTGATATCTCCCAAATAACAAACACATGGATGAACTGATAACCATGCAGATGTTGTCGGTTCATTGATAGGTGTGTAGCTATTTGTAATAACTATTTTAACATCAATGTTGTCTTTAAACAACCACTTAGGTGGTTTCTGAAGAAATATTAAAATCTTTCCATCTCGTACTGTGCCGCCAAGTGCATTGTCCTTAATCCACTCATTTAATTTTGATTTCTTTTCTACAGGATCTCTAAAACAAACTTTTATTTCGGATCGCAGAATGCCTGCAAGATCTGCCTCGCCTATAAATTTTGTAAGCCATTCGATAATATTTTGAGTGTTTCGATCTATTAACACACAAGTAATTCCGTTTATATCTTTGTGAAGATCAAAAAATTCCTTGTTAGTTTTCAACCAAAAATGTTTAGAGCTCGATTCACATATACGCTCTAAAGGAGTTTTTGTAGGCCTATCAAAAATCACCGGATAGCCCATTGATTTTGCTAGAAATAAATCGTGCTGAAAATTATTTAATTTATGTGCTTGATAAAAATTTTGTGCGTCGTCTGTAGAATTTATTAATCTAATATCGTTATCTACAATTTCTGCACGTGGTATAATTTGTTCTTGTTGATTCCAAATTTCTGCAACATTATCGACTAATTTTAAGAACGATTCGTCGAGTTCAAATTCGTGTTTTCTTAAAAATTCTTCTAGGTGAATTACATTAAATTTGTAAACATCTAGCACTCTAATTTTTCTTTCAACATCCCATTGACTAGCGCCGTAGCTTAATTGACTAACGTTAAATTCTTTGTCAAACACATCTTTTAGAGAATATGGAAATTTTAAACAGATAGAAATATCACCGTCATTGTTTTCTTCTACAAACACTTTTTTAGAAAGATCTAATTTTCTAAAGCTGTTTTTCCATATTGGCGACTCGATTAACGTACCATAGTCAATTCCCAACCTCTTAGAATGAGATTTATATTTTACTAATATTTTTAGTAAAAAATTGCCCTGATTTGCGGTCAATTGATTGCCCATTGAAATCTGATTGTAAAAACTGTGCATGGCTGCACTATCTTGATCCATTAGAATCTCTACATCCAAAATTGTTTGGTTATAAAATTCAAGGAACAGATCTTCAATGTAAGAGAACTTTGACATATTAATACTATACTGTATTTTTTCGTAAAAGTCAATGATTATTTAGGTAATTTTTTAACTCTGGTATAAGCCTATTGATTGGTATACCTTGGGCTATTTCGTTTACAGTCCATTCGGTGTGACATAATTTTAAAAACCATTCTTGTCTATCAGGCAAACTTGGGTCGGCAATATTCTCTATACGGTCACTGACAGGAAATGCCAAACTTGACTGGTGACAAACCACCGGTATACCGTTAATTGCCGCTTGAACAGCCGGACCACTGTTGTGATTGATTACACAGTGATAGCGGTAATCGATATCAAAGGCATCGTAGCTGCCAACAATTTTTTTAGGAGTTTCGATGACTACTCCGGGAACATTAAGCGTAAAAGGAGATCTAGGATGTGGTCGCACTACAATGGATTTATCGGTAAATTTCCTAATTTCTGTGATTTTTTGTCGGACCCACTCTGCCATTGAAGGTTGGCCTTCCCATTGAAGACTACGGTCGTGTTGACAGGCAATTAAAATTTTATTATTCCTTTCCTGTTGAAAAAATTTTAAATCTATTCCAATTGCGCTCGGCCTATTTTTGTCAAGATTTTCAGTATTTCCAAAAATTCCATGGCTATGTATGTGGTCTAAACTGACCCGCCATGTTTCGCCCCTACGTAAATTTCCAACTTCAATTATCAGCACTGGTTTTTTTAGTTTACGGCATTGATTGTATATCAGTTGGTTTCGTTGCATACGTCCGTGCCATAATACTGACCAAATGACATCAACATCTTGACCGTGATCTACCACAGAAAATCCAAGTTTTTGTATTCCCTGCTCTAATGCTGCAAATATAGGAACACTGTTTAATGCACCATTTTCTTTGTGAATTTTGAATTTCATTGTCAAATAAATATATGTGTATTTAATGAATAACTGTGATGAAATTTTCAAAACGATTAAAAAAATCTAATAAACAAGCACGTAATATCCTTGTGCTAGGCACAGCATTGGGAAATCTCGAGGATCTTCTTGACACATTTGATACAGTGTTTGTAGTTAATGAACTAGAACCCCGTATTCGAAAACGAAATGCAGTTTATAGAGAGAATTTTGATAATATTCACTTACTCACTGATATTGATTTTATAATTGTGGATTTCAATCAAGAAAAATTCATACCAGAATTAACTCAAATATGGCGTAGAACTGCTCCTACTATTATTATTCAAGGACCGGAATTAATTTCTGCAGAATGTCAAAAAATACTCAAGGCTGATCATTATGCAATCCGAGAAGTTGCTAAAGGTTATTACGTTTGGAAAAATAAAATATGACCAGTAAATTTACCATAAATAAAACACTCTAATACTGTTAGGAAACCTATGAAAAAAATTGCCTTTGTGACAGGGATGACTGGTCAAGACGGACCGTACCTTGCTAAATTACTTGTAGAAAAAGATTATAAAGTTTATGGTCTAGTTAAACGTTATTCAAATCCAAATTTAGATAATATTAAATTTTTAGGAATTGAAAACGACGTAGAATTAATTACAGGAGATATTACCGATGATGGATGTATGAATCATTTGGTAAAAAGCCTAAAACCCAATGAATTTTATAATCTCGCTGCACAAAGTTTTGTAGGAGCTAGTTGGGATCTAAATAAAATGACTACCGAAGTTAATGCTGTGGGCGTTTTAAATATTCTTAACGCAATTAAACAACATAACCCAGATACTAGATATTATCAAGCAAGCACCAGTGAAATGTTTGGTAATAGTATTGAAATTTCAGGAGGACAGCAGGACGAGCACACTCCGTTCTGGCCACGTAGTCCGTATGGTGTTGCTAAATTGTATGCATACTGGATGACTGTAAATTTCCGTGAAAGTTATAGTCTACATGCATCAAACGGAATCTTGTTTAATCATGAAAGTCCTATTAGAGGCAAAGAATTTGTCACTAGAAAAATTACAGACGGTGTTGCAAAAATTAAAATGGGACTTGCTGACAAAATCACATTGGGTAATTTAGATGCAAAACGTGATTGGGGATTTGCCGGTGACTTTGTTGAAGCCATGTGGTTAATGTTGCAACAACCTGAGCCAGGCGATTATGTGATTGCCACCGGAGTACAATATACCATTGGTGATTTACTAGAACGTGCATTTAAATATGCCGGCATTGACAATTGGCAAAAATATATTGAAACTAATCCTGCATTTGTGCGGCCTGCAGAATTGCACAGCCTTTGCGGCAATCCTACAAAAGCAGAAACTGTACTAGGATGGAAACGTAAAACTGATTTTGACGGTCTTGTTAAAATGATGGTTGAAGCAGATATTAATCGATATAGTAAGACACACGGTATCGATTGGACACTACAAACAAAATGAAAAAGAATTAATTCTTTAATATAGTTTGAAAGTATTAGAAATGAAGAGTTATATTATTTGTTTAAGTCAAATAGAGTCTAGTTTTTCAAGTGCTGTGAAGTTAAAAAAATCGTTAGATATGTTTAATATGGAATCTGAATTATTTGAAGGAACATACGGAAACGATGCTCGTAAACAATATATCGAAGAACATAGATTGCGGCACCCCTGGGGCTTTAAAGGTCCTACTATGCCGTATTCTGAAAGTTTTCGAAATGAAATTCCGCCGGCGGGAGAAATTGGATGTTTCTACAGTCATTACAGGCTATGGCAAATGTGCGTAGAAATCAACAAATCTATTATAATATTTGAAGACGATGTTGTAGTAGTGCGTCCTTATATTCCTGTTAATTGGGACGATATTTTAAGTTTAGCATTTAGCCATCCAAACAAAATGATAAGATATCGTCATTACTTAGACACTCCAACTGGATTGCCGGAGGCTGTACATTACAGATCGTCAAGTATGCCTGGAAACGGAGGGTATGCAATACATCCGCATGCCGCAAAAAAATTAGTTGAAACTTATGCCAATACATATTTGCCTGCAGATAATGCAATCAATCAATATATAGTTAAAATACAGATACATAATTATATGATGGGGGCTGCTACTAATGAGCACGAAGGAAATATTAGTTTGATTAACACACAAGTTTGGGATTAATTATATGAAAAAAGCAGTAGTTACCACATTTCATAAGGCCGGTTATGAACAATACGGCCGAAGAATGATTGAAACTTTTTTGCAAAACTGGCCGAAGGACATAACCTTGCATGTCTATGCTGAAGACTGCAATATAACTGAACAGGCCGACAATCTTGTGATCCACGATCTACATGCCTCTGTTCCAGAATTAGTTGCCTTTAAAACTCGTTGGAAAAACGATCCCAAAGCTAGAGGCGAAATGCCCCAGGGTCCAGTAGATCGAAAAGGCAAGCAATTGGGTATTGGCTTTCGATGGGATGCTATTCGATTTAGTCATAAAGTATATTCAGTATGCCACGCTGCTGCCAATTGCAATGCTGATATATTATTATGGATGGATGCTGATATGGTCTGTCATACACCTATACCACATCATTTCATTGATAAAATGATAGACGGATACGGACTTGGATTTTTAGGCAGACCTAATAAGTTTACAGAATGTGGATTATACTCTATGGACCTGCGTGATGCTGCTACGCAAGTTTTTATAAAAGAATTTCAAGCAGTATACGACAGCGGCTCATTGTTTAATATGAAAGAATATAACGATTGTTGGGCGTTTGACGAGGTTAGAAAATCTGTAATTAAAAGACATACTGCATGGAAATGGAATGATTGGTGCAACGGATTGATCAAAGGAGAAGGACATCCCTTGATTAATAGTGCATGGGGTGCCTATCTAGATCACCTTAAAGGCGATAGAAAAAATTACGGTAAAAGTCGTAAAACTGATTTAATCGTAAGACGTGCAGAAAGCTATTGGAGATAATAATGCGAACAATAGCAGCAGTGACAACCATGAATCAAGCATATTATGACACTATAGGTCATCGATTAATTGATACATTTATAAAGTATTGGCCAAAAGATGTTAATCTATATGTGTTTACAGAAAACTTTACATTGCCAGTTTCAGCACCTAATATAATTGTTAAAGATTTATTCGCAGAATGTAATCCCGGATTAGAAAATTTTTTAACTTGGCGAGGAAAACATTTTACTAGAAAGTTTGCCTATAAAGCATACTGCTGGATAAATGCTTGTAAAATTCTTCAAGAAGATGTATTGATGTACCTAGACGCTGATACAGAAACTAAAAAAGAAGTCTCACTTAAATGGTTGCTTTCAGTTTTACCAAAAGATCAATTACTGGCCTACATGCATGCCATTGCAGAAATCACTGACGAGGGTAAACTTGTTGAAGTTGATAATGCTGAAACTTGTATATATTGGTTTAATAAAAAACATCCGTTTGCTAAACAATTTATGGATGATTACGAACACATATATGAATCTAGAGAAATTGACAACAACAAAATTTATATAAAACCGCACGATACATGGGTCATTGCCGAGTGTGTAAGACGTGCTGAAAAAAATAATGTAGGAATACTCAATTTACATCCAGCTAAAGACAGACGAACACCTTTAAAGAAAACTATTTTGCACGAATACTTTTCTCACTACAAAGGTAAAAGTAAATTTTCAGTTGACGATTAAACAAACCGGCGCATGTGTGCCCAGCACTCGCCGTTTTCTATTTCGTTAAAATTCCAATGAAACATTGCCAATCGATTAATCCACTGTTGTCTTTCAAATAGCGCAGGCTTTTCTATTTCTGCTAGAGATTTGTTAGCTATCTCTGAACATTGACTCCTTATTGGATCTGTTACAAAAATAGGATATCCCTCAATTGCTGCACCAACAGTTGGACTTGAATTATAATTAACTACTGCCCAACAATTTCTTAGATCGTCAACTAATGTTGTTCCGGGTTTAGATAATCTAATGCCCTTAAGAATACCTAACTTTTTCATTAAATTTTTAGGACTAAGATAATCGGAAGACCCTTTGTCTCCGGGATGTGCTCGAATAACAATATCTCTATCCGTATATTTTTTTATTTCTTTTATAGTTGAAGCAGTCCATTCTACAACATCATATCCGCCCATACTCCAACCGCCATTTCTTTGCAAACATAGCAGTATATGATTTCCGTTTTTTCTATAATCTTTTAAAGTTAAATTTAAATTTTTAGACAATTTAATCCAACGGTTAGGATCTATATCAGTATCGCAATATGTTCCAGTGTTAGGAAAAATTCCATCAAAACTATAACGTAGATAGTGTCCAGGATTGGCTGAATTATTATATAAAAACAAATTACTGTCTGCTAACAATACTCTCTTTTTAAGTTTTAGTTGAGTGTCTATTATTTGTTTTCTAAATAGAAGATGAGGGCTTTGTTTCGATCCTTCATGCACCCATCCTATACTCATGGCAACGTCGGCATCAATTAAGTTACGACCATTGTGATTAATAGCAATATCCCCTGACGCTGTCACTCCTTTACTAAATCTAGTTAAGATTTCTCCTTTCTCAACATTTTTGTTATTAGGTGGTAGGCAATCTAGATAAGAAACAAATTTCATTTTTTACTCTTCTTAATTTTAGCATTAGTTAAATTTTTATTAATAATGCCAATATGATGTGTAAAAAATTCTCCTAGCGGACTATATTGAATACTAAATTCGTTTGCACGATGAGATTCTTCAGCGAGCGGCCATTGTACGTGGGCCTTGCAATAGGATCTTCCTGGATATTTTTCCATTAATGATTCAAGCATGTGATTGTCATATGGTTGACGTAATTTGTGTATTTCTCCGTTATACCAACCTTTAGAATATTCACTTATAAATGTTTGACAAAGTTCATGTTTGGTATTAAATGCAACTATGCCAGTTTCTAAATCTAGTGGGTTTCCGGGAACCAGTGTTGCCCAAATTTTATCTCGAGGATGTAATAGCTCAAGGGCTTTAGATTTAGAAAGATGACAATTGATAGAAATGTCAGTGTCTAACCATACAACTAGCCCTTTAAACCTACGTGCCGCCCATACTTGTGTACGACTCTTTTTCCAAAATCTATCAGCCTTAGTCCCGCCTAATCCTTCAGTTAACCAAGGATCGTTGGATGGGGCAACATCTTTCCAAAAATTGTAAACAGTGCCAAACCCTAAGTCAATTGGTTTATCATCCCAAACAAATACAACATCGCCTGGTAAATTTTTCCAAGAAGGTAGTGTAATGTTTCCTATATAGTTAAAGTAATCTCTAGACAAAGAGGTTACAAAAGTAATAGCAGATCTAGATTTAAGGTCTTGATTTACACTAATTTCTTTTGCATACTCTATGAGATAATCATACCAAACATCTCTGTATTCACAATTCTTATAATTTTCAAACCACGGACCGCCTTCAGTCCAATGATATGCAAAAGGCTTTCCGTCTTTAGATTCTTTATTCCAACCAACTAAGAAATTGTATCGTACATCCAATGATCCAATTTCATCATCCCTAAGCCATTGGAATCTATGAAGGTATGCACCAGATTCACGATTAACAATGTCTGCGGTAAGATTTAAATTTGACGCATGGCCACAGTTCCATAATATCATTGAACTCCAATTTTTTCTAGGATATTGAGATTGTTTCTGTCCGTCCATTTTTGTATGTGTTGACGGAGTGTGATCATGTTTAACTACCATAACTGCTTTTGTAGGATCTGCTTGTTTAAAAATTTCTTGAATATCCCCATCCCATACAAAATCGCAATCACAAAATAATGCCCAACCATTATAATTTTGTAATACAGGAACTAAAAATCTAGTAAATGTAAAATCAGTAGAACTTAATGGATCTGCATCTCTTGTATAATATCCCTGTGAGCGTAACATATCTTGCCGTAAAGGTTTAACTTCAGCTTCTGGTGAATGTTTGTATATAGAATATTCACAAACTCTATAGGCAATATCTTCTCTAGCATCATAGCCTATGTATACCGGTAAAATATTACTTTCCATTTAAACTTCTCCATGCTGTTCCGTCTTTTAACTCTGATATATGAAATTGTCCATATGCTAGGTGTGAAGCCCAGGCTCGTACTAACCCTTCGTCGGGATATGCCGGAGTTTCTATCATACTTAAATCTTGTAGTGATACTGGCTTGGCAGCATGTGTTGGCGATAGCGTAAATGCAGGATACCCATACAATATTGCTTCAGTAGCAGCATTACTATTAAATGTTACTAGTGCATGTACATCATCGTCTAGAGCTTCTTTTAGTGTGTTAGTTATTACTCTATCCTGTCGACTCTTGACTCTATCTCGAATTTCAATTGGTCTATCTGTATATTTTTTAATGGTGTTTACTGTTTCTTCAACCCACTGATCTAGATCTAGATCGTAAAATTTCATTGGTTTTTCATCAGGTTTAGCAATTAAAATTTTACGGCCACCTTTTTTCCATTTATGAATAGGAATACGCAACTTATCAAATCTATCCGACGATCTAGGGATAATTTTATCGTGTTGTAAATCATTTTTAACAATTCTGTGATAATATTTCCATCCCATGGGATTTAGTGGACCTTGCTGATTTCCTAAATAACCAGTGTCCATGAAATAAAAATCTCTGCCGCCTAACCAGCATTTTTGTATTATTTTCTTTTTAAGAATACCTCTCAACACAATAGGATCATCTGTTTCTGAATATTTAAAATCGTCAGTGTTAACTACTCGGCCACCTGAGCCTATAGCAAACATGTTAATATATTCGTCTTTGCCTTCTTTGCTTAAAAATATCCAGTTGTTCATAAACGTTCTATGTCCTCTTCGATACATAATTGTCCGTACTGTATTTCTACGATCTTACAGGGAACATCAAACGGATTAGTTAATTGATGCCAGTCGGTTAATGGAATTTTAAACTCTTGATGTCGTTCTAATTCTTTTGAAGGTAGTTTATATCCATTAGGCATCATGCTATTAACTACACATTGACCTTCACTAACTATCCAGTATTCTGCACGTAATTGATGTCGTTGCATACTAAGACTTTTACCTGGATCAACAGTTAGCTCTTTAACTTTCATTCCATCTACTTCATGCAGTACACGATAATAACCCCACGGGCGTTCAGTCTTAGGAGCTTTCCATTCTTGTAGAATCCACGAACTAGAATTCATTTTATGTTCGCCGCCTACGCCAAATACAAATTCTAAATGAAGCATTTCCTCAAGTAGATCCATTTCTGGGATATTTTCTTTTGTTCTATCGCCGCCGTTGGCAAAGATTATTCGAGCACTTGGGTCTATTGCTCTAACTTTTCTAATAGCATCTTTGGCACTTCCGTCTGCATCGTCAAAATTGATAACTCGATCTACGTCTTTAATAGCATTTAGTATGTTGGCACGTTCTTCCCAAGGCATAAACTCTTGCCCTTTCTTACGGCGTAGCCAGGCGTCGGAGTTTGCACCCACGATTAATACATCACCTAGCTTTTTGGCCTCTTTAATATAGTTGATATGTCCGGAGTGAATTGGATCAAATCCACCTGTTGCAATTACAATTGTTTTCATATTTTTTGTCCAACAAATACATGATCATTCCATTTTCTAGAAGCCTTATCGTACGCAATGTCAATCCAGTCTGCAACTATTTTTAAGTTTGTTTCTTCAGCAATTGCTTTAAATCCGTCGTCCATGAATCTCCAACAATCAATAACATCATGTCTTGGTCCTGTACTAGGGGCTATACAAATTATAAATCCAGATGATTTTACAACTCGTTTCATCTCGTGCATTAATCTAAATGGATTTTTTACATGTTCTAATGTTTGACCGCTAACAACTATGTCATAAAAATTATCATCAGCTGGTATAGAATACGGTTCAGGCATAACGTGAGTAACGTTTTCGCCAGCTACTATATCAGCAATATGATAGGTTGTAGAAATATCTTTAAAAATATGATAATATGATCGATCCCCTCCTAACCCACGGCCGCCAACATCTAACACAGTTAAATTATTATTTAAATTTAAAAGTGCTACTGCCTTTTTCATATTATCAATTGACGAAGGATGCATATTATACCAACTCTTTTTTTATTTGTTCAAATGAAACTAATGGCAATTTATTCCAATTATTAAAATAAAATTCCCAAGTACTTCCAACTTCTATTTTATTTTTTGTTGTAGGAGTTTTAAACACTATACCGCAACCGTTGTCGATCAATACTAATTTAAATTCAATATCTTCTCTATTAGCAAGGTCAAACGCTAGTCGCCAAACATCACCCAACCATATTTGTTTTTTTAAAGGAATTGGAATAACTGCTTCTTCTTCGCTTATTGGCAGCATATCATGTAAAATAATAATTCCACCCGGATTTAAACATTCTAGCGCATTATTTAGATCGTTACTAACTTGTTCATAATAATGTAATCCGTCAATAAACACAACATCGAATGTTTCTGTGTTTTGTTTAAAAAACTCATCGCTGTACATTCGATGTGTGCCACCTCTTACAGGATCTACACCCACTTTATGTTCACATGCAACATTATTAAAAACTTTATTTTTATCGCAACCTATTTCTAAATATTTTTTAGATTTAGTTTTTTTAATTGCTAGGTCAATCAGATCAATTCTCGATTCTTTAGTAAATGGTATTTTTAACATTTGGTCCTCATATATTTCTTTTTTTATTTATTTAGATAATATGCCCACTAAATATAAATTAAATAAGGACAGTTATGAAAATTGGTATTTTTGGATTAGGATATGTAGGATCAGCAGTTGCATGGACACACAGACACCACAAAGTTGTTGCTCGTGATCCAAAATTAGGAGACAACTCTGCTTCTTTAGAAGAAATTAAAACTTGCGATGCAGTTTATATCTGTGTTCCTACTCCTATGTTAGAAGACGGCCATTGTGATGACAGTTTTGTAAAATCTGTACTAGCAGAATTAATAGATTACAATAATATTATTATTTGTAAAAGTACAGTACCGCCGGGCGTTTATGCGTATCTTGAAAGTAAATATCCTAACATTGTTCATGCTCCTGAATTTTTAACAGCGGCAAATGCTACGGCCGATTACGAATCAGCAACGTGGGTGTTAGTAGGTGGTAAAGACAAAAATGTAGAACAAGCAATAAAAATAATTTCTACTAGTACTGTTGCTGCAACACATTATCATAGAACTAATATTACAACAGCATCGATGTTCAAATATTTGGCCAATTCTTTTATGGCTACAAAAGTAACATTTATGAACGAGTTCTATCAGTTAGCGAAACACTTTAATGTTAATTGGGAAGACATTAAAGAAATAGCTAAAAATGACACTAGACTAGGACACACGCATTGGGATGTTCCAGGGCCCGACGGCAAGTTTGGATTCGGTGGCGCATGTTTTCCAAAAGATGTTGCAGCCATTTGCGAACAAGCCATTGACGCTGGCATGAGTTTGGAATTGTTAGAGCGTGTTGAAACTATTAACAAACGACATAGGTCACTTTAACAGTTCTCTTTTAACATATTCTTCAATATTTTTAGTTGGCGCCCATCCTAGCACTTTTTTAATTTTAGTATTGTCGGCTAGAGTAATATATGCCTCACCTAGTCTAGGCTCGATCATGGTTGTTTGGTCAGAAATCATTGCCGCAAGTTCTAATACAGAATGATTAGTGCCAGTTCCTACATTAAATATCTCTCCGTAATGATTGTGTTCAACAGTCATTGCTAGAATGTTTGCATTTACTACATCGTCTACATGAGTAAAATCTCTACGTTGTGTTCCGTCAGGAACAACAGTTAACACTTCGCTAGCTCTAAATTGTCGCAAAAATAATCCGACTACCGGTGCATATGGTCCTTTAATAGGCTCTCTAGGACCGTAAACATTAAAATATCTAAAAGTTACAGTTTTAACTCCAAATAATTTGGTGTACATAGCACAGATTTTTTCACCTGATACTTTAGAAACAGAATAGGGATTTAAACAATCATCTGGCATTGTTTCGTTTAATGGCGGCTTGTTTGCTAAACCGTATGCCGACGAGGTTGAAGAATACATTACTTTTTTTACATTATTTTCTCTCGAACACTGTAATACTGTAGTTGTTCCTACTACATTAGTTCTAACAGCTCCTAAAGGATTTAAAATTGTAGGTTGTATCCTTGATTCAGCAGCACAATGAAATACGTAGTCAACATTCCTATATAAATCTTTAGTTAATCCATAATCAGCAATATCATATTTGTAATATAGCGCATTGCTATTATGATAGAAATGTTCGTGAACTCCTGAACTTTCGTTATCTATTACAATAACTTCGTGCCCTAATGTAATCAATTTATCTACAATGTGTGATCCTATAAATCCTGCGCCACCGGTTACTAAAGATTTCATTATTCGTCCTTTAAATTATACAAGTATTTATTTAGATGATAAGTACTAGGTTATGAGAATTCTATGAAAAAATTAATATTTCAAATTAATGTTCCAAATTATATAAAAACAGACATTGTTACTACCTACACGTTTCACTCGGAAATGTATCATGTTAGTGAAACAAAAGCAAGAGAATATGCTAAAAAATGTGGCGCCGATTACTACTTGTTAACTAATCCGTCTGATTATGCGCCGGCAACAAATAGACATTTAGATTATCAAAAATTAAAAGCGTTTGATTTTGTTAATTATGATTCTATAATTTATTTTGATTCTGATTATATCATTAAAAATAATGCGCCAAATTTATTTGACCTCTGTGGTAATAAATTTCATGCTGTGCCTGATCAAGGAAAATCTGTAGAAAATTTAGCATTAACACTGTCTATGCCTCGTGAGAGATATTTCAATGCAGGGTTTATGTACTTGACAAAAGATATATTAAATGCTACACGGAACCAAATATCTAAATATTTAGAGGTAGAATACGAACTGCACGGCCAAGGATTGTTAAATAAAATGTTTTTTGATAATAACATTCAATTTACTCCGTTAGATTTTAGAGAATGGAATCCAGTAAAACGCACTTTTGGTCTTTACGCAGATCACTACGCTGGAAAACGTAAAGAGAGGTGGGGGCAAGCAAACTATGATAATTAATGCTCAGCCAAAGGCGTTTGTTATAACAATCCCCAATCATCCTCATAGTCAACATCTAAGTGATCAATGTATTGAATCGGGCACATTATTTGGTTGGAGTCTTAAAAAATTTGATGCTATCAATGGCTATAATTTATCAATAAACGATTGGGATTACTATAATATACGATTACCAGAAAACATCAAAGGCGAGAGATCAAAATTTTTAAAAAGAAAAGGAGTTCAAGGATGTTTTTTAAGTCATTACTTATTATGGAAAACATCTATCGATATAAATGAACCGATTATTGTCTTAGAACACGATGCAATTATTACTGATTTTTGGAAACCAATAGAAGTATCTACTGATGTTCTAAAATTGTTTAGTATATCATATTCAAGTGTCAAAGACGACATGTTTACCGGAACATGGCAAGTAGGTGCTCAAGCATATATTATTACTCCTAATGGAGCTGCTAAACTAATAACATGGATAGATGAAAATTTTGCATATCATGCAGATACATTATTAGGAAATAAAATTATAACATGGCAAAATTATAATAGAGATTTAATAGTATTGAATAATAATAATATATCTACTACCAACTTTAAAAGAAAAAAATAATTTTTAAAGAGATGCGTCTTCTAATCCAGCTGTTCTAAGTTTAACAATGTTTGATAATTGCCATTGTTTAATGTCTAATGCTTTGATAATGCCTAACCACTTGTTGCGTAGAAGAGCAAAGTCATTGATAATTTTTTCAAAGTCTACCACGTCAGCTTCGCCTTCTACAAACTTTTCACAGTCTCTAGAGCTTAACTGACGTTGGTAGTTTTCAAGATATTTACGGAAGTGTTGACTACGAAGTCTACGAAGTTCAATATTAAGATATTCTAAAATACCTTCAATTTCTTGAAGTTGGTTAAATCGATTCTCTACAATGCCGGGCATTTGCGCAGAGGCCTTCTCGATGTTTCCCGCTACGCGGACATCTTGTTTTGCTTGAATTAATTCAGCTTCATAATAAGCCACAGCATCAGGAATGTTTGAAATATCCTTAGAGACTCGATCATACCAATTCATTTATTCCTCATCTTCGTCGTAGTAATCTTCTTCCACGTCGTCTTCAACTTCTTCACCATCAATACTGTACTCGATCGCAGTATCTAAATATGGGTCAACTCCTAAAAGGCTTTCAAGAGTAGATTCTTTGATACCATAATCCAATAGTGTATTAACAAAGTCGGCAGCTAAGTCTTTTCTGTGTTTCTCTGGAATATGTTCAATAACCAATGTCCAGATATCAGCAATTAAATCGTCTTTCATTCGTTGACCTCCAAGTCTGATTCAACTGTAGTAGTTATCTCAGAAGTGGAAATTTCACCGTGTTTTGAAATGTCTGCCATTGCAATATCCAATCCATCTTTCTCATTCTTTTCCCATGCCTTGCGGAATTGTTTGATGATTTCGCCGTCCTTGGTAGTGTAGACAAGACTGTTTCCTTCTTTCTTAAGCAGACCTTTAGCTTCAAACAGATCGACTAATCCACTATAAGGACTCATACCTGTTTCGTAAGGAATCTCCACCTGTACACTTTCAAACGGCTTTGCATAACGAGTCTTCATGATCTTACAGGCAGCACGAATGCCTTGTACTGTAGTGGTCTTGTTGCCGTCTGCATCAAGTTTCAGTTTTAATTTACGCATAGCAACCACAATGGAACTTGCGTAGATGAAACCTTGTCCGCCACTGATCTTGTCATCGGGATCAAACATATCCTGACTAGCGTATGTGTGATTGGTACATACCATACCAATATTATAAGCGCCAAACATATTAACACAATTACGAACAAGTGCTGTTAATGCTTTAGGCTTACGACCCATGTCACCTTTCAAGTCACCTGCTTGGAACTGATTAATGTCAGTTGGCGTTAACAACATACCCAACGAATCAATAATGAATAGTACCTTAGGACGATCTGCCTCATCCATAGTTTTGTATTCTGCAATAAATTCTGTAATAGTTTTTGCCACGTCGTCAATCATGGCCATGTTAAGTTTCAACAACTTTTCTGGACTTGTATCTACACCAAGTGCGTGTAGCCATGCTTCGTCGAGTGCGTTTTCAGTATCAATCAAAATAGGATAGATACCAGCTTGCTGTGCGTTCTTTACTAGGTTGCCTGAACAGATAAACGATTTACCTGCACCTGATTCACCAGCAAATACAGTGACCTTGCCCAGAGGAATACCTCTATTAAAGTCTCCGCTGATAAGATAGTTTAATGCGTAGTTGTTTGTACTAACCCAATCAGTTGGGTCGTTAAAGCCAATACTAAGTCCATCGATACTCTTAGTTATTGACTTTCTAAATTTAGAAATATCAAATGCTTTTGCCATATTATTATGCCTTATTGAAAAAAGAGTGCGAGATTGACCCGCACTCTATGTTTAGCTAAATTACTTCTGACGGTTGCGAATCATGGCAAGGATGTCTTGCGCACGACTTGCACCTTCAGTTGAAGCTGCTGGCGCCGCTGCCGTAGGCTTGGCTACCGGAGCAGGCTCCTCATCAAAATCTTCACTGGCTTTAGCAGCCGGTGTTGATGTATTAGCTGTTGCACGATGTGGATCACCTGTTGCGGCTCCCATACCTGCTGGCTTAAAATATTGACCCCAACGATCCATGTCATATGCTTCACCGTCAACTGACGCTTCAAACATTTCTTTCATGACCTTGAGTTCAACGTCAGTTGGCTTCTTGGGCAAGAAGTCTGACAGATTGTGCAGTTGATGTGCCTCTAATGCTGCCGCTTCAACTTCGGTCAATGAACGCTCACGACGGCTCCACTTTGATGTAGAATAATCAGCAAAGCCACCTTTCGATGTCTTGGCAATACGGAAGTCTACACCCTTGAGGTAGTCAGTTGGCAATTCTTCCAACTCTGGATCCATCAAAGCTGAACGAATGATTTGATAAATCTGTGGACCGATAATGAATCGACGGATTGGATTTTCTGGTTTCTTATCTTCACCGATTGGATCTTCAACAACGAAGCCTTGGAAAATGTATGAACGCTTCTTCCAGTACTTGCGACCCATTTCTTCCAAACTCTTATCCTTGAACCAGCCACGTACTTCTGAAAGGATAGGACAAACTGAACCGTCGTTGTACATTTCCACGCAAGGTACTTGTACCTGCACTGGACGACTGTCTGTTTCACCTTTGATGCCTGCGAACGGCAATTTGATCATTGCACGTTCTACCCAGAAAAACGTATTGGCTGAGTTGCCATCGGGTAGCAAACGGATAACCGCTTCCTTGCCTTCTTGCATGTTCCAATGTGGGTAAATTGCGTTGTCTCCACCGCCGGTGGATTGTCCTGTGGACTTTGATTGTGCTTCTTGAAGTTTCGCACGGATTTCTGCTAATGTAGCCATTTTATATGCCTCCTATGTTATGCCTAAAATGTTTATATGCCTTATGCACATGTATTATTATGCGCTTTTTATTTATCAAGGTCAATGATTATCTGCTATTTTTTTAATATTATTTTGCCAAAAGAAAAAAGTGGGTCATGCCCACTTTTCTCTATATGCTGCCATTGCTCTTTGTCTAGCTAGCCACAATCTAAATTTTACATAATCTGATAAATCATCGTCTTCAACAAGTTTACCAAATGTATGTGATCTTAGATTGCGTCCAAATGTAATTTCATCATCAACGACAAAACTATCACTGTCTTCTAGATCTCGATTACTTAGCGGCTGGCTTTGCGTCTGCTTTAGGTGCGTCTTTCTTAGCAGGCTCACTTTTGGCAGGCTTTTTCTCGTCCTTTTTGGCTTCTGCCTTAGCTGGTGCAGTAGCACTTGCTGCTGGTGCTGCTGGCTTAACTTCTTCTTTCTTAGCAGCAGGTGCCTGGGCAAATGCTGATACTGCAAACAATGATGCTACTACGATTGCGATTGCTGATTTCATTTTAAAGTTTCCTTTATGTTATACGCAAAGAATTGTCCCTGCGTATATATATAACGCTGTAGCCTACAATTCCGTTGACAACTGATTTAGCCAAAAGAAAGGGCACCTAAGTGCCCAATCTAATAGAGTTAACTAGACTCTAACTGCTACGAACAATCTTAATAGCCTGCAAGTTCCCTAATACGAGCCAATTCTGCAATCTGTGGATCTTGTTGTTGTGGTGCCATTCTTTCTACCATTTTGCGAGCAATCATTTCTGCCTGTTCACCAAACTTCTTGCCTACCATAATAGAAACGCCTTCTGGACCTTTAGGGAATGTTCCTGATTCACGATCATAAAAACTGTGAATAAATTCTGCAAGTTCTTGTACATTCATTGCCTTCTTTATACCTTGCTGTGCTAGATGTTTAGCCTTAGAATACTCTTGACCATGCTTACCAGGTGTCACTGGCTTGCTTGGTGTTGGATCCGGATCAAATGGGGGATCATCATCTTTTTCACCGGGTTCATTATCAGCTTCGCCCATTCCTAATTCTTGTTTTCTACGTGCTAGGCCTGCTGAGCTTGTTGGAGATTTAGTTTTTTCATCTTCTAGATCCTTTAGAGTCATTGGATCTTCGCCTTTTTGTTTACGTAGATATGCTGGAACATCACTTTTGTTAGGACCGTCTGCTGCTTCTTGAGGTAATTCCTCGCCTTCTGGCGGTTGTTCACCGGCCGGCTCTTCTTCTTGGAAGTCGCCAAAGTCTAGGCCTTCAAGTGCCTCTGGCACATTAGATTCTAACCAATCTTTGACTAGTCCTCTAACATCTGCATCTGGATCCAATTTTGCTGCTTCTTTAATCTCTTTGAATAGTGTAGGATCTTCAATGATGCCTTTTAGACTTTCAATGGCATTACTACCGTCGACTCCAACGGAAAATGCTTGTCCTACTAGTTCTTGTAATTCTTGTTTTGCTGTCTGTTGTTCTTCTGGATCTTGACTAGCAATAGCAGAATCTTCGCCTAACCCCATAACCCAAGATTCAAAACGATCAAACTCTGAATGTTCTTCGAGTTCTAATTGTTCGTCGGTTCCTTGTGTTGCAGTTGTCATTGCGACTATGTCGTCATAGCCTATGTCGCTTTCTTTCATTAGTCTATACAAGACTGGGAACACATTTTTAATATCTTCTTTGAAGTTTCTAACTGTGAATTTTTCTGTAAACTCTTCTACAAATTCTTGTGGAACTTCTTCTTGTGGCTGTGCCTGGAATGATTCACGATATTGTTCGTAATGACTTTGCTTGCTCATTGCCTTGATTTGTTCACGCAATTTGTTTAATTGCTCTGCTGATCTTTCTACAACATTATTAGTTTCTGAATTCATTAAGTCATTACGCACAACATAATTGCCAAAGCTCTTTAGTTGAGCAATTTCTTCACTCATGTTGATAATACTTTTGCCAAGATCGTCGTAAGGAACACCACCGTTGGCCACATGTCTCTGCATTGCACGAGCGCCTGCTAGGTGAATGAACGGATACTTAAAACGTTCACCGTCTTGATTTTCCACAAACAGTCCAGAAATGTTTCTGCTTCTAGCACCGGGTGCTGCATCATCCATAACTGCTTGACTGTGTTTGATAATTAGACGTGTATCCATTAACTTTTGATAACTAACGGTCTTTGATCCGTATAGTGCGCTTTCACTCATAATGCTTTCTCCAACAGGTTTAACCACTGTGTTTGGTTGTTCTTTAGGTTGATTGTTTTGACTTAGAAATTCATAATCTCGTTGATCTAGATTATCTTTAGCAATATCTCTAGTGTCAAACGCCATTAGTCTACGCTTGGCAAACTGTCTTAACTCTTTTAAAAATCCGTACCAATTTGTTTTTTGATTGCCGTCCATTGACTCTGTAATTCCTGTAGAGAAATATACCTTCAGTGAACTTTGTTCTGCTAGGCTAATACTAACATGTCCAATGGCTGTTTCACCTTCCATATAATCAAAATCAAAGAAGCGAGCATCCTCGGGATTGATAGTGATAGCGCCGCTACTATCGCCTAATTTTAGGCCTTTGAAGCGGCTTCTAATTTTATAGAATAAATCGGTGGCTATATTGTTTGTTGCGTCCATAGTTATATTTATCAAAAACCACTAGACACAAATATCGGCATTGGCATTTGATCTTCGGTTATTTTTTCTGTCATTTTTTCGTAGATCTTGGGATCCCAGTCTGATAATATGCCAGCCATTCTTATGATTAGTAGCATAGCACTTACTAGGTCGTCGTGTTCGCCTGTTTTTGCGCCAAATCCTACTCCGTGTGCTACGAACGTCTTTAATTCAGAAATTAAGGGTTTACTAGAAATTTTCATTTTTCCTGTTTCTAACATGTGTTTAACCTGGCTACAAGCAGTGATTTTTGACTTGTGAGTAGTATTAAATCCTTTTCTGAATTTGCGTACATGACCCTTACGAATCGGCTCAGAAAGGAATAAACCTGGAAAATTCTCTTCACCTATGTTATTGATCACAATTAGAGCAGCTTCACCTAGAGTGTTATTTTCCACCGAATAGTATAGTTGAGGAGCACTGCCTTTTTCCATACCACGGTCTTGAATGTACTTGCATATTTCTCGTAGATGTTTAACCTGTGCTTGTATAGGAGTTAGATTATGTCGCCACTCTGCTACCTGTTCCATACTAGGCATTTCAAATACTTGAATAGCACCATAGTCTCCACCTGTGCCTAAGCTAGGATCTAACGACACTAGGTATGTTGCCCTAGGATCAATGTCTTTGTACCAGCGGGTTTGACCCATGGTCATTATAGGATCAATACCTTTCATTTCTGCAAGACGTACTGCGTTGATTAGCGTTTCGTCAAAAATCAAGAACTCGCAATCAAACTCACGGCGGAAACGTTCTTCACCAATCTTACTACGCTCAGTTTGTGCCCATTTGTCATCGCGGTCTGGATGCTCTGCCCAATGTGCAAAGAACGAAGCAAATCCGTTTTGACCTAATTTTTGTTCGTTGCCAAACTCATCAAACTTCTTATTAGCTTCTGTCCAAATAAGCGCAAACTGATCTTCATCACTGTTTGGGGTTGATGTAATAATACACTTACCACCTGTTGATAATGTAGGTGATAGTGCAGTCCAGAACTCTTTGGCTTTTTCTGGTGGTTGCACAAACGCAAACTCGTCACAATAAATTAACGAAAGAGATTTACCACGACCTGTATTTTCTGTAGTAGTTGTTGCCTGTATACGTGCGCCATTATCATATTCAATGGTGTTTCTATTATAACTGTGTACCCCAGCACGAATAAAGTCGGGCAAGTTTTCATAACCATATCGATAGCGGTTCATAATATCTTGCGCACCTTCATACTTGTGAGCAGCAATTAACACCTGTGCTTCTGGAATAAACATTGTATACCATAATAGATAACCAGTAGCACACGTGGTCTTGCCCATCTGTCTAGGCAACATGGCAATACACTGTTTATTATTGTGATAAGATTCAATTAGACGTTCTTGATATTCATAGGGCTCAAAGGGAATTGAACCTCGAACAGGATGTTGAATTTTTAAAAAGTTTTTACAAAAATACAATGGACCAGTTATAGGATCCATGCAGGCTTCAAGATGCTTGACTTCCTCTAGGGTATACCTTTGAGGAGCATGAGCTTTCTTAATTAATACGCCATCTAATGATTTTGACATAGTGTTATTTACATAAAAAAAGCACCCCGAAGGATGCTTTTTGGTATTGCTGTAAACTAATTATTTTTTCAAACGGCCGTCTTTTTCAGCAGACTTCAACATGGCTGCACGATCTGCATAGCTACCACGCTTGACATCTTTGGCAGCATCTTTTTCACCTTGTGTAGGATTCTTAACATGCTTTAAAGGGTCAAACTTAGCTTCTGCTAAACGAGCACGTAGTTCTTCTTTGATACTAGCACGTAGTTCTTCTTTGCTTTCGTAAGCGCCAGCAGCCATAGGATTGTCGCCACGATATGGTTTACCGCTAAAACTTTTCTTTGGCTTGTTTAAGTCGTCGCCGTCTGGAATAGCAGCATCCATGCCGCGATATTCTTGATCTGGTGCGTCAGTAGGAGCATTACCAAATGCTTCTTCCTTGTCTTTCTTGCCATCTTTTTCGTCGTCTTTTTCCATGTCGTGATCGTCCATGTCATGATCGCCGTCGCCGTCACGATCGCCCATAGACTTTTGAATAGAGTCAATGCCTTTATCGTCACGGTCTAGATCACCCATTGGAGGCATATTGTCTGCATCCATGTCACTAGGACCACCCATGTTATCTGCATCAGGTTCACTGTGAGGTTCTTTTTTGTCTAAGTCAGGCAACATTTTTAATGGACCTGAATCTAGATTGCCTAGATCACCTATACCTGGCATTGGTGGTTTGATACTCATAATACTAGGTTCTGCACTAATTGGAGGCATCGCCATTGGTGCTGGTTGATTAATCATGTCTGGATTGACTTTGGTCATCAACTTCATTAATTCAGCAATGTTGTCCATGCCCTGTGCATTGAGGTTCACGCTCATGCTTGGAGGCGGCTCATCTGGTTTAGAAGGAATAGTTGGAGCAGGCATTCCCATAGGATCTCCGCAAGCTTCTACTGCTGGTTGGTCAAGCTCGCGCATTCTTTGCATTAATTCATTGAAATTCATATTAACTCCCTAAGGCGCTTTTTACGCCTGTCTTATCAGTTTTGGCCTTAGGCAGTTTATACTCTGACTGACCGTTGTCTTTCTTTTGTTGTTTAGCAACTTTGCTTAAATCTTTTAAGAAGCTCTTGTTAAAGTCATCTCCAAAGAAATCTTTGTGTTTGACATTAGCGGCTTCCTTATACTGACTGTCTGTTAATAACCCGTCAGCGTTTAAAATTTCTGTTTCACCTTGATCAGTTTCGGAAGATTCGTTGCTGCCTCTTACTCTAAAACAAGTTTCATCTAAGCCCATGCTCTTGATATCACTACTGATTTCAGGACCTGTAATTGGGTATTCGCAAGCAACTTCAAATACGTGAACTTCACAGTTCTTCATGGTTGGAAAATCCATGGGCACTGCCTGGATTGGTGTTGTACTGATTTTTTCCATTTTCATAACTTTACATCTTTCTAGAGATGTTTTCAAGTTTGATTGGAAATCTTCGGGCAAATCACCAGCAACTTTAATCTTAAAGCTGTATGATTTTTTACCCTCGGCAAGATATTCTTTGAAAGTTTTCATAGTAGTATTTATGCTTTTCCGCTTAATTTTTTAATAAGATCGTTTCGATCAGTTATTACGTAGCCAACACCGTTAAGAACATCATTTGGATCTTCGTTATTGTCTTTATCTATCTTGTACTTTTTAAGCTGTAGATCTACAGCCTTTAGTTTTTTTTCAATCTTATTGGTTTTTGCAGTAATTGCATGTCCAAGCATTGAACTTGCAACTTCAAAAATTCGACTGCTATATCGTACTTCTACATTCATACCCAGATCCATTAGATCGTCATAGGCTTGTTCGGCTTTTGAAGCTAGATTTTCTAACTCGTTATCATCTAGATCGTCAAGCTCTTTGATCTGTGGCAGTCCGCGAGTAATTTCAGCTACCGCTTTGTAGCTATCGTCTAGGCTGCGTACTTCAGTATGGTCAACTTTTACTTCTGGAACAACTTCTTCCTTTGCAGGTTTTGATTCTTCCAAATTAAAAAGCTCTTCTAATTTTTTAGTCATACTTTACTTATTTCCGTTTGGAGCCTTGGTGAAAAATATCACCTTCGTTTACGATTCTAAATCGAATACCTTGTTGTTTGCACCATGCTTGTGCAGCTTCCCATTTTGCCATATTCTTAACATACTGTTGTTGATTGTATTGACTCTTTCCTACATTTTCCAACCGTGTTTGACTCAATGGTTTTACTTCAATGACCTCTGCATGTTTTTTACCGTTCTTGTCTACGTATACAATAAAAAAATCAGGAACATATATTGTATATTTTCCTGTTAATGGATCTCTGTATGGAATCTGTATGCTTTCACTAGCCCAGCTCTGTACACCCTGATGTTCGTCTAACATCTTCATGAAAATAAACTCCCAACTGCTACGAGCCAGTGGTTGTTTCTTTCCTACATATTTGTCGGCATTCTTAACTTCGAAACGCCCTTGTGCAAATTTAGCCATTATGCAAAAATATTTCTAGTTTGATTTAGTTTTTCAAATATATCAACTCGATAGCCTAATGTGCTGGTAGATGATCTGTTATTGTTAAGTATTTCAGCAACAACGGCACTAATTTGAACTCCGTTGAATGTTTTTAATGTGTCAATGATTTTAAAAACAGGAGTACCGTCAACTTTTGCTTGTTTTAATAATACTTGAGCAGTTAGTGTTGCGGCATCGTCATCAAACCCTCTGCTTTGAAAAAAAGCAATTGCCGCAGTTACTTCATTGGCACTAAATTCTAAAGGCTGCTGACCATATTGATCAAAAAATAATTTTGTGCCGGCTGCACTATCTTGTTTTACTGGTATTGGTAAACTAGGCATTATAAAAATTCTCCAAGGTCTTGGACGGGAGGTACTATTGATCGTTGTGTGGCTGGAGTATTGTCGATATTTCCAGAATTTTTAGGCAATACTAATCCTACTATTCCGCCAACACTACCTATAATTCCACTAATCGCTGCCGGACTACTTAAAACATTAATAGCTTCGTTCCGTAAACTTGCACCAGATAGTTTTCCAATATTCTTTGCGGTGTTCACTGCTTTTATGGCTGTCCCTAAAAATCCACCCACACTGCCAAATGCTGATCCGCCTGCAACGTCCCCGAATATACCTTCTAAACCATCTAGTACTCCGCCTTCACCTAATAGATTTCCTACGCCGCCACCTGCTACAGTCAACGGGCTAGGTACATTATCATAATAAAGATTGGCAAAGCCTTTGGGTGTGTCACGTGAAACATTTCCAGAACCGTAAACAACCGATTCGTATTCTATATTCATTGACATCTCATTAAACTCATTTGCCGAATAACCAGCATCACCGTGCTGCCAACTTGTTATTTTTGGATTGATTAGTTTATAACTTAAAAAACGTCTTCGACTCATAGTAAATATGGTAATAGAGTCAAAGAAGTCTACTGTTTTTCCTTGTCTGTCTAGGCTGTATCTAAAACCTTCAAATGCTGTTCCTGATGCCTGTAGGTTAGTTTTTGAAAATGCAGCTTCTGGATTATGTCGATCCTGTACATATGATCCCATATACAATGCCCATAACGCATTTATAACGCCAGCGGTATCGTCATGAAATTTCATGCTGATGCCTTCATAACTGAAGTTTTTATAAATTATGTGTTTTCTATTGTATTGATTTTTAGTGACTGTTTCAAATTTATACTTGGGTAGATCTGTACTTTTTATCAAATAGCCAATTTCATCAGCATGAGTGTTTGTAAATGTTGCAGATGTTAACACGCTCTTGTTAATTTCAAATTTCACATAGAACATGAACTTGCTACGAGGCATCATCCTGTAGCCGTTTTCTACAAACAATCTGCTAGCATGGCGCCAGCTGGCTAGGCCACCTTTAGGTGTTAGTAGGCCGTCTCCGACACCACCAAGAAATCTTGTGAATACATTTGACATACAATTATTTAGTCGTAAAAAAACCTGGAGTTTAATCCAGGTTTTTTAATAGTTAAAACTATTAACCGCGACCAGTTACTGATTCGCCAATAGTTCTTCCAACCAGTGCTCCGATACCACGCTCTGGGCCTGTACCGTTTGCACCTGCAAACTGAACAGCATTATCACACTTGATGGTTAGTGCTATAGACATTGGTTCGTTTGTTCCGTAGTTAGCTTCACCGTAGTTTACTTCAGAAACAAAACAACCATAAATTTCCCATTTTTCAAGGATGTTTGGTTCCAATGTTCCGTTGCCACCATCTAACATTTCGATGTTCATTTGGAATTTATAATCAATACCAGAACGTGCAGAAGCCTGTTCCATGAAATCGTATTGTTTCTGGATCTGTTGTCCAACAATCTTTTGCACCTGTCCGTTAGCATCATCACGAAGATTCAATGTAAAATCGCCCCACGATGGTTTACCAGCAAGTTTGACCTTTGAGTTGTAGATCTCAATTGTCATTTCTTCAAAAGTTACTGTTGGTCTAGTAACGTCAGAAACTTGTTTTGTTAATTCTGTACTAGCTTCAACACCAAAACCTAGCAATAGCACCCTAAAGCGATATTTTAGTTTTGGCATCAGCAGCGCAGTGCCGCTGTTGCCGTTTGAAGTAGGAACCGAAATTCTATTTAAGGAAGTTAGTGCCATTTTTAAATTTCTCCTGTATTCTTAATACGCAATGGAATGTAAATAAATTCTACCGCTTTTACTGGCTCAATAGCAATATCTACCCATAGCTCGTTGCGATCGACTCTTGCATTTGTGTTATTAGACTCGTCGCAAACTACTGCGAAGTCATATAGAGCACGTAAGCCTACCAACTCGATCAATAGACTCTCAACAGCGCCTTTAATCTCGTCTCGTGTAATCTTGTCATTTGGTTCAAAGATATAAGGACGAGCAAGTTTAGTCAACTGACTACGTAGATATACTGTTAAACGTGCTACGTTAATACGATCTAATGCTGATGCATTTCTTGCACGAGTCTTTTGACCGTACGCAACTAGACCAACTCCAACAAAGAATGGAATTGGATTAACTTTTAGATCATACAATGTATCGCGTTGACCTTCGTTCAATGCCACTGACTGGAATTCACCAGTTGCTGCATCAATGTAGCCAACGCCTGTTGCATTGGTAATACCACCACGTCTTGTACCTGCTGGTGCAAACCATGGATAGCTAACTTGGTCGCTTAGAGCGATTGTACGCAACATCATGTGTGTTGCTGGAACAACTGCGTTAGCACCGCCCAAGTCTGTGGTAAATCCGTTTGGATACCAAACTGCTGAATACTCGTCATAGCTAACAATACCTGTATCACCGTTGTCTAGTGCTCCGTTAGCATTAGTGCCCCAAGCTGTTAGGCTTGTTGCATCCGATGGTAATCGTAATGGTGTATCACCTAGAACAAACGCTGTCATGCCGCGATCTAAGTTCAAGTTGATCAAGTTGCTGTATGCTTCTGGATATCCAGGGCAAGCAATTAGGTTAAAGTTTCTACGCTCTTCGTCACGGATTTCTGAACTTGTATCGATAACGCTCTTTAGTTTTTGTACAACTAGAGCACGTTGAGCTTTACGACCAAATGATCCTGAACCGTCTTCGTTATTTGGAGAAGCTGTAATCCAACGATCAGTTGCATAAGCACTTTGTCCGTCACCAATTACTGGACTATTGCCGGCATCGTTATAAAATGCTTCGTAGCGGACGTTCTTAGCTGCTGTATCGATGTAGCTGTTAGCATAACGTTTAACGTTGCCACCACTTCTACGTAGGTTCCATAACAACATACCTTTTGGATATAGTGCTGGATCTGGACAGTCAAAGTCTACATAGTTACTGCTTAACAAGTCTTTAATCGTTGCTGCTGTATTACCGGTTGCACCACTTGCACCATAACGTGCATCGGCAAATAGAACACCGTCTTCTGTAGTTTGATCTGTTTTGTCAACTAAAACCCATTCTAAATTTAATCCATCATAGCGATAGATAGTTGGAAAGTTTTCTAAATCTGCTGTACTAATCCAAAGATCGCCGTTGGCTAAATTACTGCCGCCACTTTGTTTTGTTGGCTCGCTGGCTGCAACAATAGGACCATTAACATCAGTTCCTGTATAAGGACTTGATGCATCTTTGTATCCAACCCAAATTTCGCCGTTGTGGACCATCATGTCAACTTGATCAAACGCTGGGTTATACCACAATTGACCATCTTGTGGTTCTGCCAACGGAGTGGATGCTGTAGCATTATAATCGTCGGCAGCTAACGGAATCCAGTTAGTTGCTACAAAAGTTTCTGTTGCTCCAGTACCTACTGCATATAAATTTTGTGTACCGTCACCTGTGTCGATATCATATGCTGCAAATACACTAGTAATTGGATTAAAGGTACCGTCTGTGAAGCGCATATCACCACCTTGTTTGTGATAAATTTGTACTTCGTTATCGGCAGTAACCGCAGCTTCAACATTTGTTAGTCCGGCTGCATTAATTTCAGTTGCTAGTGTTTCAGCATCAGTAGAATTTCCAAGAGCTGAGAAAGAAACAGTGACAGGAGCATATGCAGGAGTAGGCAATGCGCCATTTGATGTTCCTAATGTTACTCTACCTTTTAATGATTCTGCAATCGTAAACGTGTTTTGACCAACGCTAAATGTTCCGGAACCAATGACATCGGAAGTAATTACAGTATTTCCTGTAGTTGCTCTCTTCCATAGTCTAAAGGATGTAGTTTCTGGAGTAGCATCGATAGAAGAATTTTCAGTGCTATTACTTTGAACAAACAGGCTGTTTGCAGCGATTCCAACGCCTCCACCACTACGATCTAAGTAGTAAAGGGCTGCATGTGTGCTAGAATAGATAGGAGCTGAATATTCAACCCATGTCTTAGTTGCTGCATTCCAACGCTTGACAATCCAACGAGCACCATAGTTAGGCTCAGTTGTTTTGATCCATACAGAACCTGTAGGGCGTGGCTTAGTGTTTGTTGATTTCCACTCCGGAACACTTGTGTGTGGAGTTTGTTGCAATGCTGGACTGAAATAAGTACCAATTGCTAGACCTAACTCAGTTAGTGCTGTTGCAGAATTTGTACCACCACCTGCAATAATAATAGCATCTGAATTTGTTGAATCATCAGATGCTGATAAATTACCGCTATCAGAATGCAAATATAATCTGTTATTGCTTACGACTGCTTGAACACCGTCTACTGCTAATGTAATATTGTTAGCTAATGTTGTAAGATTTGAAACAACAGTTATCAGTGTGCCGTTAATATAAAAAGTATTAGAAGGTGTTAATGTGCCAACAGTAGTTGCTCCGCTGACTGTAGGATGGCTTTGTGCCCAGTCGTTGCTACCAACTTCTACCCAGGTGTCGCCGCCTAACAATGTAGTGTTTCTCTTGTAATAAATTACAACTGGCTCTTTAAACAAGCTAAATCCAGCTTCGCCGGTATTGCCGATAGTTTGTGCAACCACCGCATAATCACCAATGGAGCCTACTGAATCTTTTGGTTTCCGTGTGCCTGAATCAATTTTTACTGTATCGTCATCAGTTAATACCAATGGAGTTTTTACTGCAAACTTCTGGCCGCCTGTTGTGGTAGCTGCTGCGCCATTCCACTCTTGGATACCCCAGGATGTTGCTCTTGTATCAAACCACCATGCGCCATCTGCTGGCTCTGCTCCCGGGGCGGTTGTTTGACCTTCAAGTTCGTCTAGATTGACATCAGCACGAACAATGAATGCTGCGTTAGATACACCCAAGAAGCTATATGCTGCTAGTAAACCATATTCGTTTCTTTCGCCACCATGTATAGGGCTCGAAGACGCTGTCTTCTCAAAGAAAGGAACACCGTAAGTGTCAACAAGTTCTCGTTGACTAGTGATCTTAAATGCTTTGCCGGTGTTAGCCGGTGTTGTTCCTGCGGCAGTACCTGTACCTGCTGCATTAGATTTGTTTTCTGCGGTTGCAATTACAATAAGAGGAGTCGTACCAGGTTCTGCTGGTGTGTAAAAACTCTCATCAATTACTGTAACTTGTACGCCGGGTGATATTAGTGCCATTCCCTATTCTCCTGGTAATAGTTGCTCATATTATTTAGCGGTATCCGCTAAAATTGGTACGTTATACCTAGAAGAAAAGGGGTTGAAAAGGTGTAAATAGATATATGAGACCACTTTGTAGGTGCGGACAACGACCCCGTGCTGTTAATTATAAAAAGAATGACAAGATTTACTATCGTAGTCTATGTGAAATCTGCATGTCGCACGGAGTTAATCATGGAATACCCCGCTGGGCTAGAGCAGGGTATAGGATAAAATCACAATGTGATAAATGCGGTTTTAAATCAATGCATTCTGAAGTTTTTAGAGTATTTCACGTTGACGGTGATCTCAACAATTGTAGGCACAGCAATCTAAAAACTGTCTGTGTCAACTGTGCTACTGTGTTAGGCAAGGACGGAATAATGTGGCGGCAAGGGGATCTCGTCGCCGATTACTAGGCCTTTTGATCGATCATATAATTCATCAATAGATCCGTTGTTATCTATAATTCCATCAAATTTACAACCAATCCATGCCCACTCGCTGGCATGGATCTTTTTCATTTTCATAGAATTTAATCCAACGTTGTTGCCTTGATTTGCGCTAAGGGCGTCTTCATACCATGCGGGTAGATCACCTCGCTGCACCCAATAAATTTTTCCACCTGCTTTTTTAATAGCTTCAATTTCGTTAGGAAAACGACAATCACTAATTACCACATGATCTTTACTATTGCGTATTTTGTTTTCTAAACTGGCAATCCAGATATCATCATGAAATGCTTTACGGCAAACTTCTGTACCCCAATATTGTAATACCCATCTAGGAGTTAATGTAGGCATGTCTAATCGTTCAGCCCACCAAGTATCAACTTGCTCTCGCCATTCGCGAGCTTCTTTAGTGCGCCCTTCTAACATGGTTCTGTCCCAGCCGAATACATGGGCAACAGCATCTTTTAGTGTTGATGCAAAACTTTCTCTTCTAAATTCGTGGAAGTTAACTAGATAGTCAGCGACTGTGTCCTTGCCGCTGCCAATAAATCCGCATATTCCTATAATCATAAATGTCTCCTATTAGATACATTATACTATAGAAAGTTTATAAGGTCAAATAAATTTAACCAATTATGAATGTGTATCCGCTGCCACCTGATACTAGCGTTTCTAGTTCTTTAGTCAATCTTTCCAAATCAGCAGTTGCTTCTGATTTCATAGCAGCGCCGTTGAGACTGCTGCCGCCTCCGGGTCCTGCAATTTGAGCAAATTTTTCACGTGCCTGTCCAAGCATCATTTTACAGTTGGCCAATGTATAGTCTTTGATCCATTGCCCTGCATAGGTATCTTCAATGATGGCAAAGTCGGGCTTAGTATTATAAACCTGTATCATGATTTCTTCAAATCCACGGGGACGCTGTAAGATTGTTAGTTTTCGACTCTGTGGATGCCAATTAAAACCAATAAATGATCCAAACATTTTGCCTACTAGTTCCTGATACTGACTAAACAATTCATAGGTTAGTAGGCCGCCCATGTTTGTTGATGATAACAAATAGGTATTTGTATAGGCCAAGTTGAATGGTTCAAATACAGTGCCACCAGTACCATTGCCGGTTCTTGAGCCCACTGATCGTCTAAAAATCTGTCGTACCTGCTGAACTTCTTTTGGTAGAATATAGTCGTTTTGATTTTCTTGAAGTGTCAAAAACATATAGCTTTCTTCTACAGCATTATCTGAACGTTGGCGGAAAACGCCTAGACTGCGGGTTAGGGCAGTTTCGTAGTGTATAGGATCTAGTTCTACATCAATCATGCCGTCGCCCAGCATGGTTTTACAGTAATCGTACACGCTTTGTTTGGATTGATCAATTTGGCTCATACTGTTATTTATCGTAGCGGTAAATATACTACTATGCCAAGACTCTCTCTTTACCGTCCCGAAAAGGGCAATGACTACAAATTTATAGATAAAACCGCCTGGGAAATGTTCCAGGTTGGCGGTACGGATGTACTTGTTCATAAGTATATAGGGCCCGGTACAAGTTCTGAAAACACACCATCTACTCCTAATTATACAGGAGATAGTGTAAGCAATATTCAAGACCTACTATTTTTAGAAAATAGAGACAGAAAATACGATCCCGACATTTATCAGTTGCGTGGAGTTTATAGTCTACAAGATATAGATTTTAATCTAAGCCAGTTTGGCTTGTTCCTACAAAACGACACTATTTTTATCACCTTTCACATCAATGACACTGTGGAAAAATTAGGCCGTAAAATTATTGCAGGAGATGTCATTGAACTTCCTCACTTAAAAGACGAGTATGCACTTAACGATTTACAGTTTGCGTTAAAAAGATTTTTCGTCATAGAAGAAGTTAGCCGAGCTGCTGAAGGATTTTCAGTAACTTGGTATCCACATCTTTATCGTGCAAAATGCAAACCTTTAGTTGACAGTCAAGAATTTAAAGACATTCTAGATGGTGTTGCCGGAGAAGGCAGCGATAAAACATTGCGTGATATCATGTCAACATATGAAAAAGAAATGCAGATTACACAGGCAGTTCTTGATCAAGCAGAAAGTGATGCTCCTAAAAGTGGATACGATACTACACGTCATTACATGATACAAAAAGATGATAATGGCAGGGTAGAACTTGTAGATGCATCGGGTACAATAAATCTTGCCAGTCATCAAACTCAAGCAACAGATGCCAACGGTAATTTGTTGTTTGACGACGATAACAATCCAATATATGTGGGAGCAACTGCTAGTACCATATATCAGAGTCCAGAATACAACGGTCCTATGACAGGTGACGGCGACGGTATTCCACCAAACGGTGCGCCATTTACCGCAGGAATTACATTTCCTATTACTCCGTCTATCGGGCAGTTCTGTTTAAGAACAGATTATCTACCTAAGAGATTGTTTAGATACAACGGCACTAGATGGATAAAAGTAGAGGATGTAAATCGAATGACTATGAGTAATATGGGACACGAGGATGTTATTAATGGTGGGTCACCCGACAACGTATTCTTAGACAAAGAAGTAAGATTAACACAAAAGACTAGTTTTATTAATAACAATGCTGAGGCCAATGTTAACGGGCACACAATTAAAGAGAAGCAAAGCCTTAGTAAGGCGCTTAGACCAAAGGCGGACGAGTAATGGATTATTTTTATGATGGGCAGATAAGACGATATGTCACACAATTCATGCGTGTGTTCATAGGTTTCAAATATAAAACTGGCGACGGAACTATACGCCATGTGCCAGTGATGTATGGCGACATGACTAGACAAGTGGCTGCTATTATCAAAGAAAATTCAGAAAATAAAATGTCCACTGTGCCTAAAATTGCTTGCTATATTAGTGGATTAGAAATGGATACTAGTAGACTAGCTGATGCTAGTTTTGTCAGCAAGTTAAATATCAGTGAACGTGCTTGGACTGAAGAAAACGGAGAAGTTGGTTATAAAAACTACCAAGGTGCAGGCTATACCGTTGAAAGACTAATGCCCACTCCGTTTAAATTATCTATGAAAGCAGATATATGGACTTCAAACACTGATCAGAAACTTCAACTAATGGAACAGATACTGGTGTTGTTTAATCCCAGTTTAGAAATTCAAACTACGGACAACTACATTGACTGGACCAGTCTCAGTGTTATAGATCTTTCAACTCTTAATTTCAGTTCAAGAACAATACCACAAGGCAACGAAAGCGAAATAGATATTTGTTCAATAGAATTTAAAATGCCTATCTATATTAGTCCACCTGCCAAAGTTAAGAAACTTGGAGTTATTAGAAACATTGTTGCCAACGTGTTTGGCGAAACAGGCGACATATTATCACTAGATGATTTAATCTATGCCGGCACAGGCAACACAATTCATACTAGAAATGTCAACGGGCGTTTTAGAGTTCTATTATTAAAGAGCAATAATGATCAAGACAATGATTTTGATGTTTCTATTGTTTCTCCTAATGAAGTTATAATAGCTAACAAATTAGAACCTCCTACAAAGACTGGAGAACTAGTTGATTGGAATACCGTTATAAACATGTACGGTGGATATATTTCTGGGATCAGTAAAATATTCTTTTTGCAAGCTGACGGTAATGAGTTAGGTGGTACATTTGTAGTAAACGAACTAGATCCTACTCGATTGCTCGTTAGCCTAGAAGATCGACCATCTAATACTGTATTATACAGCTCAGTATATCCTAGTGGAAGAACCACCGTTGATGCTATTGTTGATCCCTACAAGTTCAATCCTAAAAGACCCAATAAAGAATCGTCTGATCAAGCTATCGTAGCAGGTGTAAGATATTTGGTGCTCGACGATGTTAATCCTAGTACATCAGTTGGTACCGTTGTTAAAAATCCACCGTTTAATCCACAGTTTACATATGATGGTCCAGATGCATGGAAAAATTTAAACGGTAGCGATCCAGTTATTGCAGCTAACAGTATTATAGAGTGGAGTGGTACTGAATGGGTCAATCTAATGCTTACATGGGTTGTTTCAAATCCCTTGCCTTCTCAATATTCATTAATTGCATATAGTCTAAACCAAATTGTGATATACGACGGTGTTGCCTATCGTGCCACAGCCAATATAACTCAAGAAGAAAATACAGCTATTCCTTCGGATAACGATAAATTTTTAGAAATCAGCATTCTTTTCCAAAATTTAAAAACTGGTATCCAATATCGTTGGGGAGCCGACGGACAATGGATGAAGAGTTTTGAAGGCGAATATGCGTCAGGATACTGGAGACTTGATCTGGATCCGCAATAAGTAATAGATGCAACAACGTGCTGGGTTATTATTTCTCGCTAAAAATACAAATAGACTGCTGTTGATCTTAGAGGATCAAAAGTGGACTGTGCCCACATTTCCTAGACAGGCTTCATTGTTAGAGGACGCTCAAGAATTATTAGATGCATATTCTATAGGAAGAATATTACCTATAGAATTATATCTTAGTGAGGATCGAGGGTTTGAATACGGTACATATGTTTGTCTAACTGATAGTGAGTTTTTAACTTCTGCCAGTCAAACTATTTGTTGGGCAAGTTTTGAATGCCTGCCAAAAAACTTGCATGGTGGACTGAAAACCACCTTAAATAATCCGCTGATAAGAGCAAAAATTGATACTATAATGGTGCTAGAAAATGATTCCAAAAATACAAAATAGTCAACGTTTTACAGACGACTATAAAAATTATCAAGAACGGATTATTAAAATATCCGACCCGATTGCACAAAAAGAATTAATTAATCTATTGGTGCAGTTAAAAGAACAAGTTTCTTACATTGATCGTAGTCACGAAAGTATGTTTATTACTGGAAGAATAAACAGTGAAGTTTCTGATCTACGATCAAATTTGATGACAATCAAAAAATCTTTAGATCAGAAACTTACTCACTGGGAACGCATCAAGCAAAATTAAGCCTGCGCTTCACCCCATCGTAGAATAATGCTGGTGCTAACCGCTGTGCCAGATACTTTATACACATTAATCGCCAATACGTCAGGACCATTAGGGAATGTACCGCGACCGCCAATTGCAGTTGTTGTAAGTTCTTTTAACTCTGCCAAACTTAGCTCGCCTGTATTTCCTGGATTTGAAATAAAGGAAAATACCTGTTCTCCCGGTAGAGCAAAAGCCACGTCACCAAACTGGAAAGTTATATTTGCTGCTGCTGCAACTGTGGTATTGGCATTCTGAGTAAATGTCACTCGACGAACAGTGGTAAATCCTAGTGTTCTAGTTGTGACCGCTGACACTGAAGTCCCTGCAGGAAATTGCGTAGTTGTAGTATCTACCCTAGTTCCAATTGAAGCTCCTGAACTGTTCCATGAAGCATTGGTAAAGAATAGATAGTTAGTACTTGGATACGATGACGCAGTTTGAGGAATTTGAGTTGTTACAGAAATTCCAGTATTATTAGGACTGTTTGCACTGGCGTTTGCATTCATAGTAATAATAGTATATGGTACGGTACTAATAGTAAGAGCAGTCCTTTGGGCGTTAGTCACTGTTCTATTTCCTACAAGATAGGTACCATTGATTAAAATATCTCCAATTTGCAATCCACTTGCATCGTATTGAGCATTGGTGATAATAAATGTATTTCTATCAATTCTAAACGAGTTGGAATAGGTTCCACCTGGTCCAGGGTTTAATGCTGGTGTGCTAACTGAGCTTTGAACAAGTCCAGCAACCTGAGCTGTTGCAGTTGTTAGAGGAACACCACCCCAGTTAATTGAACCGCCTAGTGCAATTTGTGCAAAGCTAGGCTGTCCGCCTGCTCCAGAACTTGATAAACCAGTCCAAATAATATTACTTGGGTTAGCAGGATAGTTTCTAGGATTCAATACCCCTTCAATAACCAAGTTGCCGGTTCCCGTGTCAGCAGCAATAGCAATACTCTTTAATAGCAACTGGGCTCTGTTTAGTAGATCTCTTTCGCCCAAATCGCCAACAAGTGCATTAGACACGCTAGGTGCCAAACGAATCATGAACGCTGTTTGTTTAGTGGTAGTAACACTAACCGCTGCTGCTGCATAACTGAAAATGTATCCTCGATCTTCATCGAACAATCCGTCAGTTAATAATGCTGAACCCCAGTGACTAATTGTAGGTGTCAGTGTACAACTAATTAAATTAACGCCAACTCCGGCAGAGTGAGATGCTGCAACGCTACCAGTAAACGAACGATTCAATCCTGCAACAAAATTACTTAAAGTTGTTGCTCTTGTACAACCAGTCAGCGTATCTCCAGATCTGTTCGAGTATGAAATAATTTCATTGTCGATATATACAGTGCCCGCATTTGGGAATCTAGATGCATCTATTAATGTAATTGATGTAGCAGAAGAATTAATTGTTGTTTTTAATTTACTTCTTGCAGAAGCATTTTCAACTTCATAACGAACTGGTAAGTTAGCAGTTCTCATATATGCTTCTGTATTGACGTTTGAGTTACGAATTCTATGCAAGAAAATAAACTTACCGTCAGATCCCCTAATCATAAATTCAATAAATCCCGCAGCATACCAAGAATATTGAATACCGATCATCTGCATTCTAGATACATCAAATACATATCCCGAAGGACCAGTACCGTCAGCTTTGTCCATATTCCATTCGTGTTGAGGAATTAACAACTCAGTAACTAGACACAACTTAGCTCCGCTGATAGCATTCACACCTCGCCAGTCAGGAGTCACTGTCATTTGAGTATTACTAGTTATTCCGGTAACTGTGTGAGTCATACCTCTCAATACAATTTTATCTCCAGCTTTTAATTGTTCAGCAAATCTTGTGCCGCTTCCGCTGATAAGATTGCTTTCAATGTTTGCTGATACTGTACCAGTTAACTGTTGAGTACTGCTACGTCTAACAAGAGCCATTTCTTGTCCATCGTATTGATAGAAAATTCCATTCTGTTCGTCAAACGCCCCTACTCTAACTGTAGATCCATGCCATGTTTTTGCCAGCATCCTGGTGTCAGATCCTAATTCAGCTGTTGTTGTAGATAATGGCACAATTGATCTTACAGTAAATGTTCTAGAACTGAGTACAGATTCAACAATATAGGTTCCGTTGTATTCAAACGATACCATTCCAACAATTTCAATAGTTGCTCCAGGTTGTGCTCCGTGATCAGTATCGTCAGTAGTAACGGTTATAATACTGTTTGCTGCCAAGCCAGTTGCCGTTGCCGATGCAATATTATAACTAGGTGCAAATAGTGCTCCAGTAGTATACATCATGCCTTTACCAGATTGGTATCGAATGTATTTTTTACTCTGTCGAATTGCCTGCGAACCATATTGCGGACCACCTGTACCTAATTGTACACCACCGTCAAACGGTCTATGTGTAAAGAATGTATCAGGTCTAGCATAAAGTGCTCCTGTAATTGCAGCAGTGGAATTTATAGCACCCGTACTTCTTGCAGGATATCTAAGTCTAGTATCAGACGGAACTTCTGTAATAACAAAAGGACCAGCAGCTAACTGATGATTGGCCGAGGTTAATGTAATTGCCTGTGCTGCTGACGAACCGGTAGCTACCGCAACAAATTTACTAGAAGCCCCTGAATATGTACTAAATCCAATACCTTCATAGGCGATAGCGGCAGCACTAGATCTTTCAGTAAATCCGCCAGTTTCACCAGTAAACGATGTTAAAACAAGCCCGCCACTGTCTGCCACAATAACAAAATTATCGTCACCAAAAATTAAATCATTCCAAGTACCCGATACCGGTAATGTAATTGAAGTCCAAGATGTTCCGTTAGTTGATAATGCTGCTACCGCAGTATTTTTTGCCACCGTTAAAAATCTAGAGTTTCCAAATGTAACAGCGTTCCACGTTGTGCTACTAGGCAGTGTTGATGCAGTCCAGTTTGCTCCGTTATCTACAGAATATGCTGCGGCTGTTCCCCCTGTGGCTACGGCTACAAAAAATGCTGAGGTGCCTACAGTTCCGCCAGATACGTCTTGCCAATTGGATGAACTTGGCAATGTTGCTGCGGTCCAATTAATACCGTCTGTAGAGTATGCTGCGGCAGTTGAACCACTTCTTACTGCAACGAAAGCCGAGTTGAAATAGGCAACACTGGTCCAAGAACCTGAACTAGGTAATACACCCCCCACTGTCCAAGTTGCGCCATTGTCTGTGGAATAATTAGCAACAGTACCACCGCTGGCAATAGCCACCCAGAATGTTGTAATACCTCCAATTGGTCCTACAGCAATACTAGTCCAAGTTGTAGAGGCGGTTAAATTTCCGCCTACTGTCCAAGTTGTTCCGTTGGTTGAAACTGCTGTACCGTTACTGCCAGATTTAATAGCAACAAATCTTCCATTATAACCTGCTACGTCAGTCCATGTGCCGGAATTAGGCAAATTAGTTGCAACAGCAGTTACTTCCGGAGCAGGTGTTGATGTAATATTAGATAGTATAGTTGCACCTGGAACTAACCCGTGCTTGGATGTAAAATCTACTTGAACAGTGCCAATAGCACCAACATCTAAGCTGGTGCCTGTTGGCAACTCACCGGTTAACGATTCGCTTAGTGTCAGCGAAGGATATATCAAAAAGCTATCGCCGGTAAACGGTGTTCCGTTAGCTGAAGCAGAAATGATTGAACCTGCAGATGAATTTGCTACAGTTAATAATAGATCGTTTAACGGAGATGCTCCCCCAATATCTGTTCCTAATATTAAAATTTGATTTCCATTTCTATAATTTGCGCCGCCGTCTGTCACTATGCTTGAATATGCTCCAGAAATTCGTTCTATTGTAAACTCGGCTCCTGCGCCAGAATTTGTAAGATTATTAGAAGGCGGAGTTGTATAAACAGCATCACCGGATACACCAACAGGAGTTCCAACTAATTCCCAATCAACAATTGCACCACCAGTAACTCCGTTGACTTGAATAACGATATCGTTTTCTGGACTAGTTCCGCCAAAGCTAGTACCGGCCCAAGTAACAGTGTCTGCTGGAACAAAATCCGCCCCACCATTCGCCAGTGACACAGTATATTCTCCTGTGCCGCCTGTTCTTATAACTGTAATAGTTGCGCCTGCACCCAATGTGCTTGTTGTAGATGATTGACTAACTGCTGTATATGTTTCACCTCCAGATACAGCTAGTCCGCTATAGGTAAATCCAACAATTGCACCACCGCTATCAATAGAAGAAACAGTAATAGTTATATCGTTAGTTCCTATTGATCCACCAACTTGATTACCGTCAATTCTTATTTGATCTCCAATTGCATAATTAATACCGTTTGATGTGCTATCCTGAGCATCAGTTACGGTATATTCTCCAGCGGTTCTAGAAACATTAAATGTTGCCAATGATCCAATAGCTGCTACGATTGTGCCAGTAACACCAGTATCAATTCCATCGGCCCCTAACAATGTAAGACCACAAGCTGCTGAAAGATTTGCCTCACCACTTAAAATAGAATTAATATAGACAGCATCACCTGACCCATTGTCGAACGCCATTCCGCCTTGTACTCCAGTATAGCTAGTTAATGATATTGAAGTATCAGTTGGGTTAATGTCATTTTTTGCATACACTGTTGCTACCGCATTTCCGTTGATAGCCGATACAGATGTTCCTGCTGGAATAAATGTACTACCAGTAATTGGTGATCCAGGTGTAGGAGCAGAGCCGCTGTACGCAATTCTTAATGAAGAGCTTGGTGAATCAAATACCGAAACGATTGTGCTTGTTGTTCCGTTACTAGCAACGCTGAATACAGGAGCACCAATACTTGCGCCGGTGTAGAATCCTGCCTGTCTAATTTGAGCAAAAGAAGTGAATAAACTTTCACCAACTGCTGATCCCACTTTTGCAGAAGCATAGTAAGTAAAAGCTACCGCACTAGGAATGCTGTGAACTAAAAAAGTACCTTCTGCTCTCGAAAATCCGTTAATGTTATTAGACAATCCCTTAACAGTGATAGGAGTTCCAACACTATAACCGTGACTACCATTTGTCGAAACTGTTATTAAAGAAGCTCCAAAAAATCCAGTAGTTGCTGACGCATCTGTAGTTATGGCATTAATGGTTAAGTCAGTTGCAGGAATTTCGTAAAAACTAGGATAACTTCTCAATAATCCAAGAGCCTGCCATTTAGTTGGTTGCAGTCCGTATTCAAAGTCAGCGTCAAGCATGGCCTGCGGAGCGGCAACACGCATACGCTCAATAGCATCTGTACCAAAGTCCCAAGGACGAATTGTTTGATATGGCTCTTCTACAAATATTTGTAAATCCGTTGATGCCGAAAGTGTCGAAGTATCTTCTGATAGATTAATTGTGGTAATTGTATCAGTAGTTTGCCACCACGACGGAAAATCTAAATCACTTAATAGTTCACCGTCACCACTGCTCCTACCATTTTTATATTCAAAATTAACTGTGTTTGAAGGATCAGCAAAATTATATAATATTTGCCCAGTATTAGTATTTGTTATTAATAGGACATCACTAGGCAAATAACTGCCTAGAATTCTAATAGAACTTACTCCAGGAACCTTTGTAGCCATTGCTGTTGGTCCGTTCTGAATAACGTTACCTAAGATTTGAAATTCACTAGTAATTCTTGCAGCGGCTCCCTGCTCTCCCGACGATTGGTTTGTGACTTGCTCAACAACAGTCTGTCCGTAAGTTGGAGTTACTGGATTATTTGTAAAGATATAATTGTTGATAATATCTCTTATATATTGTTGACCTGTAATTTCCGGTGATACATCACCTCGAATCATAGGTTCGCCTTTAATATGAAAATAGTCAGCTACCTGTCTAATTTTTACATTGCCGCCATATTTTAAATCGTGCAAGATAGCATCGATAAAATATCCTACATCTCTAGTACACTTTGCGGGTGCATATGTATAACCAACATACGGCGAAATACTATTTGTTATGTTATAATTTATAAAAGCTACAACTTGCGCCTGGATGAAGGCTTTGTTTGCCGACAACAGAGCATAAGCATTAGGAAAAGCATTAGAATCTTTGCTTAATCCTGGTTCAAATACGTAATTGAGTAATTTCTTTTTTGCCATTTAATCTTTTCCTTATGCTCCGAATGCTATTGAAAACGCTGTTACTCTTGCATCAACATAGTCTTTTCTAGTCAAGTGACTGGCTAATGTTGGTGCATTGTTTGCTGCTGCATCTAAAAATGTAGCGTCTGCTGGAGTATTTTGTCCAATTGCTATGTTATCCATGCCACCAATTTCCGAACTGTTAATAACAACAGCGCCGTTATCTATACTGATAAAATTAGTAGATGCTATTCCAATATAAACGTCACCATCTACTTCTAATCTTTCTAATACACCGAGATTTCTTAAGTGACTGTTTGTAATATCTTTTGATAAAGACAGTGTCGAATCGTCATTTTCTATAATATCAAATGCTGCGCCACTGCCGCCTATTTGAATGTTAGCTGCAAATAAAGTCCCGTTTATTGTAGCGTCGTTGTCTATAACTATATTGTTATCTAGATTAACATTACCTAGATCGTCTACAGCAAATCCAGGACTTGCAAATCCGTAGTTTGATTTTAGTGGGGAGTATTCAACTGTCATTTTATTCTCTTATAGGTCATTTATAGCATGATAGTAGCTAACGCTGAATATCAATCTTTTCGATTCTGGACCAATTGGGGATGCAATTAACGTGACTTTTGAATCATTGACCGTTGCAGACAATGTAATCATATCATCCTGTAATGAAGTTCTGCCGTATATTGTAATACTAGCCGAAGACGGCCCAGCAACTACTAAACATTTGATAATTTCTTTATCAACAGATCCACCATCTACGCACATGGTGTATTCCGCAGACATAAAATCGCCCACGTAGAATTCGTCAATAACTGTGTTAGGGAAAATTTCAACCCAGGGGCCTTTATAACTGAGATTAACTCCGTTGTTAAATCTCAGGGTGCCCTTGAGTCCGCGTAAAAAATATCTAGTAAAGTCCATATCGATCCAATGGTGTATTGAGTATTTAGCATAAACAATATCAGCATTGAATTAACGGGTTCTAATTAGTTGGCAATTTTTAGCAGTTTTTTGTATTCTGGCAGGTACAGGTATTCTATCTTGCTTTTTTGCAGCGTTTCTACGGCATCAAACAAGGTTTCTACTAGCGGATCTCCGCCTAGATTAAAACTAGTGTTGAAAATTATTGGGCAACCTGTAGTATCATAGAACTCTTTAATGAGGTTATAATAATGTTGATTCTGCTCAGCAGTCACTGTTTGAATACGGCAGGTTCCATCAATGTGTATAATACTAGGAATCTTTTCTTCTATACCCGGTTGGCAATTTACTGCATACATCATGTGTGGAGTATCTTTCATTCCACGTAAATCGAACCATTCATGTACGTGCTCCTGCATAATTGATCCTGCAAACGGGCGGAAATATTCTCTATTCTTAACACTGTTTACATAATCTTTTCCGTCACTAAATCTTGGATCAAATAGAATACTTCGATTACCTAGTGCTCTAGGGCCGTTCTCGCTACGCCCTTGAAAAAATGCCACGATATTTTTGTTAATCAAAAGATCTACAATGTCTTGATCAGTAGCATCTGTAATTTCAGCGCCATGGGATTGTGTAAATGCAGCAATATCTGCATCAGAATAATCATACTTGAATCCTAGATATAGCCCGTCTTTTGAATAATCTATATTAGATTGTGGTTCTATACTCTTATAAAACATTAAGGCTGCGCCTATTGCAGTTCCGGCGTCATTACTAATAGGTTCTACGTAAATTTCAATTCCTTCGGCTCTTAGATGTTGTAGATAGTAGTAATTTGCTACACAGTTTAGTCCGTAACCTCCGCTAATTACCACTTTCTTTTGTCCAGTCATTTCTACAGCTTTTCGAATTAATCTCAAAACTTGTTCTTGAGTTTGAGTTTGACAAGCATATGCTAGATCTCTGCGATTGTCTAGATATGTAACATCGCTATTATCACCCCAGGACATCTGTGTAGCATCGCTACCTAGATAAGAAAATAACTCAGCATTTACTACAGCACCGTTTGGATACGTTGGAACAATAAGATTCCTATTGGCCACTGGAGATATACTTGTGTCATCAAACAATTTAGGAATATTTGAATTTTCTTTTCCATATGGGAACAATCCCATAGTTTTTCCTGCTTCAATACTTGACCATCCACAATATTGTGTTACAGCTTCGTAGACTTTGGTAATACCTGCACGATCTGTAATCAATGCTTCGTGCGTCTGCCCTGGTTCGTCGTACATGGTACCATCAAAACTTTTAACTAATGCACCAGGATTTGGCCCTCTAAGTCCAATGTGTTTGTACACCGTTTTAAAACTTGCAGGATATTTACAGTCATAGATACTTTCAGTTTCCCATCCAATGATTTGTTCACCACTAATATTAAGTGGAATAAATGTGCCGGCGCCGTCTACAATTAGTGCTGTTGCTTGATCAAACCCTGACCTGTAAAATGCACAAGCAGCGTGTAGTTTATGATGCACGTGACTAAGATCAATTACCTGCGGATGTTTGTAAGGATTTTCTTTTCTACTAATTAATCCTAGTTTTCTTGCAAGTCCGGTATAAATGTCGTCACCGCTAAAGTCAACTCTACCTGCGGTTTCTTGTAGACTTTGTGTATGTGCTATTACAAGATAATCAATCTTGTCAGTGTAGTCTAGTATTTTAAGCATTGCAGCGTACGGGCCGCCGTCATACTTATTTCTACTTAATCTCTCTTCCTCAATCGAAAATACGATTTCGCCATTTTTTAAGAGACACACACTGCTGTTATGTCCTCGAGCTAATGCTGCAATCCAGATATCTTTTTTCATTGTATTCCTTTAAAATCCGTTAGGCCAAGTTGGCCACACCATATGACTCACTGAACTGGGCCAATCTATTCGTTTAGCCAGGGTAAGTTCGAATGTAATTTTGTCAAATTTCATTTTTTTCTGCAAACTATGTATACTGTCTGCAAGTTCTTTAACAGCATTAATTGAAGTTTCTGTTAATTCTAATTTGTCTTTTAATTCTTGTTCTATCCATATAATGTTTTGATGTGGAGAAGGGTGGATGTCAAAAAACTTTTCACCAGGAGCATTAGTATCATCAAATTCAAAAGTTAAATCTAAATGTTGTTTTGCTATAGTTTCTAATGGAGTAAGCCAGTGATCTGCATGATCATTCCATATTTTTTCTTCATAGAACTTTAAATTAGCAATTTTGTCCCAGGCAAGACCAGTTTTTGATCTATTAGGATTATCATAGATATGTTTTTCTCCTGATCCAGGAGCATCTCTAAAATCATCCCCCATATCACGTATATCTCCTATACTAGTCATGTACCATTTGCAACCGGTTGAATTTAAAAAACCCTGAGTTAAACTTATATTGTTTAAGGTATGCATGAGATATGCTGGTTCATAGAAAAATGTATCAACCCATTTTTGATCATATAGAGATTGATTTAGGTAATTAAAAATGCTACCAGCAGTTTTCCAATTAGAACGTCTTTCAGGTAGACTGTGTTCGTGATACCAATCATTACGTAGGTGACTGCTCCACTGCACTATAATTAAGTCATCTTCAGTAAATGTGTGTCTGTGATGCGCCTCTACTATTCTCTCAGCAATCGCTCTGTTTCCTAATCCTGCAAGACCCCAATTGTAAAATTCATCATAATCAATAGACAACAAATTAGCCCAGGTAGGCCAAGAATAACTGGTATAACTACAACCAAAGGTGAATAATCTTTTCATATCAAAATCCCATCAACTGTGTAGGCCATTGCATTTTGTCATATTTCTTTTCAAAAAACTCATTAGAAAATAATTTTTCTGTAAATTGCATTTTGCTAAATTTAAATTTATTAAAATGATCGTCGACTCTTTCAGCTACACTGTAGGCAAAATCCATAGTCTCTTTTGATAAATTTAATCTATCAGCTAATTGACTTTCAATCCACAACGCATGTTGTCTTGGGGTTGGATGAAAATCGTCCGTAAACTGTTTAGTACCGCCTCGGCCATCGTCTATGTACTTGTAGGTATGTTCGTTATGTAGCTGTGCGTGAGTTTCCATGGGCATAAGCCAATGATCCTGATTGTCTTCCCAAATTGTTTTATTGTATATTGATAGCTCTGGAATTTTTTTCCATGCTAACATATCAACGTTAACATCGCCCGGTGTAGGTATGTGTCCTAATTCTCCGTAATCTGCATGATTTCTAAGATCTGCACCTAGGTTTCGAATATCACCCATACTGCTCATGTACCATTCACAACCTATAGATTTTAACAGGCCTTGAGTTAATGAAATATGATTTAGGGTATGCATAAAATATGCAGGTTCATAGAAAAATGTATCTACCCACTTATTGTCATAGAGTTTTTCATTGATATAATTGAATATACTGCCGCCTGTCTTCCATTGATAGGGCCTATCCGAACAACTGTATTTGTGCCACCAATCATTACGTAGGTGACTACTCCACTGCACTATGATTAGATCATCTTTGGTAAATCCGTGTTTAACATTAGCTTCTGCTACTCTTTCGGCAATGGCACGATTACCAATGCCTGCTAGTCCCCAATTATAAAATTCGTCATAGCTGACCGATAGCAAATTAGCCCAAGTAGGCCATGCATAATTAGTATAACTGCAACCAAAAGCAAAAAATCTCTTCATTTTTTAGCAGGTAGGACAGGTAGGAGCAGATGTTACTGAAATTTCTTCTGTTGTAGATTGAAGAATAGGAAAGTTTTCAATTCCTTTTTTTACAGATTCTACAATGGCATTTTCAACTTTTTCATTCATCTTCATAATACCGTCGTTGCCACGATCTGCAACATCGTCCATGGTAATTCTAATTGGGCTGTATTGACGAATTTCTCCGCCCATATCTAAAATATCTAATTTATCGTAGTCCATATAGGTAACATTAATTGGAAAAGTTGAACCAAGCACTACCGATAGCGGCTTGTTTAACGCTACCGCTAGATGTTGTCCCACCGAGTCACAGCCTAGGAAATAGTCAGCTTGGCCAATAATTCCTGCCCACTGCCTTAGTGATACATTTTGAGGTAGGGCCACGGGATCTTTGCAACCGTGTTTTTGAAAGTCTATTCCAAGTTCACTCATTACAATAACACCTAGGTCTTCTTTTTGTAATTTTTTTACAATCTCAATCACATGGACGCCTTCAAAGCTTCTACCGCTTGGATCATATATGATATTATTGTCGGCCTTAACTCCGCGGCCAAACGGTTGGAATACAACTACTTTTTTCTTTCCGGTTTTTTCTTTTACTTCTTTAACAATGTTAAATCCTAGTATAGATTCGTCATTAGATAATTTTAAAAATGGCTGCTGTAGTTCTCTAATGCCTTTGTTGTTTATGGCAATATCATATGCTTGTGCAATAGAACATTTTTGATTGAAATATTCCCAAACTCGATAGGGCTCAGGAGTAATTAAATCGCAATTAATTAATTTGTCTTCAAATAAATTTTTGTGCCAATGATCGTAGCACCTTGAATGTAATATTGGGTGACCTCTGTAGAAGTCTGTTCCACCTTCGCAGACAACTATAAAATTTTTATCAACTTCTTCGGCGTATTTTTCTAAGGCAGGTATTGAACAGAGTACACGGCCGGCGCCTCCGTTAATAAAAAATGCTTTGGTTCGTTCTGTCATGTGTGATCCCTAAATGTTTTTGATACTATATAATTTAGCATCTTTTCAAGGAGAGAGCAATATTTCTGAACTCAAAAAAAAAGGAGCAATGCTCCTTTTTTTATTCAGTGCCGTCGGGCGCCGTTATTGGTTGTACTTTCCAGGGATCTATAGGCGGCGTACCGCCTGGAGCAGCACCAAACGTCTGTGGAATATCTCTGAGTTTTTGACGATGTTCTTCCCATTTGGCTTTGATAGCAGCAGGCATGTCGTCTATAACTCTAGGGTCAGACATTTGTAAATTTCTGTTTCTCCACTCACGAATATCTTGCCATGTTACATGTGGTTTTTTCCATGGATACGGAGTGACAAATGTATTTGTGATAGGATCATATGCAATCTCAGTCATTTCATAAGTGTGATCTGGAGGAGGAACCAACGGTCTACGATATACTGTGCCGTCTGGCAGTGTTTCTTCATGTTGGTCTAAAAGATTATAATCTCGAACTTCATCAGCTCCTACTAGGCAGGCTAATAAAGGATTAAGATTGCAGTCAATTTCTACTTTTATAAGATTTAAGGGTGTTGGGTAAGTCGCTCCATCCTCATCTGGAGTTTTAAAATCTCCGGTAAGTCTGTTAGTTTCTGCGTCAACAAATACCCAAATTTTATCGTGGCCGTCGTAAGTCCAAACTCCGACTTTGTTCAATGTTCGAGTTTGATGTAGGTAATCGTCAGGCACATCGTAGGTAAATGATTTTTGAATTTTTGGCATTTTTTTATCCGTAAGTTACTGAAACAAGGCCACCACCACCGTGGCCGCCGCACCAGCAGTTGCCGCCAATGGTATGCACACTCATGCCGCCGCCGCCTGGAAAATATGACTTAGTGAACCAGTTGGTACACGATCCATTAGGTGAACCGTTAATACAACCGCCTGGACCAAACATAGGGCCAGATGCTGTAGCTGCTGCTAACATGGCATGCTGCTGGAATGCTTGTGCGCACCAATTATAACTTTGATATGTACTGTGTTGACCGTGGATACAAATATCTCCGCCAAATCCGTTACAGCAGTGTGTAAAAGGTATGCAGCAAGGATGACAAAATTGATAGAAACAATGAGTGTCTCCATAATTTCCACCCTTGGCACAAAAATTACTAAGACCAAATCCTTGAACAAAACTGTCGCATCCAGCACAGCCGATACAGTTGGGTGATGTACTGGTAGTTCCGCCGGCACAAATTGTGTATTGGCATCCGCCAAGATTGGTGCTGCATACAGTTTTTACCGCATATGCACCGGCACCGCCGGGATTACCTTGTTGGCAGCAGCAACCACCGCCGCCACCACCGCCGCCACCCCACATCTCAAATTTAACATATCGAGTATTAGAAGGCAATGTAAATTGACAGCAACGTCCTCCGTTAGCCGGACTATCCACGCTGGTGTTATAGATCAAAACTTCTGTAGGAAAATTGGTAGCTGCAATAGCAGTAATTGTCCCTGTTAACGCTTTTAGAGTTGCCATTTAATTTTGATTCCTTATTTGAAAGTGACCAGTACTTGGCCGCCGGCGCCCCATCCGCCCCAACAGCAAGCGCCATATGATATAGCTGTACCGCCACCGCCACCTGGGAATATATTTCCGTTGCCCATAATTGCACAACCCATCCAGAATTCACCGCAATGAGTTGAACCAGTTCTTGCGCCGCCTCCGGCATATGTTCCTTGTGGAGTATATTGCCATGCATCAAATCCGCACCATGATGCGTGAGCTGATCCTGTAAGTCCGCAAAGACTAAAGTCAGCGCCGCAGGTGCATCCGCAGATTGTAGTGGCGCAATGATAGCAACTAGAAATAGCGTAGAAGCAACTGCTGGTGCCGCCATACCCACCACTAGCACACAATGCTACTGGATATGAACTTGCTCCTGGATTGCACACGCTACTAGGAAAACCCGAGGTACCTAGGCATGATTGAGAGCAACAGCCGCTGCCTCCTGCACATAGTCTATAGGTTTCGCCAGGAACCACTCGAGTAGTTTTTCTAGCATAGCTACCTGAACCACCACCCATTGAAGGCTGTTGACAGCAGCAGGCGCCACCGCCATCGCCACCGCCACCCCATACTTCAAAACGGGCCCACGTTGTTCCTGTAGGTACAGTCCATAGACAGCAAAAACCACCGTTGGTTACGTTGTCGTAACTGGTATTTCGAACATATAACTGATTAAATATGCCCGTTGCAGGCTGTATAATGTTTGTTGTAGCGGTATCTGGAAATAACGAAGTTAACGTTGCCATTTAATTACCCCGCTTGGTCAGTAGGTGACGGCGTAGTGCCGGGCTCAATAGGAAACGGTACTTTCCAAGGATCAATACCTGCAAATACCCTAGGTAGATCTCTTAGTTTTTGTCTATATGTTTCCCAAGCTGTTTTATCAACATCAGCTGCTTGTGCTATTTTTCCATCAGTTGCTTGTAACATAGCATTTCTAACATTTTTTAATGTTTCCCAATCCATGTGTGGTTTTTTCCACGGATAAGGTTTTACAAATTTTTCTGTTGTAGCATTATATTGTATTTCTGTGAGTTCGTATGTATGATCAGGCGGAATAGGATTTGGATGACCGTATGTGCTGCCATCTGGTAATACTTCAGATGTATGAGGTAGTTCACCGTATATGGTCTCGTTATGGATGCAACTGGCAATTTCTGGATTTATAGCAGCATCTACCATAACTTTGATCTGCCCTTGTGGCGTTGGTACAGTATCGCCATTATCTTTTTCAGTATAATGAAATCTACTCATAATTTTGTTAGTAGCTGCATCTACAAATATCCACAAATACCTAGGACCCTTATAAGTCCACTGGGCTGTTCTTTTCAAACTATTTGTTTGATAAAGGTATGCATCAGCAATATCATATGTGAATGTTTTTACGATTGGTGTGTTTTCTGCCATTTTATTTTTCCTATTATCCGTAATTTACTACTACTAGTCCGCCGGCACCCCAACCGCCCCAACAGCATCCGCCACCGCAGGCTGTTGCACTATTACCGGGTCCTCCCGGATACGCCGGTGCGCCAAATGGTGAGCAGCCAGAGATAGTTAAACTTGTTGAGCAATGCTCTATACCTAAGAGTAGATTTGCTTTATATTTGGTTGGTCCTGATTTGAACTCGAACATATTTTGCCAGCAATAGTTTGATGTTTTTGGTTGACTCATGATCTTAGGCTGAGTAAAATCACTTGGTCCAACATCGCAACCCATTTTACACATACCAAAGCAGATACCTGTACAGCCTTGATAGCTTCTAAAACATTGTACGCATCCGCCGCATCCGCCGGCTGCGCAAGTCACTGTGGCTCCGCCAGCTTGGCATAATACCCAACTAGGATATCCACAGACTCCACAACACTGTGTATTACAGCAGCCGCTGCCGCCTGCACAAATGCAAAATTGTTGTCCTGCTGTAACTGCTAGATTCTTTTTAGAGTATGCACCACTTTCTGGACCATAGTAAGGACCCATACAACAACATGCGCCACCACCCGAGCCACCACCGCCCCATGTTTCAAACACGGCCCAAGTAATTCCAGCTGGAACGGTCCATAGGCAGCATGATCCACCGTTAGTTACCGACGGAGTGTCGGTATTGTAAATTGCCAGTTGAAATTCTCTGTTGACCTGATTTACTGCACCGGAGTCGTTAACAAAAAATGATGTCAAATTTGCCATTGTGGTTCTCTTATCTTGTAATTAACCAACCGTATGTAGCACCTGTCCACACTAATGTGACACAAGCATTGTTTACGTTGATTACTAAATCTTCATTCAAGTTTTGAATTTTTGAACCGTTTCTAGCAAGTGTAATGTTGCTTGAACCAGAAACACCGGTTGCGTCAATTACCTGAATGGTATCGTTCTCAATCAAGGTTGCCGTGGCAGGCAATGTGATTGTGAAACCACCAGTGGTGCAAATGATTCTATCATTAACTTGTGCCGCATATGCAGTGCCTACGGTTCTAGTCACGTTTTGTGCAGTACCGGTTGTTGTGATGTATCTTCCCATTTTATTAATTCCTCGTATATGTATTTATGTTGTAGATGTTTCAATGCCAAAAACAACTGCGCTGACATTGGCACCGCTTGATCTTACCACAATTTTTTGACCTGCTGCAACAATAATACCTGTTCTTTCTAGAACGCCACGACCTAAAACTTCAGTATCGTATTCTAGATATTCTCCGTTTACTGGTGTATCCAAATCAGCGGTTGCAATTCTTACTGCAATTGCTTGGTTTGATCTATTACAAATGTTCACACTAAGCACTGCAAAATACCCTGATGGAACGGTGTAAACGCTAGTATTGGTAGCTGCTGCTAAATCTGCTATTCCTAATCTTCCTGTAGCCATTTAAATTTCTCCGTTATGCATTTAAAAATAAGTTCAGTGCGACAGCATATCCATCAACACCAGCTTTAAAGTTCACTTTACTATTTATGTTAATCTGTACATTAGTTGTAGTTGTGATTTCTTGTCCTGCTATGAAAATAACACCTGCTGTTAACGTATTAACATTCAAGCTAGATCCGCCACCACCAATTTGACTTGAAATGTAGGCTTTAATAGCTCTTTGAGTTGGTATCACTGTATCCGAATCCGCCGTAAAGAACGGATCTGTTGAGAATTCAGTGATTGTTGCTCCACCTCCGCCCAACGCTAGTTCACCCAAACTTAGTTCGTTCAATCCTGCTAGATTAAATGCATCTGCATTTAATGTTGCAGTACCAGTTGACTGCTCAACGTTGAACAATCCACCAACTCTAAAATTACCGTCTTGGTCAGTTGATGTATAGAATACACGACCGCCATTTGAATCAACTGTTTCGTTAGCAGGAATTGGGTCTGTTGTTGGTAGACCCGGATAATTGGTATTGGTTTGATTTCCAGTACCAATGTCTAAGAAGTCATGGCCTGTTAAACGCACCTGACTGTAGCGTCGTCTAATTGTAGTGACTGCGTTGTGGTCTGGTGATTCCAATGTTCCAACATCCGGACTTACTTGAATCTGAGCACTGTACGGACCCACACCTGTTAGATCTCTTACGTTGACGATTCTGTAATAGACATCGTCAATTCCTGCAATTTGCAAGTTTGCGCCGCCTCTTGGAACGTCTGTAAGATCTTTGAAGTCAATAAATGCGCCAACTTGATAGTTGTCTGCGTATCCGTCACCTGTTACAGTTGTAGATGATGCTGTGTAATTTGCACCTCTATTTGAATAGTTTGGTTGTGCCAATACTCCATCACCAATTCTAGCAACATAGGTTGCATCTGCACCTGTATTGTTAGGATCAACAATGGTCATTGTTGGTGCGCTGGTGTAATTAGATCCTGGCTCATGTACCCAAATTTCTCTTATGAGTCCGTCATTTACCCATGCTCTACCACGTGCTCTTGTACCTACATATACTGCTAGTGCTCTTCGACCACCTTGATTGAATGTAAGGAATCCTGCATTGCCTGTAGGGTTGCCGTAGGCCGCTGCTGAATATAATTTACCAATAGTTCCAGCCATTGTGCCGGTGCCGGTAGTTAGTGTTACAACACTTCCTCCAACTGATGACGAAATATTAAAGCGTGTTGCACTGGCAATTGATTTAATAAAATATCGAGTGCCGCTTGACACGCCACCAATAACTCCAGAACTAAATTGTACAGTGTCATTAACTGATAAATCTGCGGTACTGGCCACTGTTAGGTAATTGGTATTAGCTTGATAGAACTGAGTCTTAACCGCTGAACTTCCGTATCCAACTACCACTGTGTTATAAGCACCATCGCTTGCACCAGCATTCCAGTTGGCTGTGGTAGTCATAGTAATTTCTGTCCATGTTATACCATCTTCAGATATTGCTGATCTGCTGCTGTTATAGGCAGTTGCCACAAATACGCTACCGTTCCATGTTACATTTGTCCAACGGGCTGCTGCACCAGGTAATGTAGCAGCAGACCATGTAGTGCCGTTAGTGCTGTAGGCTGCAGATGTTGTAGTAGTACCACTGTTTCCAGCTACTGCTACAAATGTACTATTACCAAACGTTACACTGCTCCATCGTGTTGATGTTGGCAGTGTTCTAGCAGTCCATGTTGCACCGTTATCTACAGAGCTTGCGCCTGCTGTTGAGTTTGTGGTACTACCGCTAACTACAACAAAATAGTTAGTACCGCCAATATTTCCATAGGCAACGCTGGTCCATTCGTCGGTACCTGGCATAGTACTAGAAGACCATGAAGTTCCGTTAGTTGAATATTGTGCTACAGAAGAACTATTACCAACTAGTACAAATGTTCCATTTCCGTAAGTAATAGCACTCCAATCTCGAACGGCTGTTAGTACGTTGCTTTGGAAACTAAATGTAATACCATCGCTGGAAGTTGCTACATCGTTTGAACTGATGTAAGGAATTACCCATGTGCCGCCACCGTAGGCAATGCATCGAGCATCGTCTGTACCTGTTGGGATAGTTCCTGCACTCCAAGTAGATCCACCGTTAGTTGAATATGCTACGTTTAATGTAGGACCCGATACTGCAACATATTTAGAACCGCCATATCCTACAGCACTCCAATTTGCAACGGAAGATAACGTGCCTGATGCCCATGCTGTTGAATCATCTTCGGCAGTATCAGTCACGCTGATTGTTGCTACTGTTGTGCTTCTTGAAGTCCAATTTTTACCATCATGTGAACTAGCTGCAATTTCTCCGTCTGCAAGTGCAAGGAAAGTTCCACTACCGTATACAACTTTTCTCCAGTCTGCACTAACTGGCAGTGTTGAAGAATACCATGTTGCACCGTTGAAACTGTAAGCAACCATTGTTGCATTATCAGCAATTGCAACGAATCTTCCGTTACCGAATGCGATGTCAAACCAATTTGATTCTGTTGAATCAGCATTAGCTGGCATTGTTGTCACATTCCATGTAACGCCATCTGTAGACCATGCTACACTATTGCTAAAATTACCTTCAACAATGACAAATCGGCCATTACCAAACGCAATAGCTTTGGCGCCTGTTGATACGCTACCAACACTCCAGGTTAAGCCGCCATCTGATGATACTGCTCTGGATGTTGTGCCGGAATCGCTTTCACTTATTGCAACAAATTTTGCACTACCGTAGGCAATGCCTACCCAGTCACCACCTTCGCCAATAGAACTAGTCGACCAGTTGACGCCGTCAACTGAGTGTGCTGCAATTGTGCCGTCTCTTACGATTGCAACATACTTGCTAACGCTAGAGTAAACACCGTACGCAATAGATTGCCAATCGCCAACTGCTGGTAATGTTACTTCGCTCCAAGTTGTTCCATCTATAGAATAACCTGCTTTATTTGTGCTAGATCCTACTGCAACATATGCTCCAGCAATTGCTGTGCCTGTTGCGGAAACTGCGGTAATACTACCATCTGTAGAATCTATTGCATCAACTGTTATGCTAATGTTGTTAGTTGGAGCTGCACCACCTACTGCTGTGCCAGCAATAGTTAATGTATTACCTACTACGAAATCAAATCCAGGAGAATTAATAGTTACAGTATATGTTCCATTTCTTCTTACAACATCAAATGTAGAACTAGATCCTACACCCCCTGTAGCACTTAAACCTAAGTAGCTGGCATAACCGTTTCCGTAAACAGCATCATTCCAATTTCTAGCAGTGGATAGCGATCTTATAGTTTTTGTATAACCAGGATCACTAAATGTAACTCTAGGTGTAATTTCATAAACTGTAGTAAGATCCAGTGAAGCCACAATTGGCGTACCTGGAATCACATGATCCCATCCTGCTGTACCGTCACTTTCTTTTCTAATAGTAGCAACTTTGCTTCCGTTGTTATAGGTTTGAATATAACCATACTGTCCTGCGCCTGTTCCTGCTGTAATAAACAAGTGCATGCCTACATAGGCTGTACTTAATGCGCTATCAGCAGCCGCAATAGTAATCTGTGTTGTATTTCCGCCTTGTGCTACGTTGCCAGAAGTTACATAACCAACACCGCCAGGTCCTGTGCTATCGCCCGGATCAGTTAATCTTACCTGATATAATCCGCCATTTCTAGTATCTATTGTAGATACTGCTGCTCCGGATCCTGCACCAGAAATAGTATAGCTAGCTGTTGAATAATCTAAACCAGCATTTAAATATTCCATAACTAGCAATTGATTGCCGTCTGTGATAATACTTCTAACACTAGCTTCTTGGGCTTGGTTATCAACTGCTCCTGTAATCGGAGTTTCAGTAACATCATATCCTTCAGCAACAGAACCAAATGTTCCGTAGGAGTTATTACCGTTGGTAGCACGAATCTTACCACCGTTTTCAGCTAGATAGCCAATGTGATTGTAGTACGAGAACACCGAAACAAGTTCTGCACGACCTAAGTTAGTAATCCATGCTCCAATACCGTCACTCAATACCTGTGTGAAGTCATTGCTAACAATAGAATCATTACCGCCTGCGTGTAAGCTGCCATCGATCTTTTGACCTACACAGGCAGTACCAAATGTTGTTACGTTTTGTACGTAAGTTGATTTGTTAGTAACCCATGCACGATCATCGTTAGGACCCCATCCTGGATCAAGAGATACATATGCACCTGCTAACGGACGTTGTGTACCCCATTCATTAACTGGGGTTAGTCCGTCTGCATCACCTGCACCTGCGGTATTACCGTCTGATGTACCATCTAGGCCTGTGAGTGTTTGATTACGAACACCGCAACCATTTCTTACATAGAACATGTCTTCTAGTTTAGAACCTGTATAGGCATTTCTGTAATATCTAGCTGCCGTCACTGTGTTAAAATTGCCTGTATATACTAAATCTTTAGATATAGCATCAACATAATTTCTTACATCGTTTTCACAACGGGCAGCACTGTAGTACCAGTTAGCAACCATAGTACCGCTGGCTGCAGATAAATCAACTGCTGTGCCATTTAGGCTAGTTGAGATCTTAAAGGTTGTTGCTGTTAGTCCAGATGCTAATACATAGTAGGTTGTGTTTAGTGCAACATTACCAAATACAGTTCCTGTGAATCGTATTGTGTCGCCTGCAACTAACCATGTTTGCGAACTACATGTAAATGTGTCTGTACTACCATCTGCTGATGATACAGTTGTTTTAAATGTATTGGCAACATATGCAGTAGCTTCTGCTGCTAAGAAATCTTTGTTAAGTTCAAGAATTTTAGCACCATTTATTAGATCGGTATCTGTTACCGGAATGTTTGTGCCAAATACAACCGGGCGTGTTCCTGTGTTGACATAGTCAATAGCATAATCCCATAGCTTACCGGCAGCAACTGTTGCTCCCGATGCTGCAATTTGTTTTGCCTTGTGTCCAATGAAGTCAATAATACCTAGAGTTGCTGCCAACTGATTGGCCACTACCAATAGTGCTGAACTAGTTCCTCTTCTATAGGCCATTCCTGCTTTGATAGAAGCAAAATTTGAGCCAAACATCAAGTCGTAGCCTAATGCATCTACGATGTAGCCTACGTCTCTAGAACAGGTAGTTTCATTAAAGTTCAGTGTTGGGAATTCTCTCTTGATGTAAGTAACTGAATCAGTTTGTACTGTAGATCTTAGACTGTTAAGTACTGTTCTTGCAGTTAACAATGCTGCTGACACCCAAGAAGTTGCAGGTGCTATTAGTGTTGGTAATACACCGTCGGCAGTAATAGTGTTAATAATTTCTTGTACACGCTCTTCGGCAAAATTCTTTGAACTGGTATTACCAGCAGTACCGCTAACATCTTGTGTTAGAGCGTTGCCTGCTGATACAGAAACTGCTGCTTCTGTAACAACCTGACCTACAACTGTTTTTAATCTTGCAAATGCTGCTAAGGTTGCTGCCTTTTCTCCGCTACCAAATGTTGCCTCACCGTAGCTGTAATATGCATCTGCTGCAATTCTTGTCTGTGTATTACCACCGTAGGTGATATCATATCGAGCTGCATCTAAAATGTATCCTACATCACGAGCACATGCCGCAGCATCATATGTAAATGATGTCGTGAACGGTGCAATGTTTCCTGCTACTTGAACAGCAATCCATGCAGTAATTTCTGCTTTGATAAATGCTGTGTTGGCTAAAATTTGTGCTCTAGCATTGTCATATGTAGATGTTGCACCAGTAACATTGCCAGTTGAAGCGTAAGCAGTATTGGTTAAACTTGTTCCCCAGTTTGTCGGACTTGGCAAAACAAATGCATCAACTGACCCTAGGCCGTTAGAAATAATATCTTTAATTTCAGTGATATTTGCTTCAATGCTTGACACTGCGGTTGCACTACCAACATTACCAGCCTTTTGACTGGTTGTATTTTGTGTAGCTGTATTACCTGAAGTAGGTGTTACTGCAACGTTAGTAATAATGTCTGAAGTAATAGCCTTTAGTCTCTGTAAAGTAGTTACAGATTTTGCCTTGTCATTGGCTGCGATCAATGAACCAGCTGGACTAATTCTAGTACTACGTAATTCATCACCTACTATTGCAGTATTTGCTGGAACGTAGATTGGTAGAACTTCGTAAAATTGTCCTGTTTTTACATTAATTGTATAGTTTGGTACATCGGCTGCTGGTAAATCTGCAATACTATTTGCAGTTAACGCATCTGTAATTATTTCAGCTAGTCCTGTAATAAGGGCACCTGCTCCAGTTTCAGAATCATAATTGAAATCTATGATTTGTTTAATTCTGTTGCCTACGCTAATTCCGTTTAGTGCTTGGTAATTTGCAACTGGTGCAAGATTAGCTAAGATTTTATCTATTAGCGTCACAGTGTAATTAATAGATGCTACTAGTTGCTCTTCTTCGTCAGCAATAAATGGTTCAATAACACCAAGTGCTGTAAAATAAGATTCTGTAGCAGCGATTGTTTTGGTATTTCCACCGTGTGTTAGATCATAGACAAATGCGTCTACAATTAAACCAATATCACGTTCGCACAATGCCTGGCTGTCATTAACAAAACCAGCAAAAGGAGCAATACTGTTGGCAATCTGATAAACGACCCATTCGGTAAGTTCTTTTTGTATGAATGTTCTATTTTGATTTAACAGATATGCGGCATTTGAAAATTCTGTACCTTTAGCAATCTGCTCACAGGCATATCTTACAGAAGCCCACGGCCGATCAATGGTTGTTCCGTATGCAGGATAAGGTGCATCTACACCATGCGCTGCAACATAATAAACCTGTTCAACTTTACCCCAGAATTTCCAAACTGGAACTCCATTTTCTACAGCAAGAACTTGTCCTTCTTCACCAATAGGCAGTCTTGTAGGACCTGTAGGAGCGTAATAAACTAAATCTCCTGTAGTAGTTAAAACACTATCTTCTAGTCCGCTGGTAATTAAATTCCAATATGTTCCAGTATTGTCTTTCTCTGGACTGTTTGTTGTTGGAGTAAGTGTACTGTCGTCATCATCTGATGTGTGTCCAAGAATACAAATATAACTACTTGAATTGTATTTTACAATATCGCCTAATAGATAAGAAGTTGAATTTAACCATTCTCCTCTCCATCTTAGGCCACTGTTTAGTCTAGACCAATAGGTAGTTTCAGTTTCTGGATTTTTGTTAGTTCCTGATAGTGTAGCGGTGTATGTATAACCGCCGTGTCTAATCACTTCACCTGGCAAGTACGCTGTTCCAGAACTCCATTCGCCTTCAAATTTAAAGGAAGTTGTAAAGAGATCCCAATTTGAAGTATCAGTTGGTATAACATTAGTGTGTACTGTTTTAGAAATATAAGAATAACCACCGTATCTAACAATGTCGCCCGGTTGATAGGTTGTTGCAGAACTCCAAAAACTTTCAAATTCTATACCCTCAACAAACTGTTCAAAATAAACTACACTAAAGTTTGTTGAACTTGTGTGATATGTATTACATCTCCAAATGCTATTTCCGTATTTTACTAAATCGTTAACTTTGTAACGGACTGCATTAGCCCATTCGCCTTTGTATTCAATACCTTTGTGGAAGTAATCCCATTTTGATTGGTCGGCTTCTAGGCCGTTGGCTGCTATTCCTGCAGAAGTGTGACCTTCATTACAAATATATGACTGACCGCCGTATTTTACAACGTCGTTGATTTTATATCGTAGGCTAACTGACCAGTCGCCTTTCCAATCAAAACCTTCACTTAAGATATCCCATTTTTCTAAGTCTGCTTCTAGACCTAACGCTGCGGTGGCTGCAGAAGTGTGAGGAGTATTACAAACATAATTGTTTCCGCCGTATTTTGCAATATCGTTTTTGCGATAACGAACGACAGAACTCCAATCGCTTCTCCATTCAAATCCTTCTGCGTATAATTCCCATTTTGATAGTGCGCTATCGCCTAGATCTAAATCAAATTCTAATCCGTTAGTTTCGGTTGACGAAGTATGACCTTGAGTACAAATATAAACAAATCCGCCATATTTAACAAGATCATTTTCTTTGTATAAAGTTAACTGTTCCCACTCACCTTTCCATGATTGGCCGTCGGCAAATAAATTCCATTTTGTAGGAATTACATCCAGATCAGCATAAAAATCTGCGTTAGCAGTATGCCCTGATACGCACAAATAAGTACGTCCACCATAATTGATGACGTCATCTTTATAGTATGTAGTACCGGTTACCCAGTCTGCTTTCCATACAAATCTAATTCTACCTAGTTTAAATTCAGCCATTTTAGCTCCAATCCGTTATTAATATTTATGCTCGTCAAAAAATACTTATATCATACCCCTTCCTGCAAGGAAGTAGGTATTAGTTAATAAGTCGCCACTGAAAGGTTGTTTAAAATTAACCTTAACAGGTATGTTAAGTTGTTCGCTTGTTGTTGTTCCAATATCAGTAGGTCCAACTCTTACCACACCTGCAACTACTGATGTTGTAAATGCATCAGAACCACCACCTGACACTCTTCTTGACAAATAGGCTTTAACTGCCCGTTGTGTAGGAACAATGTTATTACTGTCTGCGATGAATAATGGGTCTGTTGAAAATTCTCTAATTACAACTCCTGATCCACCAACGCTTACTCCGCCTAGAGATAGTTCTTCTAGTCCTTCTAGCACAAAGAAATCAGCACTAATAGTCACTGTACCAGTCGATTGCTCAACTGCAAAAACTTCTCCAACTCGGAAATTACCGTCTTGGTCAGTGCTCGAATAAAATACTCGGCCGCCGCCTTTTTCTACAACTTCATTTTCTGGTGCAAGAACTGTTCCTACAGGAAATAATGTATTAGGATAATTTGTTTGTTCAAAGTTTCCTAATCCTACATCTAAGAAATCGTGACCTGTCAAACGAACTTGACTGTACAACTGTCTAATAGTAAGTGATTCGTCGTGCTCCGGAGATTCTTCTCTTCCTAGGGTTTTTGCTATTGCAATTTGAGCAGTGTAATCTCCTACTGTTCCTCCAAGAACAACTGCTGACAATACCTTGTAGGTATAATCATCGATGCCGTTTATGTTTAAGTTATCGCCAGGACCCGGTATACGAGTTAAACTGTCAACTACAAGAAATTTTCCAGTTTGATATTGATCTTTATATCCGTCTCCAGCTACAATAGCACCTGTAGTTAATGTTTGATAAGATTCGCCAACATCTACAATCGACGGAGTGCCCAATACTCCATTACCAACTCTAACTCCTACAGTAACTTCTGTTGTGTTATTAGGATCTGTTAATGTCATTACTGGTGCTGAAGAATAACCGCTGCCTACTTCCCATAACAATATACTTAAAATACGACCACTTCCCAATGTTACTCTAGCCTGAGGAGTAGTTCCCATTGATAACAAATTACCAACAGTAGTTGCTGATAATCCAGACACTGCTACCAGTTTGCCAATACCGCCGCCGGCTATATCTCTCCATGACTGGACTCCACTCAAACTTCTATACGCCCAGTTGATACCGTCTGTTGACACTGCTACTTTATCATAACTTTCTGCTAGAGCAACAAATGTTCCTTGGAAGTATTTGATAGTCTGCCAATTTTGTGTATCGATAGATGCAGGAGTCCATGTTATACCGTCAAAACTATAAAAAGTGGAGTTAGCTCCGGCGAAGCCACCTTCTATGGCTACAAATCTATTATTACCGTAGGCAATTCCTCTACAGCCACCGATAAATGATCCCAGTGTCCATGTGGTTCCGTCGGTACTATATGCTGTTTGTGCTGTAGACGAGTCACTTTGTGAAACGGCAACAAATTTGCCTTTACCGTAGGTAATGTCAATCCAGTCGGCGCCTTCTGGCAATAGTCCTGCGGTCCATGTTATTGCATCTGGTGATGTTGCAATATCTTTGCCGCCGGTGGATGTAGCAACCCATAGACCGTTGCCGTAGACTACCGAACTGTATGTTTCTACGGGTGCTGTAGCAACGTTCCAAGCTACACCATCAAAACTATAAGAAATTTGTCCGCTTGATGCCACTGCAACAAATGTATTATCTCCGTAGGCAACTTTAACCCATGTTGCAGCAGTTGGTAAATTAGTTGCTGTCCAAGTAGTTCCATTTGACGAATAACCAGCGGCATTTGATCCGGCTGTAGAAACTCCATTGGCTACCGCAACCCACTTTCCACTACCATAGGTAATACTGATCCAGTCATCTGGTGTGGCTAAACTAATTGCGCTTGCATTATAACCTGTAGAACTAAAAGTAACTCTAGGTTCAATACTGTAATAGGTTGTTGTGTCTAATACAGGCTCTATAGTAGTACCTGGTTGGAAATGATTCCAACCTAGATGATGCATTATCATGCCGCCGGAACTGTTAATTAATAAAAATACTGTGCCGCCTTCTGAATCACTTACCGTTATTTGTGTAGCGTTTACTATGGTTTTTACATAGTAAATAGTTTCTAATTGTATGTTTCCGCTAACCACTCCTGTAAACAATACAGGATCATTAAGTTTTAGATATTCTGTGGTGCCAATAGTAATCCTGTTTCCAGATGAAGTAGTTGATGCTACAGTTTGTTGTGGTTTAAATTCGCTGGCTATAAAAGCATTTTTTGTAGTTTCGTTAAATTCTGCAATATATCCGTATTGACCTGTTCCAGTTCCAGAATCTAGTACCAATCGCATAGAACGATAGCTATCTGCTTCTGAATCATCAGAACCTGCAATTGTTACAGAGTATAAATCTCCTGATTGTGCATTATTTTTAGCATTAGCATATCCGCCGCCGCCCGATCCTGAAGAATCTCCCGGATCTTTAATTCTTACTTCGTAAACTGCTCCGTCCCTAAACTCTTCTGCTAGCAAGGATCCGTTAATACCTGCACCAGTTAATGTATAGGTTGCTTGGGTATATTCGTTTCCTGCATGACTGAAAAATGCTCTGGTCAATTCTCCGTTGACTGCAAATACTTGATCTACATTAGCATCGTAATATCGATTATTGACTACAGCAGTAATTGGAACTTCGCTTAGATCAAAACCTTCTGCAACTGCTCCGTATTGTCCGTATGAACTGTTTCCGTTTGTACCTCTAATTTTTCCACCGTCGGTACATAGATAACTAACATGATTATAATAGGTAAAGACCGACACAACTTCTGTTTTACCAGTACCATTACACCATACGCCAATTCCATCTGATAACACCTGTGTAAAATCGTTGGCAACAATAGTTTGATTGCCGCCGTCGTGTAGGTCGCCGTCTATTTTGAGGCCAATACAGGCTGTACCAAATGTAGTCACGTTTTGTATATACGGAGATTTTGTTCCTACCCATGCACTAGTATCAGCCGGACCATATCCTGGATCTAAACTAGCATACGCACCGGCAGTTGGTCTTCTTGTCAAATAGACATTTAATGCTCCCAGTGTTCCACTAAGACCGGTTAATGTACAATTTCTTAATCCCGTGCCGTCCTTCATCAAAAACATATTTGATAATCTATTTTCTGATCCAGTTTTTGAATTGTAAAAATAAGTGCCAGTAAATTGACTTTCATAATTGCCTGGATATTTTAAATCGTAAGCAACAGCATTGACAATTTTTACAACATCAGGAATAAATCTTGGAGGTTGTGTATAACTTGATCTCAAAAACGCAATGTATGCAGACATTTCTGATTCTAAAAATTCAGAATTGTTTAATAATTGAGCCGCTGCTGCAAGTACATTAGCATCTGTAGATAGAGCATTTGTTCCTGTAATAGGAGAAGCTGTTCCAGTTGCTAGTCTTGATCGTATCTGTGCTAATAATGATCTTGCCGCAGTTACCTGCACAGAGGTTCCAGGGGTTCCTGTAAAATCTTGAGGAACATGTCCATATAAAATTGAACCGTATGCCGGATTGGCTACTTCGGTAGTACCAATTGGCTGTTCTAAAATCAAGTATTCTATAATATAATTTAAATAATCAATAACATCCAACATTGCCGAGGCGTCTGCATTGGTAAACACAGTATCGGATGCCGAAATAATTGTTCCTCTAAGTTCGTCTCCTACTACCGCTACAAATGATGGAACTCTTAACGGTAGTATTTCTTCGTACATTCCATTCTTTACAAAAACTGTAGCAGGTCCAGTGATGTTATCCAGTGCATATCTCACTGTTCTCCAAGGAGAGTTTTGTGATGTTCCAGTAGTTCTGCTATCAACACCATCGGTTGCAACGTAATAGACTTTTGCCGAAGAATTAAAAGTTTCCCAGCTTGGTGACCCACTCTTAGCTTGTAATGTTTGACCTTGATTACCAACGGTTAAATTTGTAGCGCCTATGGTACTACCGTCTTCTGTTAGACCATATGTTTTAATATCACCAGTATAGGTTAATATGTTCCTTTCG